>Ga0307378_10008348_pt1 | contig 13788 bp, 10 predicted proteins | sample UN1MG_FD_202238 | JGI IMG/M metagenome (GOLD analysis project Ga0307378, IMG submission 202238) | Soil microbial communities from Risofladan, Vaasa, Finland - UN-1 | ecosystem: Environmental > Terrestrial > Soil > Coastal area > Acid sulfate soil | place: Finland: Risofladan, Vaasa | collected... | reverse complement strand
ACGTGCCGGGGGATAGTCCCCAACCCCGGTGCCGTCCACAGGTGCATCCGGGGTCCCTCATATCGATAACCGCCATCCAGGGGATCGGTGGCCATCAGGAGAGGTGTGTCCAGATCCAGCGTGTGCGCGCCGCCGAGACCGGCTGCCATTGCCAGCGAACAACCCATCGCAAGGCGTGTTTCGATCATACCGCCGAACATGATTCCCAAGCCCGACGCCAGAGCGGTCACCGCCATTTCGAACGCTTCGTAGACGCCGCTCTTCATGATCTTGATGTTGACGACGTCCGCGGCGCCGGTCCGCGCGATCAGCGCCACGTCCCGAACCGAGTCGACCGATTCATCGGCGCACAGATCAAACGACGCCTCGCGTCGCAGACGGGCCATGCCCTCGAGATCATCTTTGTGCAACGGCTGCTCCAGGAGCCGGACGTCAATCTTCGCTCTTTCGAGAGATCGAATCAGCGAGAGCGCATCCGACTCACTAAAGCCCTGATTGGCGTCAATGACGAATGAAATATCCGCGAGTTCGGCGGCAATCCGTTCGATGGTGGCCAAGTCCGCGTCGAGGTCGATCCCGACCTTCACCTTGAGCGTCCGAAAACCCTGCCGGTACCACTCGCGCGCACGCGCCAGACAACGGTCCACCCCAAGGATCGGAAGCGTGATATCGGTCTCGTAGTCTTGTCGCGTGACGTTACCGAAGTACTCCCACGTCGGAATCCCCGCCGCCCGGCACAGCGCATCGAGGATAGCCGTCTCCAACCCGCAACGGGCGGCGGGATGATCGGGTGCCGCCTCGCCCAACTGCCTCGAGATCGGCCGGAGGCGAAAAGCCGTCTGCCCGATAACGATGTCCCGAAGGTCGTTGAGCGTCCGCAGAGAGGTCGCGCGATCCTCCCCGGTGACGGCTCCGAACGGCGCGCACTCGCCAAACCCGACCGCGCCGCCCCGGAGTTCCACCCGCACGAAAACGCTCTGGGCCGTTGTGACCGAACCTCGCGAGATCACGAATTCATCGCGCAGGGGAATATCGATCTCCCACGCTCTGACCTTGATGATTTCGAAATCGGATGGCGTAAACGCGTGCATGACCGGGGCTGATGGTAATCCGCCGTCCCGTCGCAGGCAAGCTACGACGTCAGATCGTGCGCCAAGTCCAGGAACTTCTTGTAGGGAATGGCGACCCAGCTTTCGGCCTGCAGGGCGCCGTTGGCCAGGCTGATCATCGAGACCTTCGCCGCCATCTCCTCATCCGGCGCCTCGTAAATGTCCATGAAATCGAACGGCCCGAGAAGAGCGTAGTGGGCGATGAACTTCACCCCAGGACACTTCTCGTTGACCTGGTCCAACCACGCTCTCCCGACCGCGGCCCGATCCCTCATCTTGGCCGACACGTCGGGTGAGAGCTTCGTCATCAACAAAAAGGTTGCCATCGGATTCCTCCCGGCTTTGTCAACTTCCGTTTGTGTCAGCCGCTCCGCTTCAAGGTAGCGAGGCGCCGACGCTGCATCAAATACTGTTCGGAGTCGAACACTCTTTGTCCGGTACCAGACAGCCGAGTCGCCCCCTCGACAGCGCAAGTTCTTGTAAATAAGCGCATTATCTTCTTGGCACGTTCTCTGCTACGCCGTCGGCGGGGAGTTCTATGGATCGGCCACTCGACCAGTCAGTCCGCCGGAAGAAGAGACTCAGACTCGGCATCCAGGCGTCGGCCGGCGTGGGGGCAGCCATCCTGCTCTTTGCTACCGTCCCCGGCTGGCTGTCGCCGAGCATCAATCGCGATGAGATCCGCACCGCGACGGTCGAGGTCGGCCCGGTCGAGGCTACGATTACCGCGTCCGGAACGGTTGTGCCGGAATCGGAACAGGTGGTCGCCAGCCCGATCGATTCGCGTGTCGTGCGCATCCTTCACCGTCCGGGGGACACGCTGGCTGCCGGTGACCCGATTGTCGAACTGGATGTGGGCGCTGCGCTTCTCGCACGCGAGAAGCTCGACGATAGAATCCTGCTTAATGCCAACAAGAAGACCCAGCTTGAACTGCAGCTTGAAAACCAGCTGGGCGATCTGAGGACCCAATATGAAGTCGATAGCCTGAAGCTCCAGTTTCTACGGGCCAAAACCGAACAACTGCGTCGTCTGTTTGAGATCGGCGGCAGCTCCGCCGAGCAGGTTCAGCAGGTCGAACTCGAGACGCAGATCGCCGCTGTTGAACTCACCCAAACCCAACGCAGCGTCAAGAACAAGCGCAAGGAACTCGAAGCTCAGCTCGAAGGCGTGGCCACCGAACACCGGCTTCTGCAGAAAGAACAAGCCGAACTGCAGCGCCAGTTGGAACGGGCGGCCGCCCGCGCCGACCAGGCCGGAGTCCTCACCTGGGTGATTCAGCAGGAAGGGACCGCGGTGCGCACCGGCGACGTGATTGCCCGTATTGCCGACCTGAGTACTTTCCGGGTCGATGCCACCGTCTCGGACGTACACGCCAACATCCTCGCGGTTGGGATGCCCGCCCGGGTAAAGATCGCGGATTCCATCCTGCCCGGCGCAATCACCGCCGTCCGCCCGACGATCGAGAACGGCATTATCACCGTCGGCATCGGCCTGCGGGACAACGCCAGTTCGCTCCTGCATTCGAATCAGCGCGTGGATGTGTACATCGTCACTGCAGCCAACGACCGAACCCTGCGCGTCAAGCGCGGCCCCTTCGCAACAGGCAGGAATTCCGGCGACGTCTTTGTCATCCGCGACGGGGTTGCGGTTCGGACGCCGGTACGGATGGGAATATCGGGATTTGAGTTCGTCGAGGTCAGCGACGGACTGGTCGTCGGCGATGAAGTCATCATCTCCGACATGCGCGCACACCTACACCGTAGCGAGATCAAAGTCCGGTAGGCGGAGCATGATTCCGATGCCGGACCGGAACGTCATGGGAGGACCGATGATCGGCCTTAAAGATGTAGAAAAAGTCTACCGCACGGCGGAGATCGAGACGCTGGCCCTGTCCGGGATCAACCTGGACATTCGCGAAGGCGAGTTTGTGTCGGTCATGGGTCCGTCAGGCTCGGGTAAGAGCACGCTGCTCAATGTCATCGGCCTGCTCGACGAGCCCTCGCAGGGGACGATCCAGCTCAATGGGCAGCCGATCGAGTCGCTGTCGGAACGGGAGCAGGCCCGCATTCGCAACCGGCAGGTGGGGTTTATCTTTCAGACCTTCCACCTGATCACGGACCTCAACGTTATGGATAACGTTGAGATTCCGCTCCTCTATCGGCGTATGTCGGGGACCGAGCGCCGCACCCTCGCGCTGAAGGCGCTCGATCGGGTCGGTCTGACCTCACGTGTACGCCATTTCCCGTCACAATTATCCGGCGGACAGCAGCAACGGGTGGCGATCGCCCGCGCCATTGTCGGACAGCCGCGCATTCTGTTGGCCGACGAACCGACCGGCAACCTCGACAGTCAGATGGGCGAAGAGATCATGGGCATCCTGACGGGACTGAATGAAGAAGAGACAACCACGATCGTCATGGTGACCCACGATTCCCGTCTGGCTGAGAAGACCGAACGCACCATCCGGCTCTTTGACGGCCGTCAGGTCAATTGAGAGGCGACGCCATGCTGAAAAACTACATCAAGATGGCACTCAAGGTTCTCCGGCGCCGGAAGTTCTTTACCTTCATCAGTCTGTTTGCGATCGGGTTTACCCTTACGGTACTGACCATCACCGCGGCGCTCCTTGATCACACGCTGGCACCGATGCCGCCGGAGACCATGGCAGGCCGTACGCTCGGAATTTACCGGGTCGAGGCGCGCGGCGAGAACCTCCATGTGAGGTCCTCGCCGGGGTACCGACTCCTCGAACGGTGCCTCCCGAATCTTCCAGGCGCGGAGGCCGTCACGATCTTCTCCAACCACACGTCTGTCAACTCATACGTGGAAGGCCGGAAGATCGAGTCCCAGCTCAAACGAACCGATGGCGCTTACTGGGAGATTATGGATTTCCACTTTCTCGAGGGTCACCCATATACCGAGGAGGACGTGCGTAACGCGAATTTCGTCGCGGTGATCAATGATCGCACCCGGCGGGAGTTTTTCGGCGGTGGTTCAGCCGCCGGCAGGACGATTGAGGCGGACGCGCAGCGATTCCGGGTGGTCGGTGTCGTCGCCGACGTTCCCATTTACCGAAACAACCCGTTCGCCGACATCTGGGTACCGACCACTACGGCCAAGAACGACCTGTATCGATCCCAATATATCGCGGGATTTACCGGGTTGATCCTCGCCAAGGAGCGCGCAGCGTTTGCGGACATCCGCGCCGAATACCAGACACGATTGTCGCAGATCGACCTGTCTGAATTGGATTACGAGAATGTCGACGTTTTTCTCAGCCGGCCTGAGACGTACTTTGAGGCCGCCTCCCGTGAGATGCTCAACACGTCGATTGAAGATACGAAGACAATCTACCTTTTTGCCTACGTGGCCGGACTCATGATCCTCTTCATGCTCCTGCCGACGATCAGCCTGGTCAACATCAACGTGAGCCGCATCCTGGAGCGAGCTTCCGAGATCGGCGTGCGGAAGGCTTTCGGCGCCTCCCGTCTCACGCTGGTCGGCCAGTTTGTCACCGAGAATGTCATCCTGACGCTGTTCGGCGGCGTCATCGCGCTCGCGGCGTCGTACGTTATCCTGATCGCGGTGACACACAGCGGACTGATTCCATACGCCGAGTTCGAGCCGAACCTGCGGATCTTTGCCGCCGCTTTGGGTATCGCCCTGTTCTTCGGGGTTTTCTCAGGCGTGTACCCGGCCTGGAAAATGTCGCGCCTGCATCCGGTTGAGGCCTTGCGAGGGAAGATGCTATGATTAAGCACGTGTTCACTCTTGTCTGGAACAGGAAACGGACCAATGTCCTGATCGTTGCCGAAGTCCTGATCTCGTTTCTGGTCGTCTGTGCCGTCCTGGTTCTGAGTGTCAACTACTTGGCATACTATATCAAGCCGCTCGGCTTCGATTATCAGGATGTGTGGAGCGTCGACGTGTCGACCAGCATCGCGTGGGCCCGGCAGGACAGAGCCACTGTGATGAACACGACCCGGCGTCTGACTGAGATTGTCAGGAATTACCCGGAGGTGGTTGAGGTTTCCGTGGTTCAGGTCACTCCCTTCGGATCCGGCGTGTGGATGACGGCCCTGCGTGATGGGACGATCCCGGTCATGTATGAAGCTGCCACCGACGAGTTGCCCGAGGTGCTGAACCTGAAGCTCATCCAGGGACGGTGGTTTGACCGGACCGACGACGGTCAGAGCTGGAATCCCGTCGTGATCAATGCCAGTCTGCGTGACGAGCTGTTCGGCGATGAAGACCCGATCGGTCAGGTTGTGGAGGAGGCTTCCGAAAAGAGGAAGGAAGCGCGCGTGGTCGGTGTCCTCGATGACTTCCGGCTCCACGGCGAGTTGAGACCGCCATTCCGTCTCTACCTGGGGCGCGTTCCGCTCGACGATACGACCAGATTCAGAGAATCGGATCTGCTCGTCAGAGTGCGTCCCGGAACCACTGTCGCCTTCGAGGAGCGGTTGATGGCCGGCCTCACTGCCGCCGCGCCCGGCTGGTCGTTCCATATCCAGCCGCTCAGCACGATGCGCAAGGGGCTGATCACCGAGACGTGCACACCGCTGGCGCTTTTCGCAGTGGTCGCTGGCTTCCTCATGCTCATGGTCGGTTTCGGGCTCTTGGGCGTCCTCTGGCAGAATGTGACCCGCCGAACCGCGGAGATAGGGTTGCGACGTGCGCTCGGTGCCCAGGCGAGCTCCATCTACCTCCAAGTCCTGGCCGAGATCCTCGTCGTCGCGACCATCGGCGTCGCCCTCGGCACCTTGATTGTTATCCAGTTTCCGCTGCTCGGGATCGACCCGGATATCTCGGTTGCGACCTATGTCATCGGGCTGTTGCTGTCGATGGGGATCATCTATTCTCTGACTGCGGTCTGTGGTCTGTATCCCAGTTGGCTGGCGTCCCGGATCGGGCCTGCCGCCGCGCTGCACTACGAGTGACTCCTGCTCGGGGGGGATAGCGGCAGGGATGGTAAGGATGGCCTTGCCCCAGGCAAGGCCATCATCCATACTGCAATGACGGTGTCGCGGGCCCGTCGCCGACCATCATACGGAATCACGAAACGCGCCATGAAGACCGCGTATACCGGGGTGACGGAAGCATGATCCTCATCGTAGATGATGATTCCGCTGTCCGGGCCTCGCTCTCCCTGCTGCTGAAGCAGGCGAATCTCCGCTCGCAGTCGGCGGCCTCCCCGTCCGAAGCACTGTCTCTCCTGGAACAAGGGGCATTTACCCTCGTGCTCCAGGACATGAACTTCTCGCGGCGCACGACCGGGGAAGAGGGCATGGCGCTGCTGAACGATCTCAAGGCGCGCTGGCCGGATATCCCGGTCATCCTCATTACCGCCTGGGGATCGATCGCACTGGCGGTGCGCGGGATCCGCGCCGGTGCCGCCGACTTCATCACCAAGCCCTGGACGAATGAACAACTCCTGCAATCCGTCCGCACCGTCCTGGCCCTGGCCGAAGCGAATTTCGACGCCCGTAACGGGGTGAGACCGACCCGCGAGGATTTGGATCGCCGTTATGATTTCTCCCGCACCGTGGGACGGGATCCTAAGCTGCTCAATGTGCTCGATGTCATCGGGCGCGTGAGCGGCACCGACGCTTCAGTCCTCATCACCGGCGAGAGCGGGACCGGCAAAGAGTTGATCGCCGAGGCGATACACCGGAACAGCCCCCGCCGCGACGGCGCCTTCGTGAAAGTCAACTTGGGAGGGATTTCGGCCGCGCTCTTTGAAAGCGAGATGTTCGGGCATCGGCGGGGGGCGTTCACCGACGCCCACAAGGATCGGGAGGGCCGCTTTCAGATTGCCGATGGCGGGACCATCTTCTTAGACGAGATCGGCGATCTCGACCCCGGTTCACAGGTCAAGCTGTTGCGCGTTGTCCAGGACCGGACCTACGAAGTGCTCGGCTCGAGTGAGCCCCGAACGGTGGATGTCCGGATCGTGTCCGCCACCAATCGCCACTTGCTGGAGATGGTCGACAATGGCGATTTCCGCGAAGACCTGCTCTATCGGCTCAATCTCATCACCGTCCACCTGCCCCCCCTGCGGGAGCGGACCGGCGATATTCCTCTTCTGGCCGCCCACTTCCTCGAGCAGGCGGCGTCCGTATACCGGCGCCGCGGCATGACTGTCAGCGAGGCGGGCCTGCGCTGGCTTCAGGACCAGCCCTGGCCCGGCAATATCCGCGAGTTGAAACAGTTGATCGAACGCACCGTACTTCTGGCCGACTCCGACACCCTCGACGCCGCCGACCTGGACCGGGCCGCCGCCATGCCCGGCCGCGCGGCCGCGGAGGCGTCGCTCCCCCCGCCCGGCAGCATGACCCTCGATGAGGTGGAGCAGGCGATGATCCGCAAGTGCATGAGTCACTATGCGGGTAACGTCAGCCGGGTGGCTGAGGCCCTCGGGCTCAGCCGCGCTGCGCTCTACCGTCGCTTCGAGAAATATGGAATCCAGCCGTGAGACTCAAGGGCAAGTTCGTCGGCTATCTCGTCGCCATCCATGTTGTCTTCGCCGTCTTTGCGCTCGTCGCGCTCCGTCAACATCGCTTGTGGATGCTGGCCGTCGAGGCGTTTCTCGTCCTGTCGTTCTTCGGCGCGCACCGGCTCTATCGCAACATGTTCCGTCCGCTCGATCTGCTCGTCGCCGGCGCCCAACTCATCAAGGACAGCGACTTCACCACGACGTTCCGCCATACCGGCCAACTGGAACTGGATGCGCTGATCGACATCTACAACCGCATGGCGGTCAGCCTGCGGGAGGAACGTATCCGTTTCCAGGAGCAGAACCTGTTCCTGGATAGACTCCTCGATGCCTCACCCTCGGGGGTGATCACGTTCGATTACGACGGCCGCATCGATTCGGTCAACCCGGTCGCTGCGCAACTGCTCCAGGCGACGCCGGATGAACTCAGCGGACGGACCTTGGGGGAATTGCCCGTACCGCTGGCCGCCGGGCTCGGTGCGATTCCGGTTGGAGGGTCGGAGGTGATCACGTGGCAGGGACGCCGCCGTCTGAAGTGCAGTCACTCCGAGTTTCATTATCGCGGTTTTCCCCGCAGTTTCGTCGTCATTGAGGAGCTGACCGAAGAGTTGCGCCGTTCGGAGAAAGCCGCCTACGAGAAACTGATCCGCGTCATGTCGCACGAAGTCAATAACTCGATCGGCGCGGCGAACTCGTTGCTCCATTCCTGCCTCAGCTACACGGGCCAGGTGCGGGCCGAGGATCGGCAGGACTTCAAGGACGCTCTCGGGGTGGCGATCACTCGGATGGAACACCTCAATGAGTTCATGCGCCGCTTTGCCGACGTCGTCCGACTCCCGTCTCCCCGGTTGCAGCGCTGCGACCTGAGACGCATGCTCGAGAATATCTCCCTGCTGCTGAAAACGGAATGCGACCGCCGGCGTATTCGCTGGCTCTGGGAAACCGACGGCGTCCCCGCGTTCATCAACGCCGATCCCAATCTGATGGAGCAGGCGTTCGTCAATATTCTCAAGAACGCCGTCGAGGCGATCGGACAGGACGGTTCGATCACCATCCGCATCATGACGCGGGGCCGAAAACCCGTTCTCATCATCGAGGATACCGGCCGGGGAATCAGCCCCGAGGTCAAGGATCGGCTCTTCACGCCGTTTTTCAGCACCAAGGAGCACGGTCAGGGGATCGGCCTGACCATGGTCCAGGAAATCCTCAGCCGGCATCGCTTCGATTTTCGTCTTGAAAGCGAGCCCGGGAACCCGACACGGTTCACCATATCCGTTGTCTGATTGCTGGCCCGGGTTGAGATCGTAGGGAGCCCGGCTGGTCGGTGTCCACATGCCGCGACCGTGTGATCGTATCGTGAGATGGTTTTGACACCTGCCGCCTGTATCAGTACCGTAGAAAGGTCGCGAGGGCTCACTCGGATTTCGGATGTCTCAGGTTTGGCTGGCGGAATGGTTATATTGGATGTGGGCGGCCGTTTCGGCTGCATGGATGGGGAAACACCATGAATCAGCCGGATGTCGGTCGGACCGCAGCGGTCCCTAAGGAGGCGCGTTGGGTCGAGAAACTCGGCCTGCTCTCCTGCCGGATTCTGGACCTTGCCAGCCGCGGCCTCCCCAAAGAGGGATTCCTGAACGAGATCTCAACGCTTCTGATGGAGTCTTCCGGCTGCGATGCGATCGAAGTGCGGATCGTTCGCCGGGACAAACTGCTTCTCTGCCGAGCCTCCCGCGATCCTTCTCAGACCCTCTACCAGGAAGCGCTGCCGGGCAGACTGACGGAAACCGGGAAGATCATACCCTGTTTGCGCACCGACTCAGACTTCGAGAAGATCTGTGAGGAGGTCGTTCGCAACCGGTGCGATCCATCGCCTCCCTACTTCACTCCCCGAGGCAGCTTCCTCACCGGCGATGCCGGGAAGCCGCTGGAATTGAGTTCCGAAACCTGTCGTTGGGCGGGTGGCCGGACGTTCCACCTCGATGGCGGCTACCGCACCCTGGCGGTTATTCCGTTCGACATCGGGGATGAGGATAACGGCCTGCTCATGATGTCGCATACGATGCCGGACCAACTGAGCATCAATGACATCGCGCTCTACGAAGATACCGCGCGCATCCTGGGGATTGCGTTGGCGCACCGTCGGGCGCAAGTCGCGTTGCGTGAACGGGTCAAGGAACTCACGTGTCTTTATGGTCTTGCCAAACTCGCTGCGCAATCGGAGTTGCCGCTCGAGGATCTGCTTCAACGTACGGTCGATCTGCTGCCGGCCGGCTGGCAGTACCCGGAGATTGCAGCCGCGAGGATCACGTTCGACGACCGGCACTATACGGCCGGTGATTTTGAGCGTGTCGTCCAGACGCAAACCGCAGCGATTCACGTCGTTGGGCGCAAACGGGGTGCGGTCGATGTCGGCTATACGCGGGAAACGCAGGACCTGGATGAGGGACCTTTTCTCACTGAGGAGCGACACCTCATCGATGCTGTCGGCCAGGAACTGGGCCTGCTCATTGAAGGACGGACGACTGAGGAAGACAAGAACAGACTGCAGGAGCAGTTGCGCCACGCGGACCGACTGGCCACCATCGGCCAGCTTGCCGCCGGCGTCGCCCACGAACTGAACGAGCCGCTGGCCGGAATCCTGGGTTTCGCCCAGTTGATCCGCAAGGCCTCGGAATTGCCGTCCCAGGTGCGCGCCGACAATGAGAAGATCATCGCTGCGTCATTGTATTCCCGGGAAATCATCAGCAAACTCAAGCTCTTTGCGCGTGAAGCGCCGCCTTCCCGCGAGCGTGTCGATCTGAACGAGGTCGTTCGGAATGGGCTGTTCTTCCTGGAGGCACGCTGTGCCAAGGCCAGTATTGAGCTGGTCCGGATACTCGATCCCGGAATCCCGACCGTCAACGCCGATTCGGGACAGCTCTATCAGGTTCTGACCAATCTGGTGGTCAATGCGATTCAAGCCATGCCGACAGGGGGGCGTATCACCATCCGTACCGGTAAGGACGAGGCGGCCGTCCTGCTGGCGGTCGAAGACACCGGCACCGGCATGGATGAAAGCGTCCTGCAGAACATCTTCGACCCGTTTTATACGACCAAGGATATTCACGAAGGGACCGGGCTCGGGCTCGCGGTCGTACACGGTATCATCTCATCCCATGGTGGCACGATCTCGGTGAAGAGTCGGGTGGGGGAGGGGACCTGCTTCGAAATCCGTCTGCCCGTTGAAAACCCCCCGAATCACAGAAGAGAAGGTTCTGATGAGACAGCGTAGCAATACCGCATCGTTGCTGGTCGTCGATGATGCACCGGACACCCTCGAGATTCTGAAGCGGACCCTGTCGGCAGAGGGGTTTCGCGTCTACACCGCGCCGGGCGTACACGAGGCGATCACCCTGATGGAGTCCACACCCATCGATCTGGTGATCACCGATCTGAAGATGCCGAAGGTCAGCGGCCTCGATCTGGTTCGCCATGTGCGGGAGAACGTCCCCGACGCCGAAGTCATGATGATCACGGGATACGCCAACATCGAAAGTGCGGTGGAGGCGGTCAAGACCGGTGCCGAGGAGTATCTGGCCAAGCCCTTTACGGATGAGGAACTGCTCACCGCCGTGAACCGGGCACTCAGCAAGCTCCAGCAACGTCGGGTGGCACGCCCGGAACTGAAGCAACCGTTGGTTGGGGCTCACGGTATCATTGGAGAATCGGACGCGGTCCACGCCGTCGATCGCGCTGTCGCCAAGGCCGCCTCCACCTCGGCGACCGTGTTGATCAGCGGTGAGAGCGGTACCGGCAAAGAGCTGGTGGCTCGCGCCATCCATTACAGCAGTGCCCGGGCGTCGGCCCCGTTCGTGGCGGTTAACTGCGGTGCGATCCCGAGTGAGCTGGTCGAGAGCGAGCTGTTCGGCCACGTCAAGGGAGCGTTCACGGGAGCGATTGAATCGCGCGCCGGTTTCTTCCAGGCGGCCGATGGCGGAACCGTGTTTCTCGACGAGATCAGCGAGACGAGCCTCGCGGCCCAGGTCAAACTCCTCCGTGTGCTGGAGGACAAAGAGATCTCCATGGTGGGGGCTGCCCGTACGCGCAAGGTTGATGTCCGCATCCTCGCCGCGACCAACAAGGACCTTTCCCTTCTGGTCAAGAAGGGGCTCTTCAGAGAGGACTTGTTCTTCCGCCTGAGTGTCATCACCGTCGCGATACCGGCTCTGCGGGAGCGCGGGAACGATATCCTCCTGATCGCCAATCACTTTGTGTCAAAGTGCGCCGAGGAAATGGATAAGCCTCTGCCCAAGCTATCAGACCGCGTTCTGAAAGTGCTGATGGGCTATGCCTGGCCCGGCAATGTCCGTGAGTTGGAAAACCTGATGCAACGCCTCGTGGTGATGACCGATGGGCCTGTCATCAACGTATCTGATCTTCCCACATTAATGCGCTACCGGATCCCCCGAGAAAACGGCCTCAACCGCACCTTGGCCGAGATGGAAGCCGACTACATCCAGAGCGTTCTCGCCAGTGTAGACGGCAACAAGACCAAGGCAGCGGAGATCCTGGGCATCGACCGCAAGACCCTTCGCGAGAAGCTGAAGACCTTCACGACGACCTGAAATTCCCCGAATCTCGATGGGGAGTTTCTCCCCGGCGGGGCAGGATTCCCCGGCTACGTGCTCCCGGAAGGGGCAGGATTGGCACGCTATTCACGTGGATAATGCCCGTCCGCCAAACTACTGCCATTTCGTAAGACATTAGACGACAACTGATTGCGACGGTCCGTCAGAGGCGCCCCCGGTCTTTGACACGGTTGGCCGGGCATCGGCGTGTGCTGGCATCCCGTTTGATCATGACATAGTCGCGTGAAGAGACGAATCACGCGCTGGTGAATGAAAACGAAATGGAGATAGGTCACCCACAATGATGAACCCGGCGAGTTCGCTTCGGTCCCGCCAGCCGATCCCGGCTGGATTGATCGTGTCAACCCCGGTACGATTCAAGGGGCATTCCACGAGAGAAGGAGTTACGATGGTGCATTCTCTGGACCCCGGATCTGTCGGTCTTTGCTCAACCTGCAACAATGCCCCAACCTGCGCGTACCGGGCCGCGCGAGGCTCCGACGCCGTGTGTTGCGAAATGTTCGACGCCTACGCAGCCGTGGCGGGAGAGCGAGTCCTGACCGATTCATCACAGATCATGTCGCGTGACGCGAATGACGCGAATTCGTCGCTGGATGCCATTCTCTTCAGCGGGCTGTGCGTGAACTGTGAGAACCGGCATACCTGTCGGTCGGCGTTGTGTGCAGGAGGTGTATGGCACTGTGAAGAATATCGATAGAAGCCTTGATGACAGTATCGCGCGGGCGCCTGCCGATACGGGAGGCGTGGCGGAGACGGCCGACATCTATAACGGTCGGCAGGATGATCGAAGCGCTGTCATTGCGGCGCTGCAGAACATTCAGCACCGATTCGGGTACCTGCCTGAAGACTCATTGCGTGAACTGGCGCGCAGCACCGGCCGCTCACTCGTTGACATCTATGGCGTGGCGACATTCTACGGCTCCTTCAGTCTCAAGCCCCGCGGGAAACACCTGGTCTCCGTGTGTCTCGGCACAGCCTGTCACGTCCGCCGCGGACCGGTGATTGCGCGGGAATTAGAGGAACAGTTGCGTGTGGCCCGCGGCGAAACAACAACCGATCGTGAGTTTACGCTGGAGACGGTCAACTGTCTCGGCGCCTGTGCACTGGGTCCCGTGGTCGTCGCCGACGGCCACTACTTCCCACATGTCAAGACGTCCGACGTCGAGGGCATTCTTGAGCGGACACGCACGGGACTCGATGTCATCGACATCGACACCGACAAGCGGGTTTTCCCCGTTGAAGTGAGTTGCGCCCGCTGCAATCACAGCCTGATGAATCCACGGCATCCGATCGATGGACATCCGTCGATCCGCATTACGATGTCTTTCGGGAACACGCATGGCTGGCTGGCCCTCTCCAGTCTCTACGGCAGCTATAATGTGGCGTCCGAGTATCCTATACCGGCCGACACCATCCTCCATATTTTCTGCCCCCACTGCCATTCCGAGCTGATCGGAGCGGGAACCTGCGCCGAGTGCGGCGCGCCGATGGTTCCGATGATCGTCCGCGGTGGTGGCACGGTGCAGATCTGTTCACGGCGCGGCTGTAAGGGCC
>Ga0307378_10008347_pt1 | contig 13788 bp, 20 predicted proteins | sample UN1MG_FD_202238 | JGI IMG/M metagenome (GOLD analysis project Ga0307378, IMG submission 202238) | Soil microbial communities from Risofladan, Vaasa, Finland - UN-1 | ecosystem: Environmental > Terrestrial > Soil > Coastal area > Acid sulfate soil | place: Finland: Risofladan, Vaasa | collected... | reverse complement strand
TTTTTCCTTAGCCATATTTTTTATTTCTCCCTGTTTCAACTCGCCTGTCTTACGGTCAGACTGTAAGTTTTGGCCAATACTCTGTAGCGCGTTTCATCCCCGCAATTATGAACAATGGTCCCGTTAGCTAAGACAAAGCAATGGGTTAGATGTGCATCCAAGCAGTAAACGTCTGAAAAACCTGCTTGTTCAACTCGCTTGACGGCCAAGCTTCCCACCACAACGGCAGGAGCAGGTTTTGTTTGTATAATATTTATTAACAATAAAGCGTTTTCCGCATACAACGCATATTCGCTCGATATTATCTGCCCCCGTTTTGCGTCTATATGCAGACCTGCAATTATTCGAGCAATAGAGCGAACGAATGCCCCCAATGAATTCCTTACCGCAATTCCGGCAGTTTTTACTAACCTTCTTACGCAAAGCGGCTGCACAATGTTTATTGTATTGTTCTTTGTGCCAGTTGATTCCTTCTTTGCTTCCATGCCATATCCGTGCCGCTTCACGAGCCTTTGATACATCCTCGTTGCAATCGCCCTGAGCGTGATGCTTTTGAATATGTTTACTCTGTTGAATGAGTTCGAGATTGTCGATGTTGTTGTTTGTTCTGTCACCGTCGATATGGTGGATACTAAATCCTTTTGGGATTGCTCCGCGATGAAATTCCCATACTTTGCGATGAAGTCTGACACCTTTATTCTGGAAGTAGTTTCCGCACAAGTAATATGACTTACCTTGAAATTCTTGTTTGCTTGCTGATATGATTCTGACTTCCATTCTTTAACCTCTTTCCATTGGTTTTCGGCTGTCAATATTTTGTGGTCATCAGTGCATATTATAAATGAATCATCCTCAAAAGTAACGCGAAAAACTTCTGTATTTTTCCTCGTTAATTTACAGTTTTTGTATTCGGTCCAGTAGCCACCCGCCGTCAGAACTAACCCTTCAGTTCCTACTAAATCTTTTATTGGGAAATTCCCTTTTGAGGTTACAATAAGCGTGTCGCCGTGTAGGCAATGGTCCTCTGCGGCGCTATCGACATCATCGGCCTGACGTTTATCTCTCGGAAGGACGGGGAATGTGCGTATAAACTGCCGGCACGTATCGAACACATAGAACCCAGGACCTTCCCTGCTGATAGAGTTTTTTAAACGCACCCTGATAATCTCCCAGCCGTTAATCCTGCTGCCTGGTGACTTGTTTGCCTTTGTCCACCTGATACCCATTCTCTCCATATCGCTTGCGATACAATTTCCGTTCTCAACTGTGAATATCTCGGTATCAGCCGGGCCGGGATTGACATTTCTGCCGAGTGCTCTTTCGTATTCACGTATTTTTCTCGCAATTTCAGTAGGAATTTCACGAGTGCCCTCGTTAGGCTTGCCCGTCCAGCCGTAAATCTCCGCTATGCGAAATAGGTCGCCACGTTGCGTTGCCCTAAGCGAGCCATCGTTTAGCCTGACATCGCATCCGTCGGACTCCGCCCAGAAGCCGACAGAGTAGGGCTTGCTGCTGCCCCGGTCGAAAGAACGGTCGATCTTCCACGTCGCCGGTATCTCAAAGGGCGCAATGATATGCTTTTCGCTGTCCCACACATCGTCAAACATACCGCCGGCGACGATGTCCCAGTCACCTTCGAGCCAGGCCTTACGTTTGGCCCCACTCTGAGCTTGCAGGCTTTTAAGATATCCGGGATCGTTTTCGAGTAAATGGATATTCTCCCATATCTCGCCGTGAATGGCTACCCGCTCCCTGCCCTGCTCATCTTCGATAACCATACCTCGCGGCATGGGTTCAATGAATCTTGCCTTTACCCAATGATGACCAATTCCCCACGGATTGCAGGTCGACCTGTAGTGCCTCGGCATACCGGGACTTGTAGAACGGCAGATTGACATCATGGCAATATATAATTCATCATCAGGCCAGCTTGTCAGTTCTTCCCATCCGATCCAGGGATAGCCGTGGCCGTGATAGCTGTCGTAATCCTCAATCTTTTTAGCTGCCCGGAAAAACAGCTTTTCTCCTGTAGGAAATACCCAGCGATAATCGCCTTTAGATTCAAGGAACTTGGCGCCAGGAAATATTGCCTTGAACCACTTTCGGGACTTCTCCACGAGGTCATCGAACTCTTTGTACTCTCGGCGAAACAATATTCCTTTCCAGTCCGTGCCGAAGCCCTGGCCGACGAATTGGGCGAAGTCCATAAGCAGAGCATCTGTTTTGCCCGGCCCTCTTGTACCTTCGAATAGGCATTCGTAAATCGGGCAGCTTAGAAATAACTCCTGACTTCCGGGATGCACCCGCCATATTACGTTAGGTTTTTTTCTTGTTTCCGTTGCCGTTTCCATTGCAAATCTCATCGTGGTATTGTTTAGACTTCTTCGGCCAGTCCTCCGGATTCATTTCACCCTGTACTATCATAACGCCGCAACCCTCCGGGAAATGATGCGATAGATTCTCTGTAAAATCGGCCTCGGATTTACCGAGCAACTCGGAAGCCCTTAGCCGGTCCCGCATATCGACCTTTTTATTTCTCTGCACGCCAGTCCAAAAGATTTGACGTTCCTGTCTATCTGCGATTGTTTTAGGCCGTATTTCCGTCTCTTGCCGACTTTGGATTTTTTTCAAAATGTAATTTTTTGTCATCAGTGTTCGACAATAACCGTGGGATAATCCTATTTTTTTTGCTGTTTTTTTTATGTTCCCATCATAAGCATCTACGAATCTCTGTTGATTTGCCGTAAGCTTCTTAACTGCCGCATGTTGTTTATATTTTGTTTTACTGTTTGCCATTTGAAATGCCTTTACTTATCTTTGCTCCTTTGGACAAATTATCTCCTGCCCAAAGAGGTTGTAAATTTCCTAACGCCCAACATCTGCAGAATTTGTCTATGTTTGCCGGTCATCACTCAATCGCCCTCCGCAGGCCGAACAGCCTTGTCGTCTGCCATTCTGCGAGGCCATCAATGCACTTTTCCATTTTCTTTTTCTGGAAACGGTTCTCAGGCTTGATTTGCAGAATGATCCCCATCGCCTGACCGGCCAGGTTCTCTACCTGCTCGACCAAACAGATGTTGACATTCGGATTGTCGCCGTTCTCTGCCATACAGCACAGAATAACGGCTGTTGAAGTGATTTTACTTGAATTGCTGAGGTTAAATTGGAGGCATCATGAAAATAAGAAAATCTAAAAAAAGATCGAAAGCTTGAAATAATAATCCAAATCCAATCAAAATTATACCCGTTGTTGTATTCTTGCCGAACAAAAAACCTATCATCATGAGCGTAATACCAATTTTATACAAAAACTGCCGTCTTTCTTTGGATTGCCCACCGTAATGCCTACTCACAATTCACCTTCTCTTTCATTCTGGAATATGACACCAGCAAACAATATCCTGACCAAAAAACACTAAGGCTCCAAATGTAAACCAGGCATAATCTTTTTCATTATTCCAGCCTTCGTCTTGAGCCTTATGGGTAATTTTCCTGTGATCGCCCTCCAGCAACGATGCTCTTGCTTCCAAAGAAATGCCGTGAATCATTTTAGCTATTACGCAATTTACATTATCCTGATCTGTTTCATCGTGCCAGTTGCCTTGACCGTGACGAACTAACACATATTTGCCCTCCGGCGGCAATTCAACATCTGGTTTATGCCAATTCAATGCTTTTTGTATCACGACTCACCTTCTTTCAAATCCATTCTGGATTGTTATTGGCATTTTCTAAAACATGAAAAAGCAATTCGTAAGCCATTTTCGACTTGGTCGCAACTTAGACCCAAGCTACCGAGAACACGAGCAAACTCTGTCATCCCGGCATGAATCTCATCGTCGGACAAGTCGGATGTGTCTAAGCCCCAAAATAACAGCTCTCGGCGTATTCGATTGAGAGCCCTTTGTTTTCTCCAGTTGCCAAAAGCTTGTTTGATTCCGCGCATTTTTCACCTTCTCTTTCTATCCCAATGCAGCCCCCGATTTCTGCTCATATAACCGGCAAGTATTATAATCGGCCTTCGAGATAAAATCCAGGGGTAAAACTTATTATCCGCTGCCGGCCAATACTTAAAAGTGTAAGCGTAGTCACGTATCGGTACCCGTTCATGAAACGCCCAACCTTCTACATAGCGGACTTTATATTCATAAAGCCTAAACCAACACCAACCGTAAACCCCGCCGAGATATTCCAGTAGTTCTTGCATTCTCAACCTCAACCAAATAAACTTTGCTTTGCCTTTGCTATGCTTCGCCACGGTAGGCTTCGCATTGCCATGCCATTGCTTCGCACTGCTTTGCCAGGCTTTGCCTCTGCGCCGCGCCGCGTGGCCCTGCCTCGCCATTGCTGCGCATCGCAACGCGGAGCATTGCCTTTGCTATACATAACAGAGTCGCGCTGTGCCTTTGCTCCGCTTTACCAAGCAATGCAACGCATTGCCTTTGCCGCCGCTGCGGTGCCTGGGGGTGCTTAGCCTTCGCCGTACGAAACCGTGCTTGGCTGTGCCACCGCCCTGCCCCGCGATGCCCTGCTTCGCCCTTGCCGTGCAAAGATCCACGCTGCCACGCTTAGCCCCAGCGGTACGCTGCCGCGCTTTGCCATAGCCACACCCTGCTTCGCCCAGCTTCGCCTCTGCGTTTTCGCCGTCGCTGTGCGTATCTGTGCGTAGCTGTGCCGAGATGCACCTTGCCGTCGCTATTCACTTTTCAATTCGGCCCACTCGAACCGGCCCATACCTGATGTTCGCCACTGGCCCATGCCCAATAAGGCTCCGTAAGTGAGCCATTGAGGGATGAACTTTTCGAGTTTTTCATTGAGGCATACTATTTCGATATTTACCTTCGTTCCCGCCGGTACGGATTCGGAACGTGCAAGACATATCCGTTCGCCGCGCATAGTCTGGCCCCTCAGGGGACGTTCGACAAACTCAGTCTTGGTCCCTTCCGGCAAGATAAGATGTATCTTTCGGGGCATGACAAATATCTGTTTGTCGATTGTCCTTTTGTAAAGATACCCGGTCAGTCGATATTTCTTTTGCTCCTCTTTGGTCATCGTGTCGGAGCTTATCATCTGTTCGCAAGCCTCTTTCAAGAAGCCTTTGAACTGGTAGTCCCATAGCATCAACTTGTCACCGTCTCTGGCAAAAATGGTGCTGGATTTCTCCAACTCTTCGTCCGGGTGCATCTCTGATTCTTCCTCGGAATGGCCTTCGGGATGCTTTGAATTGATGAACTCCTCGGCAATCTCTTTATTGCCCGAAAGCGTCCCTAACAACGGTTCTGTAAATGTAATCTCGATTTTCATAATACTGATTCCTTTCTTTCTCTATTTTCTGTTTCTAAACATCATTTTTAACCTTATTCAAAAGTCCAGACCACCTTTTCAAAATATCCCTATCCGCCCTATACATACAAGTTTTGATTAACTGTGCGTGCCCATCAAACTTGTTACTTCTCCTGAGCTTTTTAACAATCCCTTCACAAAGTTTGTATGAAATCACAACACCCGCCACCGGCTCTGATTCGTCAAGCCGCATGATCTCTCTAAGTAACTGATGATTTGATCGGCATATATTCTCTATTCGCCTCTCCAGACAATCCTCCGCCTCTTTCCTGCCCTGGAGCCTGGCCGCCAGCATATCCTCTGCCGTGTACGTCTTTTGCGTGTGATTCATTTATCGTGGTTTCTATACAATAGGTTTAGGTGCTACTTGATGAGGCCACTGAGACACCCAGTTCGAGAACGCCGCCCAGATAACGGAACGCACAGCCTTGCAGTAGAAATCAACGCAGTTGTAAGCTGGTTCGGGATCTCCAGAAAACTTACGACTACCAAGAGCGTTCCGCAGAGCAATCTTCTTGCCAACGATCTTGTCGGGCCGATCGTTAGGATGGAGTTTGGCTATGCCTGTGAAACTCGGGTTTTTCTGAAAGACAGGCTCAAAACCTTTGCCAACCATGGTCTTGTCTCGGGTGTAAATCTCGCAGACCGTATCGTAGCGACCGTCACCAAGTAAATATTTCCCGTTGAAGTCAGTACACTTGTTCTGCCATCGCCGTCTGAACACTATTTTGTACCCGTTTAACGTGAACATTTTATCTCCTTTAGAATTTTCCAAGAAGCACTTCCCTTTTAACGCCGCCTTTCGCACTCATTGCCATATTGACGGCCCTTTCGATCGCTTTGTGAATCCAGACAAAACAATTCCTGTTATCATCCAGCAACAAAATCGAATTGAGCATAAATATCTGCTCCCAGGTCAGGTCCAGCAACGATATGGTTTTGTTCTTCCAGTCAATCGCCCAATGGCATGACAGATGCAGCTCCGTTGCTATTTCCTCGATTAAGCCTTTGTTATTGGCCCTCTCGAATCTTATAAACTCCGCGAATTGCAAAAATTTGCCGAAGCTGAATCCGTAAAACGAAATAAGCTCGGGATCGTGTTTGTTGTTGATTCTAATCTCCATTAACAATCTCCATGCCTTTGTTGTAGGGTGCTTTGACATTTAATGGTTTCCTTCCTTTCAAAGCCGACCCCCGCCCGGCTTGGAACGGAGGCCGGCAACTACAAAATTACGTCTCTTTTTTCTTTGCCGCATTCAACCGGGCAAGGGATTCTTCCACGCGATTGAACCCCTCTTCGATCTCGGCATCGGTAATTATTTCGCCGGCCAGGACCCGCTTCATCAGGGCCTCGATTTCCGCGAGAATGCCAAGGCCGATGTTCGTTAGCTGTAATATTAGCAGGATTGCTTCCGGGTTCATAACATGTCACCTTCTTTCTGTAACTGGTATTCAATTAGCTTGTTTAGCACAACCCGAAAAGACTGAACGATGTTCGGGCCGTCACGGCCTGCTTTAACCTCGATTTCCCACTGGCCAAGGTAATCCCGCCCTATACTTGCCAACAGGACTATCTGGTTTACTTCCTCTGACGTGAACTTATCGGCCTCGATTAAAACTGTTAGCGAGTCCACGGTTGCCACGAATATCTTTTGTGAGGCAACTAAGTCCGCTCGTGGGTTCTGCTGCGACATGCAGCCGGACGTAAGCAGCATCGCACACAGAAGCAGCAACATAGATAAAGACGCCGGCGGAATTGCAGTTGCCGCCGCCTTTCCATTGCCGACCCGTGCCATACCCTTGAACAGATCGTAGCCGCCGCCGGCCGACAGCCCGATGAGAACGCCTGCCAATAGCCAGTTCTCGATCCCCGCCAATGCAAAAGACATCAGTGCAAGCCCGATACCGAGCAAGGGGAACAGCGGCTTCTTAATCTCCGGCGTGATAATCTTCCATTTCCCGATAATCGCCTTGATGAACTCGACGGCCAGAGCGATCGGCACGGCCATTGCCATCATCATTGGCGTAACAGTGATATCCATTCCACCAAAACTCTGATTCATTTCTGCAAGCATTTCTTTTCTCCTTAAAAGTTTCGTTTCAAAAACAGGCAGCGGGTACTATCCGGCAACAAGCCGGTCGTTGAACAAGCAGTAAACTGTTTATAGCCGTACCCGCCGCCAACGGGTAAACCTAACATCATATTTTTAATACATCATAGGCTGCCTCCTTTCTACGCTGCTTCTGCGTCACCATCTTCTTTGATTTTCACCAATTCATCCCGTGGCGTTACGGTAATCGTATAACTATCGAGCTTGAATTTGATTTTGCCGTCATCAAGCCGTTGCAGGTGCTCGGCTTCAATGAGTTCGAGAAGTTTATGTTTTTGGGCAACTTCCTCCGCCATCGCCTCAATTCTCCTCGACAGGGCCGACCTGTAAAGCTTTGCATGTTTAATAATCTCTTTAGAGTTTTTTGGCCCTACATTGATCAAATCCATCTGTTCACCCTTCTCAACTTCTTTTTGCATTGACGATTTCTTCCTTGCCATAATGTCACTTTCCTTTCTTTAGTTAATCAATAATTTATATCAAGAGTATCGCTATAGCGACTCCGAAAACGCGAGCTCTGCGGTCTGCTGTTTTTTTGTCTCGGCCAGTTGTCTATCGGCCTGAATGTGTAAGTCATCTGCAACCTCGGACATAGTAGTAACTGTTATCAATACGCCATGCTTTTCATCGCCTCGGCAGTAACGTTTTATATTTACCTGCTGGACCACCTGCGAGTCGTCTTTCCAGACAATTCCGGTCAGAGCATCCTCGACGCCGCGTAAAACTTTCGTCAGATCCGGCGTTGTTGTTTTTTCGTAGAACAATGGTGCAGTTCTTTTAAGACAACCGGCGTTTCGTCCGGTGCCGAAATGGCTTTTCGGTCTGTCATAGAGAAACACGAGTTCAAGCCTTACGGCTTCGTCCAGGAGAATCATTCGATTTGCCACGTTCATAGCGAACCACTTGACGCTGTCCATCCAGACTTTCGTTTTAGGGTTCGCATGAGTAACATTGATCTTGCCGGTTTTCTTGTTCAAGAACGCACTCTTACTACCGGCCGGCCTTGCTATTCCAGGGACGAAAAAATCAATCTTCATCAGCCCACCTCCTTCTTAACCTCTCGCATATCATAGTTGCCGCAACCAGCACACTTGCCTTTGCTCTGGTATTCCAGACCGCATTGTTTGCAGACGTAGACAGTAACACCCTTTTTCTTCTTGGCTTGGTGCGTCGGCCGGTCTGGATTGTTGTCGGCCTGCTCTTTCATGTTCGCCGCGTCCAAACTCTTGCCGTCCTCTTGCGGCCTGCCCAACGCTCGCAGCTTCCGGGCCTCGTCTTTGTTGCCTTTGTAATCCTGGACGGCAGCCGCCGCCAGAAGCTCGTTATTAAATGTGCCAAGCAGGAGATTCTTTTTCCGTTTACCATCCCAGACATTCGCCTTATACATTATGGTGCCATCTTTCTTCGGCTTGGCCCGCGTTACACCTTTGTATTTGGAAAACTGGCCGCGAGGCCCGCGCAGCCCGGCGACGTGAACAGCCTTTGCCTTTTTCTTGGAAGTCTTTTTCTTGCTCTTGGTTCTTGCTGGCTCTGGCTCTGTCGGAACCAGTCCCTTTGTTTCGGCTTCATCCGGCCTATCACCGAACACTCGCTCCAACATAGCGATACAGTTTCTCGCCTCCAACAACTCGGTTGCCAACTGTCCCTCTCGCTGCCTGAGAGACTCAATCGTTTTTTCAATGTGTACATCCTTGCTCATTTTTGTTTCTCCTTAAATACTCTTGCCCGGTAGCCGATTTCTTTGTCGAGTCTGGAAAAGAATACGGCCATTGGCACTCGTCCTGATTTTGAATCTTTTGCTATTACGAGAATCTTTTGACAAACACTTTCATTCAGGAGTTTTTCTTCGATTTGAAACTTCAACCACTGAATGAGGTTCAACAATGCTTGTCTCTGTGATTTCGAGTTAGGCTTGAGAGATTTGTCTAAATCTTCCGCGAAACATAACAAATCCATAGACAAAGACGCGCGAGCTTTAGCCATATCATAGTTCTTACAATTAGAAAAATCGTTACTATGTTTTTGTTCTTCTTCTTTATCTGCTTCTGCTTCTGCTTCTGCTTCTGCTTCTTCGTAGCTACGGGTAGCTACGTCACTACTACTAACACCTTTTTTTGATGATTTAAGCAGCTTTGTAATATGATCCAACAGTTCATCACGATAACTAAACCATTCTCCTTCTAAGCGATATTCTCGAAATTGAAAATGCCGATCCTTTTCTAATTGAAGTGTTCCTTTTTCTGTGGAAATAAGCTGCGCACCAGGTATAGCTACTCTCAAATCACTTAACCTGGCCCACGGATTTTTACTGAAACCAATTTTTACCTTTTCTCCATAGTTGACATAATATACATATCCCTCCATTTCTAAGCTGGCTACATTATGTCCTCTCTTTTCTCTGTATTTTTTATAATTGATTAAATTCCAACCGCCTTGAATCGGTTCTATTCGGCGTCCCTCTTTATCTGGCGTTTTGCTGAAAAGATCAGGGCTTGTCAATTTTTCAAGTGCGGATAAATAGTCCTTATAGCTGACGTTTGCTGCTTTTGCAAGCCGTCGCGGATCGCCTATGACATTTCCGTCTGAGTCAGCCATAGCTAAAAATGTTATCCAAACAATTCGTGTTGCGGTGTCCTCTTCCCAAATACTACTGTTGATTATACCGCTATAGAGCTTCGTGAATCCGTTCATTCTCACTTCCTTGTTTTATAACCGACTTTGCAAGACGTGCTTTTGTTAATTGTTTCTGAATATTATCAGCCAATTCAGGGCCTTCACTGTTTTCTCTGTTCCAGCCATGACATATTCTGTCAAACTGAAAGCCTGTTAAACCAAACACGAATAGCCATATGTCTAATTCAAAGGAAGAATCAGGACCAGTCATTGCCTGATATAAATATACTAAATCACCATTGCTTCCAATTGGGTAGTCTACGTCTTTTGGTTTTTGGCCTACAAGTGAATATCTACACTCTAAATCTGCATTTCTAAGTGTGGGCGATACGGGACCGATATAGTCAACTTCTCGATATGCACCGTAATAATGATACTTCATCCATTTGCCAATTATTGATCTTTCGATGGCAGTCTTATATCGGCAAAGCTGAGACAAATCTTGCTCTTTTAATGTGTTTATCTTTAACTCTATTACATGGATATGTACGTGGTTCCAAAAACAATAATCATTTTCTGTTGCCTCTGGAGGAGTTCCCATAAAGTCAGGTTTTAAATCCCACTCTTCATCTGTGTAAAAGACTATTACATCAGCCGTTCCATATGGATTAAGCGAAACTTGCCTTTCAATGTGTATGTACAAAGGCGGGTCCTCGTCTTCGTGGAATATTTTCCAATAGTTGTCGACGATAATTGTTTCTAAGTCACTCTCATTTAATGTCAGACTCATTTTAGCTTCCCTGCTTATTCGTTCACTGCCGCATGACGTCTCGCGTACTCTATAGGTTGCTCTATTTTCTCAAAAACCAGGTGCCCGCATTTGGGGCAGGGCGGTTTAGGCGGCGACATTTCATAGCCGCAACCCCTACACTCGTACCATGAAATAACCGGACCTCTCAGTTTGATTATCTCTGCCTCTGCGATCTCCCGGTGCCCGCGGTCCTCGGCTGCTTGCTTTTCGATTCTCTTTTTAAGTTTAAGCTGAAATTGCTGCTTTTTCGCCCGCTCTGCTCGGCGTCGCCTGCAGGTCTTTTTGAGATTGCGTATTGCCTTTTTCCTGTGGCCTGGATTGTTTTTTCTCATCAGGTTAATAAGCCCGCCGCGGTCAACCAGTATCAGGTTCTCCGGCCCGTCGTCCATCGAATCGCCGTTGGCATGAGCCACCAGCTTGCCTGACGGTACATTGCCGTGCGCCTGCTCCCATAGATATTTTGCGTATGAAATCCATTGATGTTTTCCCTGGGCACTGCCGGAGATTTTGATTCTACGATACGGATTGCCGGTTTTGCTTTTACAGACAAGGATGGTTCCGACTTCCTGACAATTTGCCGGCAGGTGGCCTTTGCGAAACTCGGTTGCCGGTGAAGGGCGTAGACCTTTCATGTTCTTATTCCACGTCTCGTGTCCCTTTTTGAATTGCGTGGACTCGGCGCCCTTCACGATTTTGCGTACAGCGATTTGCCTGTATTGCTCCTTCGGCATTCGCGAATAGATGGCCCTCATTATCGTCGGGTACGCGCAATTATATTCTCGCATTAGTGTGGTTAAGGCTACGTCGGTAGTTTCAAGCCGTTCGACGATCCTTTCAGCATCCGCCATAACCACGTCCGCGTTTCCTCTGTATGCTCCCATGCTTCCTTGCTCTTTTAACGCATTATTATTTCGGAGAATCCTGAAACTGTTTTTCTTACCAAGTATTCTGCCTGTGTCTTTGGCTTCGGACAAACCTGTGCTTTGCCGGCCTTTATTACAACCATGCAAAAATCCTCATCCTCCGCAGGAACGGGAACCGGCAGCGGGGCAAACCAGAACCGCTCGAAACATTCGGCACAGTACCAACAGCGACAATCATGGCCGGAATCGTCCGATATGGCCGTTAAGATCTCACCGATCACGAACCGCTTACCGCAATGAATGCACGGCTTCCACTCATGCCCGGTAGCGATGATTTGCTTAAAAATCTTCATTCGATTACAATCTCACCATCCGGAAATATCTTGCGAATGGCTTCTTTTGCTTTACACTTCTGCTCTTCGATCTGCTCTTCTTTTGAACGAAATTTGTCGCCCGACCCGTAAACAGGAACGCCTTCTTTAGCCGCCCGGTCCAGCTCAGCCTGGTTTACCGGATTGACGGCCGATGATTTTAGTTTTGTCGGGAACGGCAGATCCCAGTTATCAATTATAGCCTGCCATGAGATCTCATCGGGCATCGCATCGCTTAATCTCGATCTCATAATCCCGGCAAACTGCTCCTGTATATGTGGCAATGCAAGTCCCCGCGGCCCCGACTGGGCCAATAGAAGATTCACCGGATACGTATTGCGAAGGAAGTCATGCACCGCACAACTTATACACAGCCCTTTGGGAATCTCGCTTCGCTTGAGCATCTTTGCCTGCGATCCGGCCACGGGATCGACTTTGCACCGAGCCCCGCACCGGGAGCAGTCACATTTTTGTTCTGTTTCAAAAAGGTTAGGCTGATTCATATTTAAACCTGAATATTTTCCTGAATATTTAAGCCCTCTTTTGCGCTTCCTGTTTCATCAAACCCTCAATCAGTATCATCCTGACAGCCTGTTCTACATTTTCCGCAGCCGTTTTTTTAATCATCAGGATATCGAGTTTTGTATTCCACCAGACGTCAAACACCTGGTCTTTGGTGAATCCGTTGACAGAAAAACATTTCAACGCCACTAAACTTTTGGGTGGAATGGCGTTGTCTTTATCCAGATCGAAATGCGTCGGCTCGGGGTATGCAGGCAGTATCTTCAAGTCATTTCTCGCCCCATCGATTAATACCCTTAACCTTCGCTGTGGAACGCCATAGCTGCAAGCGTCGAGCATATTGAATCGAACCGTATAACCTTTGCCTTCGAGCGACTCCAACAGTATGACAAAAAAGTCTTTGAAACTATGCAGCAGGCCGGGTACGTTTTCGATTACGAAATAACGGGGCTTCATTTCGCCTACCAGCCTGATAAAATGCCACATCAGCTTCGAGCGGGGATCGTCTATCGAGCGATTATTGTTCGCAATACTGAAACCCTGGCAGGGCGGCCCGCCGCTCAATAAATCGAGCTTCCCTTTTTTGATTCCGGTCCTTCCCAAAAGCCATCTGCCCGATATTTTCGATATGTCCGCCTTGATGATTTCCGCTTTAGGGAACGCTTTTTTTTGATTTGCTCCAAGAGTATGAAGACAGGATTCGTTCATCTCGACAAGTCCGACCACATCGATACCCGATTGCTGGAGTCCCAGTGCCATCCCACCGGCGCCGGCAAATAATTCTATGGCTTTGAGTTTTTTTCTTTTGGGCTTGGCCATTTACGCAACACTCTTCGTGATTAAATTTTCATGGCAATTCGAACACAAATCAGGCTCTACCCAGTGACAAGGCTCGCCGGTCTTTTCGTCAAGGCAGGCATTGTCGTTTGTGCAACCACAAACTTTGCACCGGCGCATAAAATTAAGGCGGGCAAACTCGCCGTGGTATTTAATTGCCGCGAGGTCATAAGCGAGAGCGGCTTCTTTTGCCGTCCTGAAATAGCCTATGTGTATCCTCTGCTTATCAGCCTGGATCTCGGCTTTCCATGGTTTCTTCAAATTACATGGCCGGTTAGCCTTGCACACGCCCTTGTATTTCGAGATTCGGCGGCGTT
>Ga0307378_10008345_pt1 | contig 13789 bp, 12 predicted proteins | sample UN1MG_FD_202238 | JGI IMG/M metagenome (GOLD analysis project Ga0307378, IMG submission 202238) | Soil microbial communities from Risofladan, Vaasa, Finland - UN-1 | ecosystem: Environmental > Terrestrial > Soil > Coastal area > Acid sulfate soil | place: Finland: Risofladan, Vaasa | collected... | reverse complement strand
TTCCCTGCCATCCTGTCGTCTCCCCGGCTGACCGTCCAGCCGTATTCTACCCGGAGACGATTCCACCTTAAACCAGCGCCCAGTTTTTGGGGACACGCTCAGAGAGAGAAGATGGCTACATTGCGAGTGGTCCTGGCGGTTCTGGTCATTGCCTTACCGAGCATCGCGCTGGCCACAGACTATACGCCCGTGGTTGACGTGACGGTGGCTGCAACCCAAAACACCATCGCCATTGGCGAGACCACCACCTTGACGGTCTATGGGAAGGTGAAGTCGCCATGCGACATTACCGATAATGGAATTTTCTATTGGGATGTAACCCTGCAAAACGGCAACAAGAACTTTCTCCAGATCCTTTCAGGTACGGTCAGTTGGACCGGGTGGGCGAATACCACCTCGAGTAAGGGCACGATCGACGATCCGACCGGGAACCTCGTGGACATTTATAACACGTGTCTCCAAACCGAGAAGAACCTTGGCATAGGAAGTACCGTGGTGCTCTTCTCCGTTGACATCCAGGGGTTGGCCCAAGGGACGACCTCGCTCACCGTCCAATTCGACATGACGGCGGGTTACGACTTTGAGTTGTGGCAAAGTGGTATAGGCGGAAACACTTACCGGAGCGGGGACTATTCGCTGGCTTCCAAGAGCATCACGGTGACGCCGGAACCAGCCACGATGGCCCTCCTTGGCCTGGGCGCCCTAACGGTTCTTGCCCGCCGGCGTCGGGCCTGATCGCGGAAGAGTAGCCTATTCTGAAAAACCAATGACCGGCCGGTCGCCGCTGGTGACCGGCCGGTTCGCTTTTGATTCCCCGAGGTTGGGCCCGGTCGCAAGTACCTGCGGCGGCGAGATTGGCCGTTTTCAACGTGCGAGGGCCGTGCGTCGAGAGACACGACAGGCTAGAATGGATTGTCATGGCCTGCCCGGTGTGGTAATAAACATTGCCGCACACGGGCGGCTGCGACGCGGGGCAAGTGTGATTCCTGACATGACGCCGATCGAATTCGCTGCGGTCACTTTCGCAATTTCAGTGGGGGCCGGGATATTCGGCTCGGTCCTGGGTCTCGGCGGGGGGATTGTTGTCGTGCCCGCCCTGACGCTGCTTCTACACATTGACATCCGTTATGCTATTGGGGCCTCGATCGTGTCCGTGATAGCCACCTCCAGCGGCGCAGGGGTGGCGTATGTCAAGGAGCGCCTGACGAACATCCGGGTGTCCATGCTCCTGGAGACCGCCACCACGACGGGCGCGGTGCTTGGAGCGCTGCTGGCAGGGATCATCGCGGGGCGATGGCTCTATCTGATATTCGGGCTGGTGCTCGCCTATGCGGCTTACGAGATGTGGCGCCGGCCGCATCGCGCCGCAGACGCCGGCGCGCCGACGGATCGGTGGGGCGCCCGTCTGAGGCTGAGCGGCTCCTATCACGATGCCGCCCTCGACAAGGAAGTCCCCTATCACGCCTCGCGGACACCCTGGGGGCTGGCGCTCAGTGGGGTGGCCGGCATCGTCAGCGGCCTCCTGGGAGTGGGCGGCGGCATCATCAAGGTCCCGGCCATGAACCTCGTCATGGGCCTGCCGATCAAAGTAGCCTCGGCCACGAGCAACTTCATGATCGGCGTCACGGCGGCCGCGAGCGCCGGCATCTATTTTCTGCGCGGCGACATCAACCCGTTCATTGCGGGCCCCGTGGCGATCGGCGTCGTCGTGGGAGCCCTCATCGGGACGCACATTCTCAAACACCTGCGCCGTTCCGTCCTGCAGGTGGCCTTCACGGCCGTCCTGGTGTTCGTCGCGATTCAGATGCTATGGAAAGGGTTGCTATGAACCCGCCGGAATCCCATCTGGACGCCCCATCGGACGCCGCGTGCCGCACCCGTCAAATGGAAAGCCTCGTTCGGCGCGTGCTTCAGGTGGGGTTGCTCGCGAGCATGGTGCTCGTGCTGGTCGGCATGCTTCTCTTTGGCGCCGTCCATCCGTCCTCTCTCACGTCATCCGAGTCTCTGCCCGCACTCGTGGAAAGCGGAGCGAAGTTCCCGCACACGCTCGACGATGTGGCGAGCGCGGCAAGCGATCTTTCAGCGGAAGGTATCATTGCGGCAGGCCTGCTCGTGCTTATTGCCACGCCTGTCTTGCGTGTGGCCCTATCGGTCGTGGGATTTGCGTTCCAGCGCGACTGGGTTTACGTAGGTCTCACTGTGCTGGTGCTCCTGGTGCTCCTGGGCTCATTCCTGGTCGGAAAAGCCGGATGACATCTCGCCGCAGGGCCGGCAAGACGAAGGGGTCAGAAGCCCTGAGACGTAAGGCTCCTGACCCCCTTTGCCTTGCGGTCGGCCATCGGCCGTGTTAAGGTTGCGCTAAGAACAGGAATCGGTCGCGAGGCGCGCTTGCCGCCGGTTGGCCGCGACTGTAAGATGCGGCCGAGCGAACGATCCTGTTCGCCCGTAGCCTCCTGAAGCGGACTTCGATCCGGTTGGGTCCTTGGGCCGAAGCCGCCAAGGCGGGAGGTCCGCATGAAGTGGCTCATTGGGATTGCGGCGATCGTCGTGGTGCTGAACGGCCTGTCGCTTATCCTCGGCGGCGGCCGCGGCGACGCCGTGAACGCCGTCGGGTCCACCTCGATCCAGCCGTTTGCCGAAATGCTTGCCCAGGCCTATGAAGGTTCCCACCCGGACCTCTATGTGAACGTCCAGGGCGGCGGCTCGACGGCGGGGCTCCAGGCGGCCGCCAACGGCCTTGCCCAGATCGGCATGTGCTCGCGAGACCTGACGCCGGACGAAACGAAAGAGTTCCGGGACATAGTCATCGCCCGCGATGGACTGGCCATCGTGGTCCATCCTTCCAACCCCATCGAGGGCCTCTCGCGCGACCAGATCCGCCGGATCTTCGCCGGCGAGATCCACAACTGGACGGAAGTGGGCGGCCCCGACCGCCCGGTCCGGCCGATCACCCGTGAGGAAGGCTCCGGCACGCGCGAGGCCTTCGTCAAGAAGGTCATGGGCAAGGTCCGCATCGCACGCGAGGCCCTCACGCAGGAGTCGAACGGGGCCGTGAAGGAACTCGTCCGGAACGACCCCGCCGGCGTCGGCTACATGTCGCTCGGACTGGTGGGCGGCGAACTCAGAGCCGTGGACGTGGATGGTGTCGCACCCACCTCGGCGAACGTCGTCGCGGGGAAGTATCCCCTCGTCAGACCTTTCCTCTTCGTGACGAAGGGGAAGCCTTCCGAGACGGCCCAGGCGTTCATTGACTTTGTACTGTCGCCGGAAGGCCAGAGGATGATCGAGAACGAAGGGCTGGTCGCCGCCAAGTGAGAAAAGAGAGGATCATTAAGACCCTCCTGATGCTGGCCGCGCTGTCGGCGGTCTCGGGGCTGGCGATCATCACGGCGTTCATCTTCAAGGAAGGCTTGCCGATCATCGCCAAGGTCGGCCTCGGCGACTTCATCTTTTCGAACGATTGGTACCCGACGGAAGGCCAATTCGGCATCCTCCCGATGATCGTCGGGTCGTTGGAGGTGACGGCGGGGGCCATGGTCATCGGCGTGCTGTTCGGCCTGGGCTGCGCGGTGCTGCTCGTGGATTTCGTCCCGCCTCGGCCTGTCGCCGTCATCAAGCCGAGCATCGAACTCCTGGCCGGCATCCCGTCGGTGGTCTATGGGTTCATGGGCGTGGTGATCCTCGTGCCCTTCATCCGCGACTACCTGGGCGGGCCGGGCCTGTCGGTGCTCGCCGCCTCGATCGTCCTGGGCATCATGGTCCTGCCGACGGTGACCAGCATCTCGGTGGACGCGCTCCAGGCCGTGCCGCGCGCCTACCGCGAAGGCTCGATCGCCCTGGGGGCCACCGAGTGGCAGACGACGCACATGGTGGTCCTGAAGGCGGCCCGGTCGGGGATCGTCGCCGCGGTCATCCTCGGCATGGGCCGCGCCGTCGGCGAGACGATGGCCGTCATCATGGTGGCCGGCAACACGATCGCCGTGCCGCACAGCATCCTGGACCCGGTGCGGACGCTCACGTCGAATATCGCCCTGGAGATGGGCTATGCCGCCGGCGACCATCGCCAGGCCCTGTTTGCCACCGGCGTCACGCTGTTCGTGATCATCATGATCCTGAACACGATAGCGCTGGCCGTATCGCGGAGGCGCGCCCGGCGCGCGCCATTTACCCGCGCCCGCCTCTTTGTAGAGGATATGACCTAATGGTTTCATGGAAGCGCGCCAGGCGCGCACAGGGCCGATGAGAATCCATCCGCACATCACGCAGCGGTTGGCCGTGATCGCCATGTGGACCCTGACGGTGATCACCCTGGGCGTCCTCCTTTTCATCATCGCCTACATTTTCTGGCACGGCCTGCCGCACGTGACGTGGTCGTTCCTCAGCGAGTCACCAAGGTCCATGGGCCGCGAGGGCGGCGTCCTGCCGATGATCGTCGGAACCATCTGGGTGGCCGGCCTGGCGGTCGCCCTGGCGGCGCCGATCGGCGTGGCCACCGCCGTGTACCTGACGGAATATACTCGCGAAGGGCGACTGACGGCCGTCATCCGGTTCGGGGCGGACTGCCTGGCGGGGATCCCTTCGATCATCTTCGGCCTGTTCGGGTTCGTCTTCTTCGCCATTTACCTTGGAATGGGCCTGTCGGTGATCTCCGGGGCGCTGACGCTGGCGCTCATGGTTCTGCCGACGATCATCCGGACGAGCGAAGAGGCGATTCGGGCCGTCCCGCAGGCCTACCGCGAGGTCAGTTTCGGCCTCGGGAGCACCCGCTGGCAGATGGTCACGCGCGTGGTCCTCAAGTCGGCGATGCCCGGCATCGGGACGGGCATTGTCCTTTCGATCGGCCGGAGCATCAGCGAGACGGCCGCCGTCATGCTGACCGCGGGCTCCGCGCTCGGGTTCCCGCACAGTTTGCTCGACTCGTCGCGGACGATGGCCCTGCACTTTTACATCCTCTCGCGCGAGGGCATCTCGATGACAAACGCCTACGCGACTGCCTCGGTCCTGATCCTCGCGATCCTGGCGATCAACCTGGCCGCATACTGGCTCATGAGACGATTCATCGCAAAGGTGGCCTGACCATGCCGGACACGAACCACGACGAGGTCGAGCGCGAGGCCGCGCGGCTCATGGCCGAGGAGCGGCGCCGCGAGCCGCCGCCGGCCTGCCCGGGTCGCGACAAGATTGTCGTCGACGATTTCAGCGCCCTCTTCGACGGCACGCCTGCCCTCAAGCACATCCACCTCGAAATCTGCCCATGCGAGCGCCTCGCCATCATCGGTCCGGCCGGGAGCGGCAAGACGACGTTCCTCAGGAGCCTGAACCGCTTGAACGACCTCGATTGGACCTTCTCGCGGACCGGCCGCATCCTCCTCGACGGCCAGGACATTTACGAGCCCGGCACCGACGTGGCGGCCCTCCGGCGCCGCGTCGGGATGGTCTACGCCGTCCCGGTCCCTCTGCCCTGGACGGTCTACGAGAACCTGGCCTACGGCCCGCGGTTGGCCGGCGTCACGAACCGGCGGCTCCTGGACGAGACCGTCGAGACGGCCCTCCGAAGCGCGTTCCTGTGGGACGAGGTCAAGGACCGCCTGAAGGACCAGGCGACGAACCTCTCGGGCGGCCAGCAGCAGCGGCTGTGCCTGGCCCGGGTGCTCGCCCTTCAGCCGGAGGTGCTCCTCCTGGACGAGCCCTGCTCGGGCCTGGACCCGATCTCGACCGCGCGGATCGAGGAGGCCCTCCTGGAACTGAAATCGCGGTACTCCATCGTCCTCGTGACGAACAACACCAAGCAGGCCGCCCGCGCATCGGACCGAACGGCGTTCTTCCTGATGGGCGAACTGGTGGAGTGTGGCATGACCGAGCAGATCTTCACGAACCCCCAGCACCATCGGACCAACGACTATATCACAGGGCATTTTGGCTAGGATCGATGCACCGTGGAACACAAGATCCAATCGCGCGACCTGAACTTCTACTACGGGTCGTTCCACGCCCTGAAGGGAGTGAGCATCTCGATCCGGCCGCGCGCCATCACGGCCATCATCGGTCCGTCGGGCTGCGGCAAATCGACGCTTCTGCGGTGCTTCAACCGCCTGAACGAACTCATTCCGGGCGTCCGGACGCGCGGCGAGATCCTCCTGGACGGCCGGAACATCTACGACCCGGCGACCGACCTGACGCTCCTCAGAAAACGCGTCGGCATGGTCTTCCAGCGTCCGAACCCGTTCCCCCTGTCGGTCTTCGACAACGTCGCCTACGGCCAGCGCGTGCATGGCGTACGGAGCCGCGCCGCTCTCGGGAACGCCGTCGAGACGGGCCTGCGGGCGACCATGCTCTGGGACACTCTCAAGGACCGACTCGACATGCCGGCCCTGGCGCTTTCGCCGGAACAGCAGCAACGCCTCTGTCTCTCGCGCCTGATCGCCGTCGAGCCCGAAGTGCTGCTCATGGACGAACCGTGCTCAGCCCTCGACCCGATCGCCACGCAGCACATCGAGGAACTGATGCGCGTCCTGGCCGAACGCTACACCATCATCATCGTCACGCACAACATGCAACAGGCCGCCCGCGTCTCCCACGAGACCGGCTTCATGCTCCTCGGGGAACTCGTGGAGTTCGGCCGGACGACCACCGTATTCACGAACCCCACGGACCCGCGCACCCAGGACTATGTGACCGGACGGTTCGGATGACGCCCGACCCGTTCGGCTTGACACCGAGCACTCTTTTTTAAGGAGTCCGAACGTGGACAAGCAGCGGCTGTTCGACAAGGAACTCGGCGAACTGAAGAAGAAACTCATCCACATGGCCGCACTCACGGAGACCATGATCGACAAGACGATCACCGAACTCGTGAAGCGCGATGAGAGTGTCGCCGCGAAGGTACCGGCCTACGAAGAGGAACTCAACCGGCTCCAGATTGAAATCGACGAGGCGGCCCTGACGCTCCTGGCCACGCAGCAACCGGTGGCGAGCGACCTCCGCTTCATTGTGGCCGCCACCCGGATCAACAACGACCTCGAGCGGATCGGCGACCTCGTGGTCAACATCACGGAGAACGTTCACACGCTGGTCCAGCAGCCGCCCCTCAAGCCGCTCATCGACATCCCCCACATGGCCGAACTCGCTCGCCAGATGGTCCGCCAAAGCCTCGAGGCATTCGTCGGCGGCGACTCGCGCCTGGCCCAGACGGTCATCATGACCGACGACCGGGTGGACGGTCTCAAGGACCAGGTCATCCGGGAATTGCTGACCCACATGATGGCCGACCCTCGAACCATCGAGCGGGCCATGGCCCTCATCTTCGTCGCACGCCACCTGGAACGCATCGCCGACCACGCTACGAACATCGCCGAGGACGTGATCTACATGACCCAGGGCCGCGACGTGCGGCACCCGCGAACGCCGAAAGAGCGGCCGCCGGAACTCGAACTCTGAGGTCCCCGCTCACACGGCGGCCTCGACCTCTTCGCGGGCGATCCGCATCCACTCGGTGAACCGTTCCGGGTGATTCTCGCACGTGTGCGTGTCCTTGAGGATCATCTCCAGGCAGCAACCGCTCGCGCGGGCCACCTCGATGGTGTGGCGGATGTAGGTCCGGAGCGCCTCCGGGTTGAAGCGGCCGACGAGGTGGGCCGGGTTGGGTTTCCACGAGAAGATCGCCCGGCTCCCCAGTTTCGCCGCGCACCGGTCCACGTTGGCCCACGGCGCAATCGAGATGCGGCGGATGTGCGGAATCGTCAGGACGTCGTCCAACTTCAGCGTCAGGTCCTCGCAGCACCCGTAGCCGTTCAGGCCGAACGGTTCCAGGAGCCGCTTCTCGTAGGCCATCACAAACTCCGCGTGCATGGCCGGCGACACCTGCGCCATCTCCTGCGCCTCGGCCGACGACCACATGTCCTGCGGCCGGACGCGCGCCGGGTCGAACCCCGGGGCCGGCAGTTCGTCGGTGTATCCCAGGCCGCCCGAGGAGTGATACGTCCCGTCGTTATTCAGCGAGAAGAGGTTCAGGTCGGCGTACTGGCGGACCAGCCGGTGGTGCCCCTCTTCCAGCAGGGCCATGGCCTCGTGAAGCATCCCCGGGTTCAGGTACATGTCCATCATTGTCTCGGCGAGGCCGCGCCAGTGCGTGTACAGGCTCATCAGGTGGAACGAGATGTGCGCGACGCCCTTCAGGCGGACGTCGAGGATGTCGCCCAGAAGGTCCCGGACCCGGTCCAGATTCTCAGCGGTCGCCTTTTCGTCCACCGTCACTTCGGGGAACCGGATCTTCTTCAGGTCCGCCGGCTCCAGGATGACGGGGTCGAACGTCCCGGCCCCGGTTTCGCCCGGCGCCTTGTGCCACCGGGCCTCGAGGCCCCAGCCCGAGTCGCGGATGCCCCTCCAGACGCCCCACTCTTTCTCGATGACCGAGTCGTCGTGGAAGTGTTCGTGCTGGTAGAGGCGAGACCGCAGGCCCCACTCGAAGCCGCGCGCCCACGAGTCTGTGCACTGACAGGCCGACCCGGGCAGGAGTTCGCGCCACGAACCTTCCGGGAAAACGAGGATCATCGGCCGCTCGGACTGGAGGCGATGGTGCTTTCGCCACAGGCGACGCCGCTCCTCTTGGATCGGCAGCGCCGCCACCTCGGCCACGCGCCGCGCGAGGTCCCGGATAACCGTCCGCTCCTGATTCGAAATCATCGGTCCGCTCTTTCCGTCGTCGGCGCGCTGACGTCTTGGCCGTCGCCTTGTCCCGGCTCGTCGGCCGACGGCGGCCGGCCCAGCAGATACCCCAGAACAAACGTCATCACCGTGCCGATGACGATCAGCCACGACCAGCCGATGGTCACCTGGTTGCTGAGGTCGGTCAGCCAGCCCCAGCCAAGGCTCGCAATCGGCTTTTTGCCTTCGATCAGGAACAGCAGGATCGCCATCGCCACGGCGCTGACCGTCATCGCCACCACATTCCCCCGGTTGCACCTGCGTTTGGTCAAGAGGCCCAGGAGGAACACCCCAAGGGTGCTGCCACCCGTCACCGCCAGGATTTCAAATGCGACCCACAGGATCCCCTCCAGGTTGCGGCACAGGTACGCCAGGCCCGCCAGCAGGATGCCGAAGGCGACGACACCGGCCCGCGACACCCAGAGGTAATGTCTCTCCGACGCGTTGCGGCGGATGAGCGGCCGGTAGATATCGGTCACGAAGGACGAGGAAAGCGAACTCAAAGGGCTGTCAATGCTCGCCAGCACAATCGCCGCCAGCACCAGACCCTTCAGGCCCGTCGGCAGGATGTGGACCACGAAGTGCGACAGAATCTTGTCGCTGTTGTCCGGAAGCAACAGGGCCGGATGCTGATGGTAGAACACAAACAGGAGCGTCCCCAGAGCCAGGTACGTCGCCACCAGCGGCAGCGCCGCGAGGATCGTCCCGAGGATCGCCCGCTGGCTCGACCGCCGGGTCTTGACCGTCAAGAGCCGCTGCATCATCTCCTGGTCGGTGCCGAAGACGCACAGGCCCACAAAGAAGGCGTTCAGCGTGGCCGCCCAGAGGGTCTTGGGATCGGCCAGGAAGCGGTTGATCGTACCCCACCAGGATTCCCCGGGAACCGGCTCCGCCACCTCATAGTTAAAAAGGCTGAGTCGCCCTGCGTCCGCCGCCGTTTGCCAGGCCTCCGACAGCGGTCCCTGGATCTGCCACAGAAGGTACCCGCCCACCACGAACCCGACGGCATAGAAGACCGCCGTCGCGTATGCCCCGGTCCAGACCACCGCCTTGATCCCCCCGAACGCAATGTAGGCGATGCTGACGAGTGTGAACAGCGCCAGCGACGCGCCCAGCGACCAGCCCAGGATCACCGCCACGCCCAGGCAGGCCGCATACAACCGCACACCCGACGCCAACAGGCGCGTGATGAAAAAGAAGACCGAGCCGGCGTATTGCGTCGTGCTGCCAAACCGGTGCTTCAAGAACTCATAGATCGTCGTGCATCTGTAGCGGTAGAAAACCGGAATGAAGAGGAGTGCCACCAGAAGCCTGGCGGCCGCCGAACCGATGAAGAATTGGAGGTACTGCCAGTTCTCGCGGAACCCCGCCGCCGGCACCGCGATGATCGTCACGGCACTGACTTCCGTGGCCACGAACGACAGGCACGCCACCACCGCCGGCACCCGCCGCCCGCCCAGAAAGAAGTCATCCGTGTCCTTCTCCCGCCGACCGGTGAGATACGCGATCACGAGGAGGACGGCCAGCAGCGCCGCGCAGACAACCACGTCCAACCCGGTCAGGGCGCCCGTCAGGTTCTGTGCCGCCTGCGCTTCGTCCATGAACCGCTCGCCCTCCTGCGGGCCCCGCGCCTGAGAGACACGGCCGGGTCGCGATTAAGAGCCTATCTGAATAACCCGCCGTCGGCCAGAGGCCGAGCGAGGACGAGCCGGGCAAGGAGGCCGAAGCAGGCGATGCAACCGGAGAGCATCGCCGATGCAGGCCGACGCCGCCCGGCGATGCCGCAGCCGGCCAAAGCCAGGCGGGTTATTCGGATAGGCTCTAAGGGTACATTACCCGCGCGCTTCCGCAGCGGCAAGAAATGTTCGGCCAAACTTGGCGCCGCCGCGCCCGGCGCGGTCTTCCCGCCGCCCCGCCGAGCCGGTACTATAACGGCGTGCCGAAGCCTCCTCTATCGCGGCCCGAACTCCTTGCCCCTGCGGGCGACTGGGACGCCCTGCGCGCCGCCGTCGCCAACGGGGCCGACGCCGTCTACTTCGGCCTCTCGAAGTTCAGCGCTCGCCAGCGCGCCGCCAACTTCACGCGCACCGAACTGCCCGACGTCCTCGCGCACCTGCACGATCATAACGTCCGCGGCTACGTCGCCCTGAACACGCTCCTCTTCTCCGATGAACTGGAGGAGGCCGCCGCGATCGCCGTCGCCAGCGCCGACGCCGGCGCCGACGCGGTCATCGTCCAGGACCTCGGCCTCGTGCGTCTCATCCGCCGCCTGGCGCCGTCCCTGCCGATCCACGCCTCGACGCAGATGACCCTGACGGAGCCGCGCGCGATCGAGTTCGTCCGGCCACTCGGCGTCGAGCGCGTCATCCTGCCTCGTGAACTCTCGATGGCCGACATCCGCCGCATTCGCGAGGCGACGCCGATGGCGCTGGAGGTCTTCGTCCACGGCGCGCTCTGCATGTCCTACAGCGGCCAGTGCCTGGCCAGCGAATCCCTCTGGGGCCGCAGCGCCAACCGCGGGATCTGCGGCCAGGCCTGCCGACTGCCCTATCACCTCATCGTGGACGGCCGGCCCCGAAACCTCGGCGACCGGGCGTACCTGCTGAGCACGAAGGACCTCGCCGCCTGGGACCGCATCGCCGACCTCGTGCACCTGGGCATCGCCGGCTTCAAGATCGAGGGCCGCCTCAAGAGCGCGCACTACGTGGCCGCGGCCGTGCAGGTTTATCGGGCCGCCATTGACGCCGCCCTGGCCGGTCGCCCCTTCGCGCTCGAGGGCAGCGCGGCCGTGGGCCTCGCGCAGAGTTTTTCGCGCGGCTTTACGGGCGGATTTCTCGCCGGCGCCAATCACCAGGACCTCGTGCATGGCCGTTGCCCAAAGAGCCGAGGCGTGCGCGTCGGCGCCGTGATCGGGAAGACAGATCGCGGCGTCCTCATCAAAGTTGACCCAGCGGCGCGGCGCGGCAGCCGCACGCCGGCGGCCGCTGCGCCCGATGTGCGGCCGGGCGACGGCCTGGTCTTCGACGAGGGCCGCCCCGACGAGGACGAGCAAGGCGGCCGCGTGTTCTCCGTCAAACCCGGCGCGAGGCCCGGAACGTTTCTTTTGAGTTTCGGCCGCAGCGACATCAATCTGGCCGCGATCTCGGTCGGAAGCACCGTCTGGAAGACCGACGATCCGCGTCTGGTCCGCGAGTTGGAGAAATCCTATGCCCGCGAGACCATGATGCGGAGAGTGCCGCTTACGGTTGAGGTCCGCGCCGCCGCCGGGCAGCCGCTCCGGGTTCGCGCCACGGACGCTGAGGGTCATGCGGCCGAGGTCGCCTCAGCCGAGCCGCTCGAAGCCGCCGTGCGACAGCCGCTGACCGAGATGCTCGTGCGCGAGCAGTTCGGCCGCCTCGGCAACACACCGTTTGAACTGGCGGCGGTCGAACTCGTCGGCGACGCGGGCCCGGCCGCCAGCGTTCCCGTGATGGCTCCGAAGAGCGTCCTGAACGACCTTCGGCGGCAGGCCGTCGCGGCGCTTCTGGAATCTCGCCGGCGTGCCGCGCGTCACGCCACCGCCGACTCCGCCGCGCTCGAGCATATTCGCGCCGAGGTTGCGGCGCGATGCCCGTCGCCGACCCATGCCTCCGAGGCGGCCTCTGCCCTTTGCGTGCTCGCGCGGAACCTCGAGCAACTCGACGCCGTGATCCGTTGGACGCCCCCGGAGGGCGTCAGCCGTCCGGCACTGGTCTACGGCGATTTCGCGGACCCCGGCCAATACGCCGACGCGGTGACCCGCTCGCACGCCGCAGGAATGCCGGTCGGACTGGCCACGCTCCGCATCTCGAAGCCCGGTGACGAGTCGCTCCTGGCGCGCCTCGCGGAACTTCCGGCGGACGCCATTCTCGTGCGCCACCTGGCCGGCTTGTCGCTCCTGCACGAGCAGCGGCCGGACCTCGCGCTCGTCGGCGACTTTTCGCTGAACCTGGTCAATGAGATCGCCGCCGACGTCCTGGTGCAGGCCGGTCTCGCGCGGATCACCCCGGGTTACGACTGCAACCGCGACCAACTGGCGGCCATGCTCGCGCGATTTCCTCCGGGAGGCGTCGAGGTCATCGTTCACGCCCACATGCCGATGCTCCACATGGAGCATTGCGTGGCGGCGGCCAACCTTTCGAAGGGCGGCGACGCGGCCTCGTGCGGTCGGCCGTGCGCGCAGCACCGCCTCGAACTTCGCGACCGCATCGGAGCCGAGCACCCACTGCTATCCGACGCGCGCTGCCGCACGACACTTTTCAGCGCTCACGCGCAATCGGCCATCGCCTTCCTGCCGGAACTCGCGCGGCTCGGCGTCCGCCATTTCCGCATCGAACTCCTGCGCGAGACGCCGGCCGAGACCACGAGCCTGATGGAACTTTACGGCCGCACGCTCGACGGACTCATGGACCCGGCAGCCGCCCTGGCGGAACTCCGGGCACAGACGCCCGCCGGCACCCGGCCGGGAACTTGGGACTTCCAGTGAAAGGATTGCCTGTGGCCGCCACGGACCTCCTGATACCGCCGAAGCGGTTCAAGCACGAGCGCGGCCAGTTTCGCTGGCCGCAGGCGCCTGGGCTCGCCAGTCCGCGAACCGCGGACCTCCTGCCGCTCGGCCAATTGGCGACCGACTTGGCGGCACTGGGTTGCCGAAGTCGGATCGCTCGCGACGCGGTCGGTCCCGCCGCCGTCCGCATCCGCCGCGAGAAGTCCATCGCCGGCGGCGAGGCCTATCGCTTGACGATCGGTCCCGGCGGCATCGAGATTCTCGCCTCGGGCGACGCCGGCGCGTACTACGCCCTCCAGACCCTCCGCGAGATGCTGGCCGTGCACGGCCGGACGCTGCCCGCCTGCCGCATCGAAGACCGGCCCGACTTTGCGCGGCGCGGCGTGTACCTCGACTGCTCGCGCGGCAAGGTGCCGCGGCTCGCGACGCTCAAGGCGCTCGTGGAGCGGCTGGCGCGGTGGAAGGTCAACGAACTGCAACTGTACGTGGAGAACGTTTTCACGTGGCGGCGCCATCCGCTGATCGGGCGCGGGTACAGTCCGTTCACCCCGGACGAACTCC
>Ga0307378_10008342_pt1 | contig 13793 bp, 7 predicted proteins | sample UN1MG_FD_202238 | JGI IMG/M metagenome (GOLD analysis project Ga0307378, IMG submission 202238) | Soil microbial communities from Risofladan, Vaasa, Finland - UN-1 | ecosystem: Environmental > Terrestrial > Soil > Coastal area > Acid sulfate soil | place: Finland: Risofladan, Vaasa | collected... | reverse complement strand
CCTCGGGCTTGTCGATCGGGTAGAAGAAATTCTGCTGGAGGTACGAGCCCGACTTGCGGAAATTGCAGTAGAGGACGTCGGGGGCCACCTTGCCGGCGATGGCCAGCAGGTCGGTCTCAATGCCCATGACCGTGATGCCCGAGAACCGGTGCAACTCGATCTGCACGTCGTCCCAGTTGTGGTGGCCGTAACGCTTCGGGTTGGCCTTGTATTTGTCGCGATAGGTCTTGGCGAAGATCGCCGGGAACCGCCGCACGAACTCGTTGACGGCCGCCACGTCGGCCCGCGTGGCCGTGTCGGTGCGGCTGGGGTCGGGCAGGTCCCACAACTTGACGTGGATGACGGTCTTGCCGTCCTTGTCCTCGACCCACCCGCCGCGCGCCGCAGGCGCCAGCGTCAAGCCGGCCAGAACGACAGCCGCCAGGATGAGGCAGAGTCGGACCACGCGTCGAGACTCTAAAGCACCGCTGGAAGTGGTCTCGAAACCGACCGCCATGCGGTTCTCACGTGCCACGGCTTGCTGGCAAGCCGTGCGTTGAAACCACTTCTACGCTGTTTGCCACAGGTCGATGGGCTTGTCCACGGCGCGAGGCTCGCGGGCCATTCGATGCGACGGCCCGTGCATTCTAAGGCGCGAGTGCCCGGCGTCCAAGGCGCTTTCGCCACCTTCTGCCACAATGACCTGTTCCACGTGCCCGCGCGATGGGTGGTGGGTGTAACCTACTCGACGGCCCGCACGCGGCGGCACAGCTCGCACTCGCAGCCGTCCTGGGCGACGAGGCGGGGATTGCGGCGGAGGTTCTCTGTCGCGGCGTCGACGGTCTCGCGCATGGACATCAGATAGATGGTGTCCTCACCCAGCGGGGCGCTCCGCAGCAGGCCGCGCTCGCGCAGCCGGTCGTAGTGGGGCTCGAAGTTCACGTGCCACGGCGCCCGGCGGATGACACCGGCGGGCCGCCCCTGGTCATCGACCCGCGCCGCCAGGTCCGGCAGGGGTATCCCCGCGCGCTCCTCCCCCATGTGCAGGCACGTGTTGGTCGCCAGGGGCGCGAGCATGAGGATACGGGCGTCGAGGGCATACAGCCGGCCGAACGCCCCGGTCTGGGCAAAGACCGGCTCGTCGGCCGAATGCCGGCGCGTGATGTCGTCGGCATGGGGCCCGACGGCGGCCACCGAGTGCGTCGGATGCGGGCTCCGCCGCACCCCCGGCCGCAGCCGGAACACGTTGGGGATGGTGCCGATGCGGGCCGGCGTCGTGGCCGGGTCGAACGGCGGCCGCCCCGCCCACGAGCAACTCAGCGTCGGCATGACCAGCGTGCCGCGCGGCCCGACGGCCTCCAGCAGGGCGTCGATGACCGTATCGGCCCCGCCCTCGACGTACCCGAAGCGGCTGAGCGACGTGTGGGCCATGACGACCTGCCCGGCCGGCAGGCCGACCCGCGTGAGCGCATCGAGGTAGTCGGCCCTCGAGAGCACGGGCCGCATCCGCACGAAACCGTGGTCAGCCAGGAACTCGAACGTGTCGCAGAGCCGCCCCAGGGCCAGGTTCTGGGCCTCGTACTTCAGGGTGCGCCAAATGTCGAGCACCGACCGCTTGCCGCTGGCCAGGAACACGGCCAGTTGCAGCCACGTGGGCGCGCCCCAGCCGACGGCGAGGCCGGTCCGCTTGGCGAGGTCGGCCCGTGCGGCCGGGTCGAGCGACTCAAAGCAGAGCGACCCGCGGAAGGTCCGAACCGGCACGAGCCGCGGGGCGCGGTCGTCGGCGTCGACCGGCGGGGGCGGCACGTCGTCGCGGGGAATGACGCCGGCGTCCTGGGCCATGTCTTCCTGCTTGCGCAGGCCGGAAAACACGATGCGGCCGCAGAACGTGTGGAGGCGACGCTTGAAGTCTTCGTCTGCGATGAGGCCCGATGCGCGGCCAAAGCGGCCGGCGTTCTTGCGTACGTTGTCCGCGGTCGGCACGTCGCCGGGGGGCGGGACGAGCCGCGCAATCGACCGCAGCCGGGCGACGTTTTTCCGTGCCACGTAGTCGAGGTGTTCGAGGGCACCGCTGAGGTCCCCGGTCTCGGCGAGGCAGCGGGCGGACGCGATGAGTTCCTCCTCGCCATGGGCCGCCGTGGTCCGGGCCAGCCAAAGCGCCTCCTCGGAACCCGCTTGGGCCAGGAACGCGCAGTACGTTGCCGCCACGCGGCCCAGCGACGCCATCGCGCGGGGCGACAGGGTGTCGATGACGTCCAGCGACGTGTGGTAGGTGGCGTCGGGCCAGCACCCGAGCACGCACATGGGCGCCCCGACCGACGGTTCGCCGAAAAGGTTGTCCACCAGTTCCGTCCGCTGAGTGCGAAACCGGAACAGCGGGTCCTCGCCCTGGAGCCGCCTAAGCAGCGCCAGCGCCAAAAAGTCCGTATAGGCAGGCGCGACGGGCCAGTTGTAGAGCAGGTTGCAGACCGAGCGGGCGTCGCCGAGATCGTTGCCGACCATGTCGAGGTTGATGCCCGCGACCAGGTGCCGCAGGCCCGTCGCCTCGGCCAGGTACGCCTGGTAGCCGCGCACCTCGAACGAGAACATGAACCGGATGCCCCGCTCCAAACCCCGCAAGTCGCCCTTCTCGCACAGGGCGCGGATGGTCCGAAGGACCTCCAGCCCCAGCCCGCAGCCCGAGGCGTTGTCGTTGGCGCCCGGCTCGCAGAGGTGCCCCGTGATGAGGATTTCCTCGCGCGACCGGCCGGGCAGCAGGCCCGTCACGAGGGGGACGTGGCCGTCGTACAGGCGGGTCCGCACGACCGCCATGAGCCTGACGTGCGGGTGGGCGCGCAGCAATTCGCGCAGCCGACGCCCGTCGGCCGGCGTAATCGAGAATCCGAAGCCTTCGTGCGGCCCGCGCCACGGCGGGATGGTGTAGTTGTGCCACTGGCAGGCGTTGTCGAAGTGGCCGGGCGTCTTCTCCTGGGGCGACCCGGCCAGCTTGACCGAGTCGCAGACGATGCCCAGGGCGCCGCGCTCGAAGGCCAGCGCAGCCACGTCGAGCCCGATGGCGTCGGCCAGGACGAGTTTGCCGGCCACGTCGAGGCCCTCGTACGCCTCGGCCTTGGACGCGTTGGACACCGCGACGACCTCGGCCTCGACGCCCTCCGGCGGGGTGGGGGCCGAGTACATGATGAGGCTCTGCGGGCACTCGCTATAATCGGCGAGGGTCTGACGGGGCACGTCCGGGGGGCCAGTAATCTGAAGCCGCGCTTCGTGGGCGTCCCATGCCCGGGGCATGATCCATCCGCCATAGGAGGTGACCCCGTCGGCGGGGTACTGGCGGATTTCGACGTCCTCCAAGCCGATCTCGCGGCCGATATCGCCGATTTCCGCGGCCGCACGCTGGATGCCGTCAAACGAGTTCCAGCGGGCATGGGCCCAGATGCGGGCGGCATAGTCCCGGGCCTGGTCGCCGGAGAGTTCGCGTCTGACGGCCTTCCAAATGGGTTCGAACATGGGCACCCGCCTACCAGTATGCTATCCCTGGGACGTGGGTCCACCAGAATACCATAACCGGCGCGCGAGGGGTACTGTTTTGGCTGCCAGAGTGTCCATGGAGGGCCCGAATCGAGCGTTTGGCGTTTACGGCCCGCGCGGGCACGGGGCGCGAGCGGCGATTTTCGGCTTGACTTCTGGCGTTTTTGTGTCATAAATAGAGCACGGGAAGCGGGATAGACGGGCTAGCCGCTGAAGGAGGAAAGGCGGTGAGGCCCGTTTTGCCTATCCCGGGCACAGTGGCTGGCAGGAACGGTGTCGGCCTGGGTTCGCTGGTGAAGGGAGGCGTTTGTCGGGGCCGCGTTGCGGGGAAGCGGGCGGCCCATGACGTCGGCGGTCCGAAACGCGGATCCGAGGCGTCACCAACTTAGCCGTATATAGTTGACATTCAAGGCGACTGTCGGAGGGAACGTGCCCGCCGACGGTCGCTTTTTCTTTGGCTCCCCTGCCGTGCAGGGCAGCCGAGGCGAGAGCGTTTTCGGCCGCGGGCGATCAGGGCCCCGCCGGCCTGGTGACAGGAAACGGGTTGCTTGAGCGACCGATTAAAAGGGGACGAGCCATGGTGCGTCTGATACGGTCCGTGTGTGTGGTTGCGACGGTCGCATGTCTGCTGGCCGGGTCGGCGTGGGCGGGGCTTGTGCCGGTCTTGCTCGATCCGATGACGTTCTCGGACCTCGACGTGACAGGCCCCGTGACGGCCGTCATGACGTCGAACTACAACTACGCAGGCACGTTCACCGGCCGCGTCATGAGCCAGACCTTCGTTCTGGACGACGGCACCTTCCTGTACCTCTACCAGGTGGACAACTACGGGACGTCGTACATGGAAAAATTCACCGTGGGGGATTTCCCCGGCCTGCTGGCGCCGACGGGTTACCTGACGGGCGGCGAGCCGGCGGGGTTCCTGCCACCCGACGTCGACCCGCTCGGGGCCGCGTACGACGCCGCCCTGTCGCAGCCCACCCTGGGGTTCGACTACACGGCGTTTTTCGAAGGCGAAGTCGAGGCCGGGCATCACACGAGTGTTATGTACGCCATCGCGCCCCATGGCCCGACCGAGGGCGAAGCCTACCTGCTGGACCAGGGCATCGCAGTCGTAGCCGTTTTCGTGCCGACGCCCGAACCGGCCACCCTTGGTCTGATGGGGCTGGGTCTCGTGTTTGCCGCGACGTCGCGCATCCGCCGTCGGCGGTAGCCCTGCTACGTTGGTTATCGCGCGGCAGCCTTGTCAGAGGCCGCTGCGAATGAGTCCTGCAACTGCTCCAGGTGGTCTGGAAAAGCCGCCAGTGGCACCCGGCGCGGCAAGGATCGCTGTAGGACTAGCGGTCCTCGTCGCGGACCTGGCGGTACCGCACGAGCAGGCTCGCGCGGCGTTGGGGGATGAGCAGCGCGAAGTCCGTGGCCATGTCGCGGCCGCGCATCGTCTTGACGGTCGCCAGCCGGGCCTCGTCGACAAACTCGACGCGATACGTCGCATCCGGGTCCAGGCCGCCCAGGCCGACGCCGAGGCCCAAGACGTTGCACTCGGCCCGGCGGAAGGCCAGGACGAGCCCCGCGCCCAGGTCGGCCCGGTGCATCTGCCAGGCCACGAACTCGTCGGGCCGGGTCGAGCAGGGCGTCAGTGGATAGAAGTCGCCATACCAGTACTTCTGGTTCTCGCGGGCCTCGGAGACGGCGGCCTTCGCCGCGTCGAGGTCAAAGTCGTCGTCGAGAAAGCCGAACTGGGTGATGCCCCCGGCCGCCGCAGCGCTGCGGAAGTCGTACGCCTCGCTCGACCACCCGCACGCCTCGTGGAACGGCACATAGAGGCTGAGGCCGCAGGTCTGGGCCTGGTTCCAGTCGACGTGGCCGGGCACGCACGCCGTGTCGCTCTGCCAGAGCGGCATGGATCGCATGCACGTCTCCAGGTCGATGCGCCGGCCGCCGCTCGCGCAGTTGTCGATTAAGAGGCCCGGGTGGCGGCGGCGCAACTCGTCCCACATCCAGTAGTGTCCCTCGACGTAGCGGATTTCGGTCATGCCCTGGCGGTCGGGCTCGTCGGCCCCGCGCCAGAAGGGCAGGGGATCGATGTTGAAGTCGTTCCGGTACCAGTCCATGCCGAACTCCGTGATGCGGGTCGAGAGCAGGTCGGTCAGCCACTGCCGCGCAGCCGGGTCGCTGAGCTTGAACAGGCCGCCCTTCTCGCCGCCGAAGACGAACTCCGGGTGTTCGCGGGCGATCTGGCTGCCGGCCGCCACCCGCTCCGGCTCGAACCACACGATGAACCCCAGGCCCAGCCGATGGCACGCGTCGCTGACGGGTTTCAGGCCGTTCGGAAACTCTTTCGGCTTGCACGTCCAGTTGCCGACGCCGTTGGGGAAGTCGCCGGGGAACCACGCGGCATCGAGCCACAGGACGTCGCAGCCCACCTGCCGGGCGACCTCGGCGGCGTGAATCTGCCCGGCCTCGTTGCCCCACTTCGGATGCGCGCGGTACCGGTCGTACCCCTGCCAGAAGACGGGCATGGCCGCGGGCTTGCCGTTCTGCTGCGGCACGTAATGGAAGAGCATGAGCCGGCGGAACCGGTTGTGGGCGGCCAGGCGGTCGCCCGTCCAGGCCATGACGAGGATGCGCGGGCTGCGGATGCGCTCGCCGGCGTGCAGCCGCAGGTGTGTCTTCTCCATGCCGGCCCTAAGGTGCGTCGGCCCGGCCTGGGGCCGGTCGAAGGAAGCGGCCCACTGGCCCGACCATCCGATGGCCGTCACGATCCCCTGGCCGCCGCATTCGACGTTGAAGAACGGAAACGACCCGTTCGACGATCGTCCGCCGACGGGCGCGATGCGCAGGTTCCCGCCGGCCGCCAGGGCCGTCTCGAACGGCCGGAACGAGCCCTCGCTGCAGTCGTCGCCGCGGAGTTGGTGCACGACGGCCTTGTCGGCGGCGGCACCCGTGGCCAGTTGGGCGTCCAGCGCCTGGATGTCCGCGAGGATCGGCGTGTCGGCCTGGCCCCGGTTCTCGAAATAGAGGACCCACTCGACGGCCGGGTACCGCTTGAAGACGCCGACGACCGCCGTGACGGCCAGGCCCGTCTTCGGGTCGGCCCACGTCACGCGGTGCTCCGTGCGGTCCTTGAGGTCTTTCGTTTCGACCGTCCGCTTCCAAGTCTTCAAGAGTTCCGACGAGGGGGTGCCGCCGTACGTAAACGAGAACGGCGCGGCCGGCCCGAGCAGAGGCGCGCTGGGCTGGTTGCCGTCGAGCCACCGGACGGAGCCGTCGTCCATGACGAGGTGGGCCTGGGCCCAGTCGGCGTGGTCCCAGCCGGTGCCGTCGGCCGTGGCGTCGACCTTGAGGACGAGTTGCTCGGTGCCCTTGGGTATGGCCACCTGCACGGCTACCGGTTCGCCGCCGCCACGAAGGGTCGCCGTCCGAGCGACCTCCTTCCCGGCAATCTCGACGACGAACTGGACGGTGCCGTGCCGACCGGCGGTGTCGGGGTTGTTGTCGACGCCGACGGCGGCCTTGAACGCCTTGGCGCCCGGCGGCAGGAAGACGGCGATCTCGCTGTTGGCGTGCGTGCCCAGGCCGCGCGCGAACCGCCGGGTGCCGATCTGGAGCGGCGTGGTCAGGATCGAGCGGTTGAACCGCAGAACGTTATGGTCCTGCCGCCGCAGTTCCAGCCGGACGTCGGCCGGCGGGGCAGGCGGTTTAACCCCCGTGAAGGCGGCAGCCGCCCAGGCGGCCATCTGCGCCACCTCGGCCGGCGAGGCCATGATGGCGTCGTTCGGGGCGGCGGCGGGAACGTCGGCGGGGTCCATGGCCACGGCGGCACCTCCGAATCCCACAAGGGGCAGCAGGCAGAGCAGGGCGACGGCTGGGCGCGTCATCGGTCACCTCGCTGGTTGGGTGCGCCGGCGTCGGCGGCGGCCAGGACCGCCAGCCCGGCGGCGAACAGCCACGTTCGGGTCGTAACGGCCATGTCGATGCCTCCGGCTGTGGCGGCGCGAGTGTAGCAGGCTGGCGTGGGTGGTGCAACGCGCGGCCGGCGACCGCGCGGCTTGGTTAGGCCGTCGCGCCGGGGTATAATGCCACCACCTGGAGGCAAGATGACTCCGTCGGACGCGACATTCGACGTCATCGTGGTGGGCGGCGGCCATGCCGGCTGCGAGGCCGCGCTGGCGGCCGCGCGGCTGGGGGCGCGGACGGCCCTGCTGACGATCCGCCGGGACCGCATCGCAGAGATGTCGTGCAACCCGGCCATCGGCGGCCTGGCCAAGGGTCAGATGGTCCGCGAGATCGATGCCCTGGGCGGCGAGATGGCTCGCGTGGCCGACGCCGCCGCCATCCAGTACCGTCTTCTCAACCGCGGCAAGGGCCCCGCTGTCCAGGGCCCGCGGGCCCAGTGCGACCGGCGCGGTTACGCGCGGGCCATGCAGCAGGTCGTTGACCGCCAGGAGAACCTCGACGTGTTCGAGGAGGCGGTGGTAGACGTCCTGGTGGATGGCGACCGGGCCGCGGGCGTCGTTTGCGAGAGCGGCCGACGATACCACGCCGGGGCCGTTGTCCTGACGACCGGCACGTTTCTGAGCGGATTGATTCACTTGGGCGCAAGGACGTGGCCGGGCGGACGGTTCGGCGAACCGGCGGCCGAGCACCTCTCGGCCGGCCTGGGGCGGCTGGGCCTGCGCCTGGGCCGGCTCAAGACCGGTACGCCGCCGCGCGTCGACGGACGCACGCTCGACTACGCCCGCCTGACGGAGCAGCCGAGCGATTCGCAGCCCGTACGCTTCGCCTTCGGCGCGGTCGATGAACCGTTCGAGGGCGTCTCGTGCTGGCTTACGCAGACGACCCCCGCGGTTCACGAGGCGATTCTGGCCAACCAGGATCGTGCGCCGCTCTACTCGGGCCAGATTACCTCGACCGGGCCGCGCTATTGCCCCAGCATCGAGGTCAAGGTCGTCCGGTTCCCCGACCGCGACCACCATCTCGTCTTCCTGGAACCGGAGGGCCGCGACACGGACGTCGTGTACTGCAACGGCATCGCCACGAGCCTGCCTGAGGACGTGCAGGATGAGATTGTGCACGGCATCCCCGGAATGGAACAGGCCAAGATTCTGCGGTACGGGTACGCCATCGAGTACGACTTCGTGCCGCCCACGCAGACCCAGGCCACGCTCGAGTCGAAAGTCGCGGGCGGCCTGTACCTGGCCGGCCAGATTAACGGGACGAGCGGCTACGAGGAGGCCGCGGGGCAGGGCATCCTGGCGGGCATCAATGCCGCCCGCGCCGTGGCCGGCAGGTCGCCGGTGGTCCTCGGCCGCGACCAGGCTTACATCGGCGTCCTCGTCGACGACCTGGTGACCAAGGGCACCGAGGAACCGTACCGCATGTTCACCAGCCTGGCCGAGCATCGTCTGCTGCTGCGGCACGACAACGCCGACCGGCGGCTGGCGCCGGTGGGGCGGGAGGTCGGGCTTATCTGCGACGCCGCGTGGCGCCGCGTCCAGGAAAAGGAACGCCAGGTTGCCCGCCTGCGCGACGTGCTTGGCCGCACGCGCCGCGAGGGACGCACCCTTGAGAGCCTGCTGCGGCGGCCTGAGGTCACGTGGCAGACGCTTTCCGCCGAGGTGCCGGACCTGGCGGCGCTGGGCGTCTCGGCCGAGGTCGCCCGCGAGGTCGAGACCGAGGTCAAGTACGCCGGGTACCTCGTACGGCAGCAGGCGCAGGTCGAGCGGGCGCGGCGGATGGACGAGCGGCCGATTCCACCGGACATCGACTACGGGGCCGTGCCGCACCTGCGGCACGAGGCCCGCGAGAAACTGGCGCGCATCCGGCCGCGGTCGCTCGGGCAGGCCGGGCGGATTGCCGGCATCGGCCCGGCCGACCAGGCCATCCTGATGGTCTACCTCGATGCGCGCCGCCGCCCCGGTGGCTGATGCGGCGCCGGGCCTGGCGATTTGGCTGAAGCACGTTTGCCGAGCAGGTCGATATGCGATTGGGCGGCCTGGCACCCAGGCGCTTTGGACGTTTGGGTCTCTTCTGCTTCTGGGGGTGACCATGCTTCACGTTGAAGAGCGGCGTCGGCATCGGCGGACGGTCGAGGTGCTGCCGGCTGTCTTGCGGAGCATGTCGGGGCGGATCATCTTCCGCGGACGGACGGTCGACGTGTCCCCGTGCGGCATCAAGGTCATTGGCCCGCCGCCGGCCTCCGTTACGGAAGGCCTGGACGTGTGGCTGGAACTGAAGGTGGCGGACCCTCGCACCAAGGGCGTGCGAAACCGCGTAGTCAAAATGCGAGGTTACATTCGCCGGGTGACGGACATCGGCGACTGGAAGAGCGTGATCGTGGTCATTCTCGAAAGCGATTTTTCGTCGGGCCTCTTCGGGCACCGGTCTTAGCGGGAACGGTGGGGCGCCGCCCCATCCTGCATGCTACAGGCGTCCCACCAGGCGCAGGGCTACCTGCGCGAGCACCACTGCCGCAGCCGCCCACAGCAGGTACGCGCCCACCGGCGTGAATCCGCGGACCTCGACCTGGCGGACCGCGTGGACCAGCGACTCGGGGTCGGCGTGGACCTGTCCGCCGCCGGCCCGGACGATGGCCTCCAGGCGGGCACGGTCGACGCCCAGGCGGCGGAACTCCTCCGGCGGAAGCGCCGGCGCCGAGAGCGAGACCGACTCGGCTGCATTATCCTCGCGGCGAACGACCACGGCCGAAGCCGCACTGTCGCCGACCTCGCCCTCGTGGATGCCCGGGGCGACCTCGGCGAGCGTCACAACGGCCCTCTCGTCCGACGCGTCGCCGAGGCGCGCCGCGAGGAACGGCGAGGATGAACGGCCGATGGCGTCGGCCCGTTCCTCGACCCGGACCCACCACGCCCCCTCGTGCCGCACGAGCCGGGCCGACCAGTCGGTCGGCACCTTGGCCGACACGAGCCACGCGATGACCTGCGCCAGCCGATCATCGAGGACGCCGTCGGCCTGCCATGCGGCCGGGGCGTCGCCGGCGGGCCACGGCATGACGGCCACCCGGCCCAGGCCCCGCTGCCAGGATGCCAGCAGCGGCGAGGCATCCGGCTCGGCCTCGGGCGGGCCTGTGACCCAGTGCAAGTCGGCGCCATTCTTGAGGCGAGTGACGTTGTAGCCCGGGACCGACGGGAGCCGTGGTCTGGTGGGGGCTGTCCAGATGGGCTCGGGACGGCTCCACAGCGTCGTGCGGACGAGCGGCCGGAGCCCTTCGCCGCGCGCCAGCGCCAGGTCTTTGAGGAACGTCTCGGCCAGGTGCGAGAGGTCGCCCTCGGCGTACAGCCGCCCGCCGGTGTCGGCGGCCAGACGCCCGAGCGCCTCGCGCTGGGCGTCGGGACCGGTGGCCACGGCGCTGGCGCTGACGGCCTTGCCGCGACAGAGGCCGATGAGGCGCGGGACGTCGAAATCGGCGCTGCGGCCGTCGCTCAGGAGCATCAAGTGGCGGACGGTCCTCGCGCCGTCCCGGGGCGGCGCGAAGAGGGCAGCGGCCGCCTCGACGGCCGGGGTGATTCGGGTGCCGCCGCCCGCCTGGATGGCGAGCAGGTTGCTCCGCAGGGCGTCCCACTGCGCCAGCGGCACCAGCGGCGAGACGACGCGCGGCTCGCCGGCAAACGCGACGATGCCGATGCGGTCGGCCTGGCCGAGGGCGGGCCGCAGCGCGAGCACCGCCTCCTTGGCAAGGGCAAGTTTGCGGATGCGGCCGACCTCTTCGTTCATCGAGCCGCTCGAGTCGACCACCAGGACGATCTCCAGCGGGGGGCGCTCGCCCGTGCGGCTGCTGACGGGCAGCAGGTGGTCCAGAGGCGAGTCGCCGTAGCCGCCGGCGGCAAAGGCCGCATCGCCGCCCAGGACGAGCAGGCCCAGGCCGCCGTCGGTCACATGGAGGGCGAGGCGGCGGGCGGCGTCGTGGCCGAGCGACCAGGCCGACACGTTGTCGAGAACCACGGCGGAGACCCCGCCCAGGGCCGGCCGCGCGGCCGCGAGCGCAGCCTTCATGTGGACACCGGCCGGAAGGTGGTTCGGAAGGAGGCGGGCCAGGGCGCCGGCCTCGGCGCCGGCGTGGACGTAGAGGACCTCCTGGTACGCGCCCACGCGGACGGCGCAGCGGGCCCGGTCGTCCCGGGGGCACTGATCGCCCTCCATGCGGACGCGGGCCTCGTAGTGGTAGATGCCGGGGGGTAGGGCGTCGTCGGAGACGAGGACCGTGGCGCCGGCGGCCGGGTCGAGTGACACCTGTCGTGTCCACTCGCGCGGGGGCGCGTCGGGGGCGGCGGCACGGCTGAGGAAGACCGCGGCGTCGGCCTGGAGGGTTGAGGCAACGCGAATCTCGACCTGGACAGGCCGGCCGGCCATCGGGGTCGATGCCGGGCCTAGCCACACGATCCCCGCGTCGCGGGGTCTGAGGTCCGGCGCCACGGCGTGGACGCGGACACCGGCGGCCGCCAGGCGCGCCGCCGCTCGGACGGCGTCGCCGCGCGTCTCGCGGGCGTCGCTGTACAGAAGGAGCACGCCCTGTCCGTCGGGCAGCGCGGCGGCGGCATCCGAGAGGCCGCGCTCGATGTCGGTCTCGTCGCCGGCGGCGAACGGCCTGAGGTCGACGCGGCCCGGGGCGAGGGCGGCCGTCCACGGCAAAAGGGCCTGCGTTACGGGCGCGGCCGGGCCGACCGACATGCTGGGCGAGGAGTCGTGCACGATGACGATGGGGCACAGGCCCTGGCGCGACGTCCGGATCGACGGCCCGGCGAGCGCGAGGACGAGAAGCGTGGCCGCCAGGCAGGCCAGCGCGGCCCGGGGCGCGGCACCCTCGCGGCGGCCGCGCGAAACCGTGGCGTACAGGATGATTGCCCAGGCCGGAAGGGCGACGGCGAGAAGCCAGGGACTGGCCAGACGCACAAGGTCCATGGCGGCGATTATAGGGCAGGCGGGCGGCTCAGTCGAGCCACTGGAAGTTCAGAATGCGTGGGCGGATGAAGTTACGGTTCCGCACGTACGTCCCGCTGCCGACGGGCTGCTCGACCATCGGGCAGTAGGCACACGAGGGGCTTCGGTCGACGAGGGCCCAGAACCTGCGACTCCGCACAACGGTGTATTGGAGCGGGCTGTCCTCGACGTGCCCGTACTGGACGGTGCCGTAGATGGAAAAGGTGTCGCTCCGGGCCGACGCGATGTTGGAGATGCGCGTGTAGAGCAGGTCGCGCCGCTCCAAGACGCCCAGGGCATCTGTCCAGTCGGTCCCGGTGACTCCTGTCTGGCTGACGATCTGGGCGGGGCTCCTCAGGGGCGCGGAAGTCCTCGCGGTCTTGACGGCGGTGACCAGGGCGCTTTCCTGGCTCTCGAGGCCCACGCCCCTGGCGAGTGCGGCCAAGGTGTCGCTGGTGGCGGTGTTGAGATTGATCTTTCCGGCCACGCGGAGTTCGGGTCCACCATAGCGGCCCCTGTCGTCCTGGATAATGGGACGCTGCCCGCGGGGGACGGTCTCCTCCTTGATGGCGCCGGTGCCCTCGTCGGCATAGTGGAGGACGTCAAAGACGGTGGGGTTGATGAACGGGGTGTCGTCGTCCTGCGGAGAACAGACGGCCCCGTCTTCGTCGAACATGCCGTCGCCATCGTTGTCGATGCCATCGAGCCAGGGGCCCCCGACACAGAAGACGTTGGCGGCGTTCTGGCGGTTGACGAGGGTCGTGCTGTCGTCTCTCCAGTCGAACGTCACGGTATCGTCGTGCGCCGGGTCAGTACCGGCATCGGCCGATCGCTTGGCGACCCGGGGGACCCAGGGCCAGAAATCATCGGCCTCGGTCTCGTTGATCGGGCACAGGACCCGGTTGAGATCGCCGACGCGGGCAAAGGCCCGGAACGAAGGGATGATGTCGGGGGTGTCGATCTTGACGGGCGGCAGGCCCTTCCTCGGCATCTGCCCGCTGTTGCGGGAGCGATTGACGATGGACCGGGGGAACCGGATGGGAATCCTGCCCTTGGCAGCCTCGTCCCTGGAGAACGCGTCGATGCCGCCGGTGCCGGTCCCTGAAAACCACTTCCCGCCGACGTGGTCTGGGTCCGGGGACTCCGCGGCGATGTAAACGACCCGGACGGGGCACGGATCGTCCGCGGCCCGATTCTCGTACTCGATGTAGATCTTGCGATGGAGGGCCGAGTTGTTCCCTTGGGTGAGGTCGGCGATGTCGCTCTCGTCGAGTTCGTCGATCGGCCGACCGCCGCTTTCGAGGGTGATGCCCGTCAAGACGACGTTGAGTTTCTCGCTCATTTCCGTA
>Ga0307378_10008340_pt1 | contig 13794 bp, 8 predicted proteins | sample UN1MG_FD_202238 | JGI IMG/M metagenome (GOLD analysis project Ga0307378, IMG submission 202238) | Soil microbial communities from Risofladan, Vaasa, Finland - UN-1 | ecosystem: Environmental > Terrestrial > Soil > Coastal area > Acid sulfate soil | place: Finland: Risofladan, Vaasa | collected... | reverse complement strand
TCCACCAGTCCTTGTTGAACACTGAGGGGGTCTGTCCGCTAAGCAGGTCAAGAAACTCCCTCCCGCGGGAGAGTATCTTTGCTTCCAATTGATCTCTATCCATTCTTTAGTCACCTCATCATAGTTCTGAATCCAAGACCATTATACTTTGCCGAGTATAGCGGCAACTTCTTACAGTCGCCAGTACGTCGATCACGGAACCATGCTATAATCACTAATGCGAAGCCAGATATGATCACCGGTGCCCATCTGTGCCACCAAGCCGGCTGCATCTCGGTGCCAATGGGACCAACCATCGGCCAATCCCCCGCTCCGCGACTTTCTGGAGGCAATTTGATGTCGGGAGAAGGCAAATAGCTTTGTGCTTGAATCTGAGAGATTCTCCAGATAGCATCATTAGCTAAACGCTCGATAATTGTCGTTTCATACGCTTGAGCTTCTGAGCCTCCCTAGGCCCGAGCTTCCGTGCCACAATTGTGTCCATAGTGTGTTCTCCACTTTTCCCCGGCTGCTGTATGCAGCCTCAGTGGAGAACTTATCTATACCATAGGCTGTGGTAGCGCAAGTCTTTTTTTTGCTGAGACTTACAATGACTCCTACGAACACGTAACTCTCTTATATGGAAATGGCACTAGCGCGGATGCGTGATGGGGAAACCGCCAATGGCATCCTGTATCACCTGGAACAATGGACGACTCACTCAGGCCATAGTCCGCTCGAAGCTGGGCAAGCCATGTGTGATGCGGTATGGTAACGAGCATTTTCGTTTCAACACCCAAATCGGCCAATCGTATGTGATTGGCTATTCCGGCAACCTAATGTTTGACAAGAATCAAGAACCGTGATAATGTAAACACAGGAGTCAGTCGAATGCTGTATTACCTTTTGCACCTGCGATCCATATGCGTCTTCATTGCTGTCCTGGCGATAGCACCTGCCTGCAACGGTGCAGAGTCGCAACCGGACGAACTGACAGTTCCCATCGTCGTCGACGGCCAAACACAGGTCATTCCCGAACTCAAGGATCCCGATCTTTGGATCCGTCATGACCTCTGGGTCGAAACGGACTTTGATAGCGACGGAGATGGCAAGTTGGACCGCATGCACGTGGATGTCACCCGGCCGCGGCAAACCGAGAGCCAGGGGCTGAGGCTCCCGGTGATTTACATCTCAAGCCCGTACTTCGGCGGCACGGGCGCCAAAGGAAAAGAGTTCTTCTGGGATGTCCGGCACGAACTGGGAGCCACGCCCCCCAGACGCAAGCGCGTTCCCCCCATCGAACGCAAAGAAACACGCCCGATCATCTCCAAGACTCATGTGAACGAGTGGGTACCTCATGGCTACGTGGTTGTCCACTCCTCGTCGCCGGGGACGGGGCTTTCACAAGGCTGCCCCACCATTGGTGGTGACAATGAGTCGCTTGCCCCCAAAGCCGTTATCGACTGGCTCAACGGCCGTGCCCCCGGATACACCTGCCCCGATGGTAACGAGCCTGTTGTCGCCTATTGGTCCACGGGAAAGGTGGGCATGACGGGCACCTCGCATCCAGGGACCCTGGCACTGGCGGCCGCGACAACAGGAGTCGATGGTCTCGAAGTAATCATTCCCATCGCGCCAAACACATCCATCTATCACTACTACCGATCGAACGGATTGATCCGACATCCGTTTGGCTTCCTGGGCGAGGACATCGACTACATGTACGACTATGTCCATAGCAATCCTCAGCGCTGCGATTATTGTGACGACCAGGTCCGAGACAAGGAAATAACCCAGGGATTTGACCGCATAACCGGCGACTACAACGCTTTTTGGGCGAAGCGTGATTATCTTCACGACCTGGCGCCATTAAAAGCGGCCGTTCTGATGGCCCACGCTTTCAACGATTGGAACGTCGTTCCCGAGCACAGCAACCGCATTTATCAGGCGTTGAAGACCAAAGGCGTCACGGCGCACGTGTACTACCATCAGGGAGGTCATGGTGGACAGCCGCCGATGGAGATGATGAACCGTTGGTTTGCCCATTATCTGCACGGCGTCGAGAATGGCGTCGAAAAGGGGCCGCGAGCGTGGATCGTGCGAGAAAACGCCGAGAGAACCAAGCCGACTCCCTACGAGGACTATCCAAACCCTGCGGCGGCGCCGGTCGTGTTCCATCTGGTCGCAGGTGCGCCGGAGCAAGGCCAACTGGTCATCACCAGACCGCCCAGGCAGGGCACGGAAACGCTGGTCGATAATTTCTCCTTCAGCGGAGCAACGCTGGCCCAGGCGGAATGGACGAACCACCGCCTGATCTATCTGACGCCGCAGTTGACCGCACCAATCCACTTGTCCGGCACCCCCAGCGTAACAGTCAGACTGGCTAGCAGCCGACCCGCAGCCAATCTGTCGATCTGGCTGGTCTCTCTGCCGTGGACCGAGGGCAAGGATGCGAAGATCGCCGACAATATCATCACACGGGGTTGGGCCAACCCGCAGAACTACCGTTCTCTCGCAGAAAGTGAACCACTTGCACCGGGGCGGCTCTACGAGCTGACCTTCGATCTGCAACCTGACGATCAGATTGTCCCGAAGGGCCAACAGATTGGCCTGATGATTTTCTCAAGCGACAGAGATTTTACGCTCTGGCCGACACCGGGTAGCGAACTGACCGTCGATCTGGATGCAACTTCGATCACTTTGCCCGTGGTCGGTGGTCCTGAGGCGGTTGGGCAGGCCTTCAAAGAGAAAGAAAGATCGCCAGCCGCTATGATGACTGATCCCCCATGAGATGCCGGGTCGCCTGTCGCGGCCACGTTTTGCTCGCTCAGCGTCAGGCACCGGCCCGTAGAAGGGATGGGCAGGTTTTATGGCAACTACACCAAGAGTTGATCGAAGAGAGTCCCTGAAGCAAACGGTCCTTCGCATCGGTTTGGGTCTCTATGTGTTGCTTCGGCTGTCCGGAGCGCGCAACTGCGTTCGAATTGAGAAGAAGCCTGAGGCAACAGTCCCAATCTGAAGTGGCAGAACCAGACAAGTTTAGGAGGTGAAATCATGAAATACTATCTGCGGTCACTGCTTATCGTTTTGTTCCTTGCCGCGGTCGGCGAGAGCAAGGCCTTCGCGGCGTCCAAGCCAAACGTGCTTTTCATCTCCGTCGACGACTTGAACGACTGGGTCGGCTGTCTGGGCGGACACCCTCAGGCACGCACGCCGAATATCGATCGTCTCGCGGCAAGCGGCATGCTGTTTACTAACGCTCATTGCGCCGCGCCTGCGTGCAATCCTTCGCGCACGGCCATCATGACCGGCATCTCGCCGCACACGTCCGGACTCTACGAAAACAGCCAAAAGATGCGCGAAATACTGCCGGGCGCGGTGCTTCTGCCCAAGTACTTTTCCAATCACGGATACTGGGCAGGCGGGTCCGGGAAGTTGCTGCACTACTTCATCGATGCACAATCCTGGGATGAATACTACCCACCCAAGGAGACCGAAGATCCCTTTCCCCGCACGCTCTATCCAGAGAAGCGACCCGTCAGTTTGCCTCGCGGCGGCGCCTGGCAGTACATCGAAACGGACTGGGGGCCGCTTGATGCGACGGATGAGCAGTTCGGCGGCGACTGGCTCGTCTCAAAGTGGATCAGCGAGCAACTTCAAAAAAGACATGACAAACCGTTCTTTCTGGCATGCGGTATCTATCGCCCCCATGAACCATGGTTTGTTCCCAAGAAGTATTTTGACCTTTTCCCAATTGAAGACATTCAACTGCCGCCAGGTTACAAGCAGGACGATCTGGAGGATTTGCCTGAGGCGGGGAAGAAGCGGGGACCGAATCGATATTTTGCTCACATTTTGGCGCATCAACAGTGGAAGCAGGGCATTCAGGGCTATCTGGCATCGATCGCGTTCGCCGACGCCATGGTCGGTCGCGTCATTGATGCACTTGAGAACAGTCCCAACCGTGACAACACCATCGTCGTGCTCTGGAGCGACCACGGATGGCATCTCGGCGAAAAGGAGCACTGGCAGAAGTTCACGGCGTGGCGAGTCTGCACGCGGATTCCGCTGATCGTTCGGGTCCCAGCCGGGGCGCCGGGACTGCCTGAGGGTACGCAGCCGGGAAGTATCTGCGGCAAGCCCGTCGGTCTCTTGAGCCTGTTCCCAACACTGACCGAGCTGGCGGACCTGCCGCACAAGGCGGACAACGATGGTCCCAGTATTGTTCCATTACTGTCTCGGCCGCAAGCCGATTGGCCATATGTCGCGGTTACTTACCTGGCCGAGCCCGGAAGCTACGGACTCAGTGCCGAGCGTTGGCGTTACATTCACTACGCCAACGGCGACGAGGAACTGTACGATTGCCACACAGATCCCTACGAGTGGGTCAATCTGATAGGTTCTGCGGCCCATACCGCAGAGCTGGAGAAATTGCGGGCTCGCTGCCCAAGAACTTTTGCCCCTCTTGTGCCGCCCAAGGATGAATCGCTGCCCAAGCTGAAGTGGCATGCGGCCGGCAAGGGGCCGATACCCGCCTCAGAGTCGGAAGGACGCACGCTGGACATCATCCTGCTCAATCAGCGCGAAGACCCGGTCAACCTCTACGTCATGGACTTCCAGGGGCAGCGACAACCGCGCGGCTCCATCGCTTCCGGCTGGCGATTACGGCACCAGACACAATCGGGAGTCGTATGGCTGATCACCGACCTCCAGGAAAGGCCGCTTGGCTATTTCGTTGCGCAAGATCGGACCGCCCTGGCCACTATCCCCGACGACGAATGACAGCGGCTGCGAGGATGGATCTGTCGCCTTTTTGCGGGTATGCCCACTATCGCGGCGATTCGCCGTCGATTCAGTGCAAGCCCGTAAAGGGCCTCCAACTCGATCCTGTCGCAGCCGGCGCATCGCTGAATGCGGCATTTTCCAGGCGAAGGCGAGTCTCATCGGCCCTGCGTATGGCAAACGGGGGTGGGCACCGAGAACGTCGAGGTTCTCGCTTGCCATTCGTTGGAGAAGAACGGACCTTTTTCGCAATTTGATTGAAGTGTCGTCTTTGCTGGATGAGTATCCGTTATTGGAGAAGGGCCCCGATCATTCGGTTGGCAAGTCCCGAAGCCTTTGCCGTGCAGCACGCCTCGTAGGCAGATGATTACATTCCGAGGTGCAGAGCGACATACTTTCGAAGTGGACATTTGGAGAATATCCGGGAATGGCCGAATCTAAAGGCCAGTGAGCAGTGTGAATAAAAGAGTAGAATTACTGCATATATCCGGAGGAATACCGATAACTTATATTCATCCCGGATTTCCCAAGTAGTACGTGACAGATGAACGAGGACCGGAACAAATTTCGACAATGTGGTAGGCGCAATGGGGGGGAGCTGGTACAATATGTTAAGCGGCGGCATAGCCGGGCAAGGTCAAATCGCAAATGTCGGATGAATGAAACAGAATAAGCGGAATTGCATGAAGGAAGGAGGTACTCAATGGTTCGATCAGGTATTCCTGCCAAACCGAGGGAGTAACATGTCAAGACGGAACTTATAGAGTGTTCTACCAACCTTTTTTGAGGAGAATTGTGATGTGCAGAAGAAATGTTTTAATTAGTGAATTGCTGGTGGTGCTGCTTCTGGGCGGCGCCGTTGCTCATGCTGGCAGCGATATATTCAGCGTCAATTTTTATGCTTACGGTAGAACCAACCAAGGTGCGGGAACGGAATGGAACCAAGAAGAATGGCAAAAAACTATAACGTTGGAAGAGGGTGAGGCTGCCGGTGTCGATGACTGGAATACAATCGGCTGGGAAAATATTGTAGTGCCCTGGGATCCATCCGCCCCTCAGGACCCGGTAACGATAACCAGCAACCAGGGATCCACGGCAACATTTACCCTTATCACCGTACGTAATGGCAATCCTCGCTATCGGACCAGTCTCCGTGAAACTCTGCTTGGTGACGGCAATGCGGATATGATGGATGGTCATGCCAATGGCACCGAAGACGCCGGAGAGTTATTCGACATGATGGTGTCAGATATTCCATTCGCTCTTTACGATGTGATCATTTACATGGGCACTCAAGAAGCTCAATTCGGTGATGGTACAGCCAAAATTGTTTTTAACGGCGGCCCTGAGCAGGATTTTACTCTTAAGGCTGGAGAATTTGACGTTTTTACCGAGATGGTCGACGGCGTTACTCCCGGCAACTATATTCTCTTTGAAGGAGTAACGGGTCCTTCTTTCACGGTGCAGGTATGGGGTAATGGTTTCAATCACATCGGACCGACCGGTTTCCAGTTCCGTCAGGCCGCTCCGGAATTTGCCGGCGATCCCGATCCCGCTAATGAGGCGACGGATGTGCCGCGAGATGTGGTTCTCAACTGGACCCCGGGAGAGTCCGCCAACACCCATAATGTCTACCTGGGGACTGCTTTTGATAACGTCAATGACGCCGTCTTAGCCGATGCGGTCAGTGCGGGCCAGACCGCCACCACCTATGATCCTCCCGGCCGTCTCGATTTCGGCCAGACCTACTACTGGCGCATCGATGAAGTAAATGCCCCACCGGACTCTGCCATCTATAAGGGCGCTGTGTGGAGCTTCACGACCGAGCCTGTTGCTTATCCGGTTGCGGGCCCGGCAATAACCGCTACAGCTTCCAGTAGTGCAGCGGGTCAAGGGCCTGAGAATACCGTGAACGGTTCGGGGTTGGCGGATGACCTGCACTCCGATGAGCTTACAGCCATGTGGACCACCGCCGTGGGCGCAACGGGGCCGGCCTGGATCCAATATGAGTTCGACAGTGTCCTCAAACTGCATCAGATGTGGGTATGGAACCATAACGGCTTGTTGGAGCCAGCTATAGGTTTTGGGTGCAAGGATGTTTCCGTGGAATACTCGCTCAACGGCACGGATTACACGGCCTTGGGGACAACTCATGAGTTTGCCCGGGCGCCTGGTAAAGCCGGCTACGCGCACAACACCATCGTGGATTTTGGAGGCGTTACGGCAAAGTACGTCAGGCTCACCGTAAACAGCAACTGGGGAGGCATATTGGCTCAATATGGTCTCAGCGAGGTGCGATTCTTCAGTATCCCCGTCCTGGCCAGAGAGCCAAGCCCGGTTTCCGGCGCCACGGATGTGGGCGTGGATGCAGCGCTGAACTGGCGAGCGGGAAGAGAGGCGGCCAAGCACAATGTCTATTTGAGTACCGACGAGCAGGCCGTGATAGACGGTACGGCTCCTGCTGTGACCGTGACCTCGCCCAGCTATACGTCCTCCCTTGATTTGGCCGGCACGTACTACTGGCGCATCGACGAGGTCAACGATGTCGAGACGCCCCCAACCTGGCAAGGGGATCTCTGGAATTTCTCAACGCAGGAATATCTTGTGGTGGACGATTTCGAGTCCTACAACGACATTGAAGCCGGAAAAGAGGGTAGCCATTTGGTCTATGAGACATGGATCGATGGCTTTGGGACCACCACAAACGGTTCGACCATAGGCTATACCGAGGCCTTCCAGCCCTCGATGGAGAGCTCGACTGTCTATGACGGCAAGCAGTCCGTGCCCCTTTTCTATAACAACACCACGGCCAGCCTTTCAGAGGTCACGGCAAGTGCTGCCAATCTGCAGGCAGGCCTGGATTGGTCCAAGCATAGCATTAAAGGCTTGACGCTGCGATTCTTTGGCGATCCAGCCAATGCGTTGCAACAGTTGTACGTGAAGATCAACGGTAGGAAGGTGACCTACGACGGCAGTGCCGAGAACTTAAGACGAGCAGGCTGGCAGATGTGGTATGTTGATCTGGCCTCGCTCGGCGTGAATCTCAGCAATGTCACTACACTGGCCATTGGCCTTGAGCGTATTGGAACGCTTGGCGGCCAGGGGATGATCTTGCTTGACGGGATCCGGCTGTATGCTTACGACCGCCAGTTGATCACGCCGGTCGATCCCGGCACAGTCAATTTGCAGGCTCAGTATCTGTTTGAGGGCAATGCCAACGACAGTTCCGGTAAAGGCCGCAACGGCACGATCCAGGGCGGCCCGCTCTTTGTTCCCGGTAAGGTCGGCCAGGCCATCAGTCTTGATGGTATCGACGACTACGTCACCATCACCGGCTACAAGGGCATTTTGGCCGACGCAAGCGGCGTACAACAACCATTCACCATAGCAGCCTGGGTCAAGACCACTGAGAGTGGCGACCGGACGATCGCAAGCTGGGGCACCAACACCAGCATGCTTCGCGTGGACTTCCGTCTGGCAGCGAGCAAGCTTCGCGTTGAGCACGGCGCCGGCAATGTGGTGGGCAGGACGGCGTTAAACGACGACAACTGGCACCATGTGGCGCTGACGATGACTCGGGGAGCGACGGTCTCCTACCCGGAGGTGCAACTGTGGCTGGACGGCAAAGACGACACATCGCCCAGCACGACCGCCGCTGCGTTCTCTATCACGGCCGGTGTTGACATGGCGATTGGGTATCGTGCCACGGCCGCGGCCAGATACTTCCTTGGGGCTATTGACGATGTCCGTCTTTACGACAGAGCGTTGTCGGCGGAAGAGATGGCGTGGGTTGCCGGCCAGACGTTGCCTGTTGACAAGCCGTTTTGAGACGTCGAAAGTGTTAGCCGATACCGGGGACGCTGCGTGAGCTGGATAGTCCCCGGTACCGATGTGGGATGGCCACGTGAGGTTTTGTCTGGCTCGCGATGGCGAGTGACAGGCAGAGCCTCGCCACGTAAAGTGGGGGTCTATACTGACTGATTCCGTATAGACCCCTTTTGACGACGACATAGGAGCAAGGCCATGTGCAAGAACCCGCTGATTCAGGGACCGGCGGTCATCGTGACCAATGCCTGGATCGCAGAAATGGGTGATACTGGATGAATCCAAATTGGTTTGGCCAGGACTTGAAAGGGGACCTATTATGCGCAAGCCAAGGGGTTTCACTCTGATCGAGCTGCTTGTTGTTATTGCCGTGATTGCCGTCCTCATGGCGATTCTAATGCCGGCCTTGCAACGCGCCCGAGAGCAGGGCAAACGCGCCTGTTGTCTGAGCAACTTGAAGCAGCTCCAGCTCGCCTGGATGATGTATGCAGACGACAACGACGGCAAAATCGTGAATGGATCTGCCAGTTGGGATGCAGGGGGCGAAAATCCCTGGGCGTGGATACCTCCCCGCCATGTGTCTTCGACTGAAGCCCGGAAGATCTTCGAAAAGGGTGCCTTATATGAGTATTGTTCCCCACCTAAAATTTTCAAGTGTCCATCGGGTGTACCGGGCGAATGGGCCACCTACGCCATTGTGGACGCCATGAACGGCCACAACTGGGGCGGAATCCTTCCGAAAGGGGTTTACATAAAAGACCGGTCCGAGATTCGTCAGCCCGGCAGGCGCATTGTATTCATCGATGAAGGACGTCTGAGTTTTGGCAGCTGGACCGTGTACTATGATCAGGAACGATGGTGGGACCCGGTCCCCCTTCGACACGGCAAGGGAACCACCTTCTCTTTTGCGGATGGCCACGCCGATTACCGGAAATGGACCGACCCACGTACCATTGAGATTGGCTGGAAGGAGGTAGAAAGCTGGTCGGGTGGCGGCTATCACGAGGAGCATCCGAACAATGAGGACCTGCGTTGGGTGCAGCGCGGCGTCTGGGGGAAACTCGGCTATTGATGGGAATTGCAGACTATGACCAATCGACACAAGGCTCTTATCATCACAGGATTCATCATCCATTCATTGCTCATTTCAGATGGTAAAGCCAAGCCCAGCCAAACCGAAGAGATTGGTACCAGAAGCAACTCGCCCAGAATTGTGAACATCGTGAACTTCATTCGGCAGTGCGAGCCACGCATCGACTGGATAACGGAGGATGTTCTGTTCGAAACCGTTGTGGAACAGATCAAGATCATGCAGACGTACGGCCTGAAGGGGTCTTTTCTTGTGCAGTACGACGCACTCATGGACCGCAGGTACCAGGAGTTGCTCAAGCGGTTGCCGCCGGACCAGTTCGAGATAGGTGCCTGGTGGGAAATCCCGCAACCTCTTGTGGAAAAGAGCGGTTATAAGTGGCGCGGGCGGTATCCGTGGGATTGGCATGCCGACGTTGGTTTCGCGACCGGCTACTCGCCAGAAGAGCGAGTGAAACTGGTCGACACCTATATGGCCGACTTCAAGACGGTTTTCGGGTACCATCCGAAGTCGGTAGGGTCATGGTTCATCGACGCTCACACATTGCAGTATATGTATGACCGCTACGGCATACTCGCGTCCTGCAACTGTAAGGACCAGATAGGGACCGATGGATATACCATGTGGGGCGGCTATTGGAGCGGGGGGTATTACCCCAGCAAGAAGAATGCCTATATGCCCGCCCAGACTGCTGAAAACCAGATTCCTGTTCCCATATTCAGAATGCTGGGCAGCGATCCTATTCATCAGTATGACAGTGGACTGGGAACCAATCACCAACGTGTCATTTCGCTTGAGCCGGTCTATGAACGAGGCGGGGGCGATCCAGACTGGTGCCAATGGTATTTCGATGCATTTGGTGATGGTGCGGCGATGGGGTACGCTTATACTCAGGCCGGACAGGAAAACTCATTCACCTGGAGGCGGATAAGCCAGGGGTTCAACATACAAATGCCAATGATCGCTCGATTACACAAAGAGGGCAAATTAGCAGTACAGACTCTGGGGGAGACGGGTAAATGGTTCAAGGATAAGTACAAGGTTACTCCGCCGACTTCGGTTACCGTGCTGAAGGATTACTCTGAGAAGGATCAGAAGACGGTATGGTTTGACTCGCGGTTCTACAGAGCCAATCTCCTCTGGGATCAGGGGACAATGCGATTCAGGGACATACATCTCTTCGACGAGAATATTGCGTCCGATTATCTCACCAAAAGAGGCACCTCAAGCCAGTGTTTATATTATACCTTGCCATTCGTTGATGGCTTTTCGTGGAGTTCTTCACAGACCGTTGCGGGCCTTCGGTTGAAGTCCGTCGAGGGATCGGTGCTACGTGGAGGCACCCCGACGGTGGATGATCGTACCGACGGCGAACTGACGGTACGATGGTCGATTCATTCCCCTGAGGGAGAGATCGTCATGACGTTTAATGAAAGGTCGTTGAGCATTTCAACTGAAGGACAACTGAAAGACAACTGGTTTTTCGAATTGTCCAGCGACAGGCAGGCGAAGCTGCCTTTTGTAAAAATAGACAGTAAGAAACTGGCGTGTTCTTTCAAGAATGCCCCTTATTCAATCTCAGCCGTGCAGGGGATATTCGCAAAGGAACCAGGCTCGGGTTTGCGAATCATTCCAGAGGAAAACCGCATTGTCTTGGACCTCTCTTCGAGATGATCCGTGGAAGTCGGCATGGACCGATCGTTGGTGTCACTTACAGACGGGATTAGAATGCAATACAGGCTAACATATCCAATAGCGACCGTGACATTGGCTTTGTTGGAGTGCCTAAGCACAAAGAATGGAGTACAGGTATGAATCAACCGTGGTTTCCCCAGCAGATCATCCAGAGAACTGTCACAGTCGCAATGGTACTACTCCTGTTGCGCCTGCCCACCGCTGCGGCCGATGACGTCCTCTGGCTGGCAGAGCCGGCAGGCAACTGGGAAAAGGAGGCGTTTCCCTTGGGCAATGGCCGGTTGGGTTGCATGGTCTTTGGCGGCATCGAAGAGGAACACCTTCAGTTCAATGTGGACAGCCTCTGGACCGGAGACGAAAATCTGGAGGGCGACTATCGAGCGCCGGGTAGGACTTGCCGGTTATACACACGTGTGCCTGTCGCGGTCCTGAACCGGGGCCAGCGCATGGAGGTCGAGGGGCTTGAAGAGGGCGTTATTGCGTTCCCAACCGAGGAAGATCAGTCGTATGTGGTTGTTTCGGAGTAGCCATGAAAAGACGCGCTTTTCTCAAATACTGTCATACTGCGGCAGTCAGCCTTTCGTTTCCCTTGTTATCGATATCCCGCCCCGTGCAAGCAGGCCATCTCGGCAAACCGCCCAATTTCATGCTGATAACCGCCGACGACCTGAATTACGATTCAGTCGGGTGTTACGGCTGCGCGATCCCCGGGATCACGCCGAATATCGACAGGCTCGCAGCCAGCGGAATGCGATTCACCAACGCGCATGTGAATATCGCGGTGTGCCAGCCCTGCCGTCAGTCGATCATGACCGGGCGCTATCCACACCGCAACGGGGCCAGAGGATTCGAGCCCATCGACGAGGCGGTTCCCACCCTGCAGGAAAGCCTGCACGACGCCGGCTACCTCAACGGCATCTTGGGAAAGGAGATTCACCTGCAACCCAAGCATAAGTACTGTTGGGATTACTATATTACCGAAGGGCAGCTCGCCTCCGGGGCCGGCATCGGCAGATCGCCACAGCGGTACTACGAGTACGCGAAAACATTTCTCGACATGGCAAAGGATCGAAATAAACCGTTCTTTCTAATGGCCAACTCCCATGACCCCCATCGTCCCTTTGCCGGAAGCGCCCAGGAAAAGGCCGCCTGGGGGCACGATCTACCAACATTCACCCGTTCGTTCCAAGGCGATCAAGTGCCCGTTCCTGATTTCCTGCCCGATCTGCCGGACGTCAGAAAGGAGGTCGCCGAGTATTACACCTCCGTGTACCGCTGCGATCAATCAGTCGGGGCCGTACTCAAGGCATTGAAGGAAAGCGGCCTCGAAGAAGGCACAATGGTGATGTTTCTCAGCGATAATGGCATGGCACTGCCTTTTGCCAAGGCGAACTGCTATCTGGCCAGTACCAAAACGCCCTGGATCGTCTGCTGGCCCGGCAGGGTCAAACCCGGGTCGGTCGACTCGGAGCACTTCATTTCGGGGATTGATTATATGGCCACAGTTCTGGATGCCGCCGGCATAAAGGCCGTTGACGGCATGGATGGATTCAGTCTCTTGCCGTTGCTGGCCGAAAGAAAACAGCCCGGGCGCAAATACGTATTCACCGAGTTTCACAAGACCTTTGCACGCCGGGCTTTTCCCATGCGTTGCGTACAGAACAAACAGTTCGGTTATATCTTCAATGCCTGGGCAGGCAAGACCGATCCCATGCGCATGGACTCGACCAGCGGGCTGACATTCAAGGCCATGCAAGAGGCGGGAAAATCAAATCCACAGATCGCTACGCGTGTGACGCTATTCGAACATCGGGTCCCAGAGGAATTCTTTGATTTCAAAGAGGACCCCGGTGCCTTGAACAACCTGATCTCCGACCCCCGCTATCGAGACGAGATCGAACACATGCGCAGGATCCTGGAAAACCGCATGAAACGAACAAACGATCCGCTGCTGCATGATTTCCAACATCGCAAGTGAACGACCCCCAGAGGATGGGATCTCATAAGGCCTCTATAAGGGGCTTAAAAGGAGTCACTAGACGATGCCAGATTTAATTAGGTCCTTCAACAAGTTCCAGGGAAAGGATAATTACGATTTCAGACACACATAGCGGCCTTCTATTTGCCGGGGCAACGGCATTATGTTGGACCTGCAGTGCAACCACGTTTTCTCGGTCCTCCCGTCAGGTGGGTTCTCTGGCCGTGAATATCATTCGATTAGTACTGGCTGCCCTGTTCTTCATGATTTACGGTTATTTTGTGCGCGGCAAATGTCTTCCCACGGATGCCTCCATTCATACCTGGTGCTGGTTATCTCTGTCCGGCTTTACCGGATTCTTCCTCGGCGATCTCTTTTTGTTTCGGTCGTTTAATGAGATCGGCGTGCGCCTGTCCATGCTGATTATGTCGCTGGCCCCCGTCTT
>Ga0307378_10008339_pt1 | contig 13794 bp, 16 predicted proteins | sample UN1MG_FD_202238 | JGI IMG/M metagenome (GOLD analysis project Ga0307378, IMG submission 202238) | Soil microbial communities from Risofladan, Vaasa, Finland - UN-1 | ecosystem: Environmental > Terrestrial > Soil > Coastal area > Acid sulfate soil | place: Finland: Risofladan, Vaasa | collected... | reverse complement strand
AAGATGTTATTTTTTTCTGCAAAAGCTCTTGTAGCTAACGCATAATTGTACCTTGCATTGTCTAGTATGACAACAATTTTCCTCTCTGGATATTTTTCTTTAATTTTCCGCAGGAACTCAACAATACGCTCGGAATCACACGTTTCTTCTGTTAATGTCGTAGTCACAGAAAAATCTTCAATATCGAGTGCTCCAAGTATATTGATTCTTTTTCTACCAGTATTGGATTTTAGTGTGATTGTACCTTTTTTACCTCGTGGCTGCCACATTCTTGCATTTACTACATTGTGGAGAAGGTGACAAGGATCAAAAAAGAGCAGAACCGTTTCTTTTTGTTGAGAGTAGTACTCGATGTGTTGGATAAAATCTTTCTGTACCGCTTCGCTTGGAGCCTTGCCCGGAATCAATCCTGTTTTCTTAAAGGATAATTGAAGTTTTTTTTACACAAGAGCTGCACATGACTCAAATTGTACTCAATACCAAATTTCTGATTTATATAACGTTGTACGTCTTTTGCAATAGCAAATGCACCTTTACTGGCTTTGATTTTAAGTTCAGATAATTGTTCTTCACTTAATTTTGCTTGTCCGCCATTATAATTGAGCACGAGTAAAGAGTCGATTCCCCCTTTTTTGTAGTAATTGATCCAATTGGTGATGGTATTATTCGTAACCGATAAGAATTCGGCAATATCTGAATATTTCCAACCAAGATACATGAGCTTAAATGCTTGAATGCGCTTCAGCACTTTAACAGACTTGGTTTTCGACTCAGCCACTTTAAGTTCTTCATACTCTGCGTTTGAAATGTAAACTCGTTGAAATGGTTCACCTTTTTTCATATACTATATAATGTAGTCATGTCATATAAAAGTTACAAAAAACAGATGCGGTTTAGTATAAATCAATGCTTGAAGAAAAGCATGTTGAAGATGTTAATATTAGTTTTATTCTGTTGTGGTTGTTTTTGCTTGCATTCTAAATGGTGCTTATAAAACTTAATAAACCTTAATGACAAACCTGATTATTAATGGAAGCACCCTTCATACCCGATGACCTTCAACCCATCATCGATTTCCACGGACACCTCTGCCCTGGTCTTGTGATCGGCTACAGGGCCGCAAAAGCTGGTATGAAGCGGATACATGCCATGCGTTCTAAGAACGAGGAACTTGTTGCGATCGTGGAGAATGATTCCTGTGCAGTAGATGCCATACAGGTTATGACTGGCTGTACCTTTGGAAAAGGTAACTTCTTCTTCAAAGATTATGGGAAGCATGTTTATACATTAGCACTGCGGCCTGACGGTCGTGGGGTGCGGGTTAGTTTAAAAAATGACGTGTTCAGGGAAGAGGACCGGGATGAACGTATCAAACTGATACTTGAACTTTATGATGATCAATTATTTGACATCAAGGATGTTACCATTGAATTACCTCAACAGGCTCAGGTCCATAACTCAGTAGCCTGTCATAATTGTGGGGAACGGGTGATGGAGACAAGGATCAAAGAAAAGAATAAAGATGTCTATTGCATTCCTTGCTTTTATGAAAAGTTCCATTAGCTGCAAAAATATAAAGTTGGGAGAGGATTATGGTATATGATATAATTATAATTGGAGGCGGTCCTGCAGGACTGGCAGCAGGGATTTATGCAAAACGTGCATTGATGATTACTCTTCTTATCGAGAAAGTGGGCATAGGCGGGCAGATCATAAAAACCCACATGCTTGAGAACTATCCTGGTTTTCCTGAGATCAGTGGTATGGAACTGATGCAGAAGATGGAAGAGCATGTTAATAAATTCGAACTTGAGATCAAATTCACAGAGGTCCTGCAGATCAAAGACGGCGGTTCTGTTAAGACAGTGGTCACTTCAGACGGTGAGATAGAAACAAAAACAGTAATAATCGCAACAGGTACCCATCCAAAGAGTCTGGGTATCCCGGGTGAGCAGGAATTTATGGGTAAAGGTGTCTCTACTTGCGCGACCTGTGACGGTTTCTTCTTTAAAGATAAGGATGTGGCACTCGTAGGCGGCGGGGACAGTGCTATTGTGGAAGCATTGTTTTTGACAAAAATGGTGAACAAGGTATATGTGATACACCGCAGGGATGAACTGAGGGCAGAGAAAATAAACCAGGAGAAGGCCTTTAACAACCCTAAGATCGAATTTGTCTGGAATTCCAATTTGATCGCCATTGAGGGTAAGGACACTGTTGAGAAAGCTGTGGTCAAGAACAAACTCACTGAAGAGATCACAGAGCTATCAGTGGGCGGGGTGTTCATGTATGTAGGCATTAAACCCAATACTGATTTTGTGGATGCCGATAAGGATGAAACTGGTTTTATCATTACAAAACCTGATCTCTCCACTTCCATCCCGGGCGTGTTTTGTGCTGGGGATTGCCGCACTACACTGATACGCCAGGTAGCTACTGCTGTGGGGGACGGGGCACTGGCTGCAGTATCTGCAGAAAAGTATATCACAGAACAGGAACAGCAGTGAATGAAAATGACAGAATCCTGGAAATCATTGAATTATTAAAAACTGAATATCCATTATCCAGGACTGCACTTACATATTCCACGCCACATCAATTGCTGGTGGCTACTATACTGTCTGCCCAGAGTACTGATGTTAGAGTGAATATCATCACCAAAACACTTTTTGAGAAATACAAAAATGTAGAGGATTTTGCCAAAGCAGAGCTTGCAGAACTGGAGCAGGATATCAAATCCTCTGGTTTTTTCAGGCAGAAGGCAAAAAATATTAAGAACACCAGTATTGAGATCATTGAGATGTTCGGGGGCGAAGTACCAAGGACCATGGAAGCACTGATCACTCTTCCCGGCGTGGCACGCAAGACTGCCAATGTCGTGTTGTCCAGTGCCTACAGCATCACGGAAGGCATTGCTGTGGACACTCATGTGAAGCGGTTGTCATATCGGCTGGGATTGACTGACCATACTGATCCAAACAAGATCGAGCAGGACCTGATGAAACTGGCCCCAAAAAGTGAGTGGAGTGACTTGTCATATCGCTTAATACTTCACGGCCGGGCAGTGTGTTCGGCACGTAAGCCAAAACATGAAGAGTGCATGCTTGAACATTTGTGCCCCCGAAAGGGCGTTGAATGAAAGATAAATTTATAGATAACATATAGGTTTAAATAATTATAAAATTACATTTTTATTATGAATAAAGGTACTAGTCGCGGAAATATTCAAGAAGGCTTAAGCGTTGGGATTGTGTTAAAACAAGATCAGAGGAGTGGTAAAATTACCAAAGGTATTGTTAAGAGAATATTAACTAATTCTTCATCTCATCCTCATGGAATTAAGGTACAATTAGCAGATGGTCAAGTTGGAAGAGTGAAGGAAATTTATTAAAAAGTTACAGAATAATTATTAATGATGTATCAAAATATCTTAATTGTTATTGGGAAAATTGGTTGTAAGTATATAATCATAAACATTAAAAAAGAGTATATATAAAAAAACATAATATATGACAATAACAGGAAAAAATGTAATGAAATATATACCTATTATCATATTTATTCTATTATTTTTTGCGTTCGGTTGTATTGAAAGTTCTGTGTACAAAGAGGTCACGCCATCTGATCTGATATCAAATCCAGATGAATTTCAACAAAAACAAGTTTGCATAAGTGGGGTAATTGAAAACAATCGTATTTCTGGAATCCGGATAGACCTGTCTGAAAATAATACTGGCACCTACCAAAAAGATGGCGTATTAGCAAAGATATGCGGAGTTTATCAAAACAGCAGTATAGAAGCAGACTCCATTGATCCTATTTTAATAATAACCACCACCCAGGACGTGTACTATTCAAACGAAACCATGGAAGTACATGTGGAATATTCATCCATGAAGGATATGGATGCATTAATCGAGGTTTCTGGAATTGAGAATGCATTTGGTCAGCCATTTATTGGTGAAACAAAGCAAACAAAGATCCACAAAGGAATAAACGTATTTGAGTTTGAATTTAAGACGCCTGCCTGTGGGGAATGTTCAGCTCTTGATCCAGGTGAATATTTTATCAATGCCACAATAGACATTGGAAGTAATACTTTTGAGACTTATAAGAAAATCACCCTTGAAAGTGATGATAATGTTACTGAGAATAATACATCAAACGACACTCAAATTACCGGGAATAATGTCACTGATAACAATGTCCTGATCAACAATTCCTATATTACCAACACCACTTCGGCAAATGCCATTATAGTTGAATATTTCTATGACCCCGCCTGTCAGAAATGTGCTAAGGTAAATCCTACAATTGATAAAATCATCAGATCCCATGGTGATGGGGTCACATTCTCAAAATATAATGTAAAGACTGATGAAGGACTTGAACTGGCACGAAAATACAAGATCCCAGGCATCCCCTCGATAGTGATTAATGAAAAGAAACTAATTGCCTATGACGATTATGGCGGAGATGTAGCTGAACTTGAAAGGCTGCTAAATGATGCAATAGCCAATCCTGATCAGGAAAATGGTGAAGTGCACGATAAGATAGTACTGTCTATTCCTTCCGTTTTTGTGGTAGGGTTTTTGGCAGGATTTAATCCCTGTCTTCTTGCCATCCTGGCTTTTATCGCATCCGTTACCTTGGCAACCACTGGTAAAAGACGGAATGTAATGCTAATTGTGGTCATGTTCAGTCTGGGTATCTTTGTCACATACCTCATTGTCGGCATCGGATTGTTACGAATAATTGACCAGTCCGCATCCCTTCAAAGCACCATCACCAATATTATCATTGCCCTGATCACCCTGTTGGGTATTTGGCACATATATGATGCATATCATATCAAGAAAAATACTGAATCTTCCTTTTACACTCCAAAAGCTTTCATCCGCTTAACTGAGAGCATTACCAAAAATGTTAGTCTGCCTGCTGCCTTTTTGATGGGGGCCCTGTTCTCCCTGATCAAGGCGCCCTGCGTGGGTGCAGTGTATTTTGTGATCCTTGATATGGTCCGCAGTGGTGACGGCACGGGAATGTTATATCTTGCATCCTATAATCTGGGAGTGGTACTGCCAGTGCTTATCATTGGTGCAGCCATTGCATTCGGGCTTAACCCGGAAAAAGTAGAAGCTTTCAGGAAAGATAAGAGGGCTGCAATGCGCCTGGTAACAGGAATTACGCTGATAGCCATTGCAGTTCTCATGTATATGGAAATTATCTAGCTCAAAAGTGAGCTGATAATCGTATCCATATTAGCTACCATCTGATCAACATTTTCGCTGGTCATTGATGGATCGACTTTTAGGTTCCCGTTAATGATAATAGTTGGTGTCCATGACACCAGGGGCTGGGCAAGATTGATATATTCCTGGGCTTCGTCCTTTGCCTCACCATTCTCCAATGCCGTGGCAAAATCATCACCGAGGCCAATGCTACTGGCAATATCTTCAAGCACAGCCAGATCTGATAGGTCCTTTTTATCAAGGAACAGGGCATCGAACAGGGCGCTTTTCATCTCATCACCCTTGCCCATTCTTTCTGCAATGATGTAAGCTTCATTACTCTTTCTGAATGGCAAATCTCCTGATTCGGTAACCCACAGCATGGGCCTGTAGGTGATCTCAAGCTGATCGCCGTATTTTTCCTCAAGTTCCGGTATTCGTTGATTCAAACTATAACAATGACCGCAATTGAACTTGAAATAATCTATGATTTTGACTTTTCCAGGTTCATAAGTGCTGGGTGCATTCAATTTTAAATATTTCCCAGATGAAGGAAGTTTTTCCTCTGGCACTTCCGGAGAAGAGCCCGAAAATGACCAGATCAAGGCAATAATAATAACAGCTACTACTGCTATTGCTGCATATAATAGATTTTTATTTGGTTTTTTCTCTGGTTCAACATTTCTCTTTCGCTTCTTTTTCGCCATATTTAATTAAATAACACTATATTGGTATAATTGTTATGTTTTGGTTTTTTAGAACATGTGATCTATTTTCCCCCATACTGTCTTACATGTTCCCACGATTTTTGGTATTCAGGTTTTTTTTTAGGATCAGTATATATTGAAGTGTCCTGCCTCATATAATGTGCCCTGTCATCCCCTACCGGACACACTTTAATGCAAACCCCGCAGGGTGAGATATAGCGATCACGCAGCTTCTCACTATATTTGGCACACAACTTTTTATCAATTATTCCTTCTGGATAATCCTGTTCATCAATAGCACCTACCGGGCAGCACTTGACGCAGTCCATACACCTGATGCACAATTTTTCATCTATGAGAGGATCGCATGGCAGTTCAGCAGACGTGAATATTGAAGTGAACCTTACCCTGGGGCCGTAAGCTTTGGTAAGCAATGTATTGTTTACTCCGAAATTTCCAAGCCCTGCCAGATAAGCAGCATGCTTGTGGGAAAAGAATGCAACTGGATTATCTATTAAAATGCTGATATCGCCATAGCCGTCCCGTGGAACAAATATTGAGGGATATCCTTTATTGTTCAGGAAATTGGACAGGCAGTATCCATACTGGTCAAGCATGGTATTGATTGTCCGGTACAGTTCATGATAATAAATGGAAGGAGTGGTCTCAATTATAGGAAGGCTAACTGGAAGACCTATCACAATAACAGAAACAGCCTCCGGAAAAATGGATTGTGGATAAAATTCCTCAGGTATCCAGGGATCAAACAAAGGTGTATTCCAGCGATCAATGGATGCAATACCCACCATAGGAATATCAAGTTGAGCACATTTCTCAAGGATCCCTGCTGTTAGATTACTATTCATCTGATTTCACCTCTGATTATCAAAGTAATATGATTTTATGTCTGTTTCATTATTATATATTTATTAGAATAATTTCCACCGGAAATAAAGGGCCGCATCCTAAATATAATTATTAATCTGGTATTTTTTTCCTTTTTTTTCCTATAGTCTATTATATTGAATAATATTATCGAAAAAATACAAAATTGGATTCAAGGCTCTGCCTAATCCATCCTGAATAAAAATTATTATCTAACATTAATTTGTTAGGTCTATTCTTTAACTTCGATTATTTCTGCTATTGGAGCATTTTTCTTCACAGATTCGATCCCGGTCATGCAACCCGCTTTAGTCTTATAAGCTTGACTTTGAGCAATTATTCCCCCGTTTGGGGCTTTAAGCCTGAATCGAAATTCTCCACTTCTGTCTGTAAATACTTCAAATTTTGGCATATCGTTTCACTCCTATACTCAAATAAGGGTCAAGAGTGCCTGGCTTTAGCTCAATATTTTATTGTTAGCTCTAACACTAATTTCTATAACCCCAATAAATTTATATGTGGTTATTACTTAAAAAATTGTCTTCTACAATGGTAGGGTTTACTAATCAAAAAAAGTTATATAATTATTGTGTAAGATCCAAATTCACGATGGTTATTATTAAAAAAGGAGTAGAATATGATTCTACTCTTCCACAACAGTTACTTTTTTCATCACATCGTTCGGTTTGATCTTGTTCACCACATCCTGTCCCTCGATCACCTGACCGAACACGGTATGCACGCCGTCAAGATGGGGCTGAGGGGAGTGGGTGATAAAGAACTGGCTGCCGCCTGTATCCTTTCCTGCATGGGCCATGGAAAGGGTGCCTGTTAAGTGTTTGCGGGGATTGATCTCGCACTTTATGGTATATCCGGGTCCGCCGGTACCGTTGCCTTTTGGGCAGCCGCCCTGGATCACGAAGTTGGGGAGGACCCTATGGAAGGTGAGCCCGTTGTAGAATCCTTTATTGATGAGCTTTACGAAGTTATCTACTGTGTTGGGTGCTTCTTTTTCGAACAGTTCTACGACCATATTGCCTTTGTCGGTTTCTATAATTGCTTTTTTCATAGTACTTGACCTCTTAGGGAGTGTAAAGGCTAGCTTTTATTAATAATTTTTCCGTTGAATAGAGTAAAGCTAAATACCCATTAATGTGCAAAACTATAGTTCAGGTGATCACTTTAATACAGCAATCTATTGAATCCAGGCTAGAACATCTAAAAGAAGAACTTCAGAACTTGATAGATTATCCGGATGAAAAATTCATAAACATAATCAAAGAACTGGGATTTGAATGCAATCTGTGCGGCAAATGCTGCACGATAGAGTTCAATGACCATGTATTTCTCCTGAACAATGACACGGCGGCAATCAAGCAGATAGACGCATCAGCCTTAATACCTGCTCCGTACTATGAGTTCTGTGACCAGCACGGCAGTTTCTATGTTTCAGGATATGCCTTAAAAACAGACCCAGACGGATCATGCTTCTTTCTAGATGAGAACAAGCGATGCCAGATATATGATCAAAGGCTGACCATCTGCAGGATATACCCTTATATGCTTCACAGGGAAGCTGATGAAGAAGGGAATATCGACTGGCGGCAGATAAGCGGTCTTAATGAGCATGGATTTTATCATACTGAGATTGACGATTCAAAGTGCCGGCAGATCGCAAGTGAGACCAAGGATTATGAGATCGCATTTCTGGAACATGAAATCGAATTTTTACGTGCAATACGGGCATATTTCATGAATAACAAGCTCAAGCATGTCCAGAGAACCTATGATGCCGGGATAAGGGAGTTTAAAAAAGGCAAAGAGATCGAGGTTTTTGTATATTATAATGGAAGGTTTGAGAAAAACATTGTAACCATTCATGATTATTAAATTTCATTGGATATATTGATAAATCCAATATTTTCTCTTCATAACATCCCCCATAATGTGAAATAGACTTTAAACATTACAGGATTTGAATGAGACTAAACGCGATCCAGTTCTTTACCAACACATCAATAATGATGTCAATGATGCTCATCCCTCTCATGGCCAATGAGATGGGAGCCACCCTCACACAGGTGGGTATCATAATGAGCGTGTATGGGATATGCCTGTTCATCTCATCGTATTTCTTCAGCAAGGCTGCTGATGAGTGGGATATTAAAAAATTACTGCTCCTGGGTCTTGCATGCTCTGCTGTCGCCTATTTTCTCCAGATTTTTGCGTACGACCCGTTAAGCCTGGCAGTCATCAGAGGGTTATTGGGAATCTGTGTTGGAATGTATCCGGCAGCCCTTATCATGCATGTTTATGGACAAAAAAGAAGCCTGGGAAAATTCATATCCTTTGGTGCTCTGGGCTGGGCTGCAGGCTTTTTCGGGGCAGGTCTGATCGGGGATTTTAATATCATTTTCATGGTCAGTGCATTAATGGTCCTGTTCTCGTTATTTATTGCAGCAGGCATGCAAAAAGTGGAAGTGGACCGCATCAAAGTGGATTATTTCTCCTTTTCCACCATTAAAAAGAATTGGAATATCTATCTCACCTTCTTTCTACGACATATAGGGGCGGTAGCATGCTGGACCATATTCCCATTATATCTCACAACATTAGGTGCAGATAAGTTCTGGATAGGAGTAATTTACACTATAAATCCAATTGTCCAATTCTTTCTGATGCGCAGACTTGACAGCTTGAATATGGATAAAGTAGTAAAAGCCGGGTATTTAATCTCAGTAGCTGCCTTTTTCAGCCTAATCCCTGCTACGATCTTCTATCATGTCATTCCCAGTATGCTGCTGGTAGCCGCATCCTGGTCATTCCTGTTAGTAGGTTCTACTGAACTCCTTATCAGAGGTAATGCTGATAAGGCAACAGCTTCCGGATTTCTTAATTCGGTCATCAGTCTGTCCATGATATTTGGTGCTCTGATAGGTGGAGCTGTTGCTAATCAATGGGGTTTCCAGGTAGTTTTCGCCATTGCCGGTGGATTGAGCCTGGTGAGTTTTATGATATCTTCGACAACCCTTACTCAGTCAAAGGCTTGATGGAGGCAGCGCTTTTACTGTAATCCGATTTTATAATATTTCGGTAGAACCCCAATACATAATATCCTGCATAGGACAGCAATTCAAGCAATGATGGGTTGCCTGTCCCATTCTCATCCAGTATCCCATTCATGTCCCAAACATGTTCTTGGGCAGTAAGCCCGGCTGCAAATAATACAAGGAATACACTGGTCACCTTAGCTCCTAAAAACAGCACGGTCTCTATACCTTCCCTGAACACTGACACGAATGCCAAAACGGCAAGTTCTGTCGCAGCAGACTGGCTGACCTTTCGCTGAATGTTACCTTTAATATACGCAGATTCCTTTAGCATCCATATTATCATGCTGGGACAGATATGCCAGGATGATCCCTACTACCAATACCAACTTATTAGAATAATGTTTTAATATTGGATGTTGTATCTAAACTGCAGGTGAGAAATAAATGGCAAAAAGACCGGCTGGAATGAGAGGAATAAATCCCAAGGCTATGAACCAGATGATGAAACAGATGGGTATTGATAGCAGTGAGATCGAAAATGTAGAGCAGGTCATTATCAGAACTGCAGATACTGAGATCATTTTTGATGATGCCAATGTGACAAAAGTAGCTGCTCCGGGTATGATTACCTACCAGGTAGTGGGCAATCCACGTGAAGTACCAAGGGAAACCCCGATCCCTGAAGAGGATGTAGCATTAGTTGCCGAGCAAACTGGTAAGAGTCAGGATGAAGCCAGAGCAGCCCTTAAAGAAACAGGTGGCGATCTGGCAGAAGCTATAATGAAGTTAAGTGAATGAATAACATCCACTTTTTTACCAAAATCTGGCAAGTTATTTATATTAATAATATATTTTCAGTGTAGAAGTAGTCAATATAGTGTATATTTTCTGGTGATTAGATTGCGCAAGAAGCTGACAGTGATCCCTGAGAGATGTTCAGGATGCAGGGTATGCGAATTAGTGTGTGCCATATCCCATGCAGGTGTTAACAATCCAAAAAAAGCCAACATAAGGGTTATTTCTTTGTATCCCCATCCGGTAATCAAGATGCCTATTGTGTGTGAACAGTGCAAGAAGCCAAAATGCAGGGATGCCTGCCCTACTGATGCTATTGTCAAGAATGACGGTGTGGTCACGATCCTGGAAGATAGATGCATCTCCTGCCATGCATGTGTGAATGCATGTCCCATAGGCGCAATATTCGTGCATGAGGATATTGAGATCCCTTTCAAATGCGACATGTGCGGCGGCAAGCCAAAATGTGCAGCATCCTGTCCTAAAAAGGCCATTTTGTATGTGCCTGAGCACACCCAGGGACAGGCCCACCGTCTGGGGGCGGCACTTAAGTATGCCCACATGCAGGAAGTCGAATATTACGAACACGGCATAAAGAAGAAGCTCAGATATGCTGAGATAGAGACCGGAGGCACCAGAGGTGATTCTGAATGAGTCCTGAAGGTGGATACCATAAGAAGATACTGCATGTAGACCTGACCGAGTGCAAGACCCATGTAGAGACCGTAAGTGATGAATTCGCCCTGAAATATATTGGGGGAAGAGGCTGGGGTGCGCGTCTGGTATGGGAGCACATGAAAGATGACATAGATCCTCTGGGTCCTGATAATATTATAGTAATAGCTCCCGGACCATTGTCCGGGTTATACCTGCCTGCAGCTGGCAAGACCTCGTTCTGTTCCATCAGCCCTGCCACTGGCATCTATGGGGACAGTAACCTGGGCGGTATGTTCGGTGTTGAGCTGCGCATGACAGGATTTGATGCGGCAGTAATAACAGGTAAGGCCCCTGAACTCTCGTACCTGTGGATAGATGATGATGACATCCAGATTAAGAGTGCTGTCAAATACAGGAACATGGGCAGCATCGAGACAGAACACCTGCTGCGTGAGGATATCGGGGATGAGACCGTAAAGGTTGCAACCATTGGTCCTGCTGGTGAGAAACTGGTAAAGATGGCATGTATCACTGCTGATTGGGGACGCAATGCCGGGCGTACAGGAATGGGTGCAGTATTGGGTTCAAAGAACCTGAAAGCCATTGCCATTCGCGGTACCAAGGATCTGCCTGTGGCAGACCTGCCCCGCCTGACCAGGATAAGCGACAAGGCTTATCGCAAGCTTAGGCAGCACAATCTATTCGAGTTCTGGCAGCGCCAGGGACTTATGAGCGTGATCGATTATGCCAATGCTTCAGGTATCATTCCCACACATAATTTCATGGACGCGCATTTCGATAAGGCTGAAGAAATAAACGGCGATGTCATGGAACTGAATTACAAGATAGGTGATGCTGCATGCTACAGCTGTCCTATGGCCTGCAGTAATGTGAACCTGGTAAAGGACGGAAAGTATGCAGGCACGGTAATAGAAGGTCCGGAATACGAGACTGCAGCCATGTTCGGTTCCAATGTTGGTATAAGTGATTTTGATGCTATACTCAGGGCCAATTATCTTTGCGATGAATATGGCATCGATACCATATCTGCCGGCAGTCTGATCTCTGTGATGATCGAGGCTTATGAAAAAGGTCTGGTCAGTCTTGAAGATGTGGATGGTGTCGCCCTGAAATGGGGTGACGACGATGCTATAATGGATATGATACGCAAGATAGCGTTCAGAGAAGGTGTAGGCGATACCCTGGCTGATGGAGTGTTTGGCGTGATCAAGCGCTGGCCCCAGCTTGCGCCTCTTATCTCCCATGTAAAGGGACTGGAGCAGTCAGCATATGATGCCCGTATTGCCATTACCATGGCGCTGGGATATGCCACATCTGATATCGGTGCACACCATGCAAGGGCATGGCCAATTGCCAAGGAATTAGAGATGGGAAGCAACTGGAGCCTGGAAGAAAAAGCTGACCTGGTAATATATCACCAGACAGTACGGCCTTTATTTGATATGCTGGGGGTATGCAGGCTGCCCTGGATCGAGCTGGGCTTTGATGAGAATACTTATGCAGAGTTCTACAGTGCCGCAACAGGTATCGAGTTCACGTTAGAGGAACTATTGAAACGCAGTGATGCTGTTTATAACCTGACCAGGGCCATCAATATCAGGCTGGGACTGACCCGGGCAGATGATAAGCCTCCCGAGCGTGTATTCAATGATCCCATAAAGACCGGGCCTCATGCCGGGAAAGCATTGAGCAGGGACGAGTTCGATAAGATACTTGACATATATTACCAGCGGCGTGGCTGGGATAATGATGGCATCCCCACCAACGAGACCCTTAGAGAAAATGGTCTGGAAGATGTGATCGAGTATATGGAACAAAAACGAGCAGGAAAGTGATTTAGGATGAAAGATAATTCGATTGGATTTATTGGTACAGGAAAGATGGGTGAGGCCCTGATAAGAGGCGTAATTAATTCAGGTTTGGTAAAACCTGAGAAGATCTGCGCCAGCGACATAGATGAGACAAAATTAGACTCACTGGAAGCTGAATTAGGCATAACAGTTTCCTGCGATAACAAGCTGACCCTTGAACAATCTGATGTAATCATATTAGCTATTAAACCACAGATCATTCGCTACGTTCTGCAGGGAATGAAGGAATCTGTTATTAAGAAACATTTATTTATTTCAATTGCAGCAGGAGTGACCATTGACAGTCTGGCCAGTGAACTGCCAGGGGGCACCAGGGTCGTACGGGTTATGCCAAATATCTGTGCAACGGTAGGGGAAGCAGCTTCTGCAATCTGTCCCGGTGACGCGGCTACAAAGTCTGATGTAGAGACCGCATGTAAGATATTCAATGTTGTCGGCAGCACGGTTGTGGTTGACGAGCATTTAATGGATGCAGTTACCGGCCTTTCAGGCAGTGGACCTGCATTCGTGTTTATGATAATAGAAGCGTTGGCAGACGGGGGAGTGCACCAGGGACTTGACAGGGCCACAACCG
>Ga0307378_10008338_pt1 | contig 13795 bp, 14 predicted proteins | sample UN1MG_FD_202238 | JGI IMG/M metagenome (GOLD analysis project Ga0307378, IMG submission 202238) | Soil microbial communities from Risofladan, Vaasa, Finland - UN-1 | ecosystem: Environmental > Terrestrial > Soil > Coastal area > Acid sulfate soil | place: Finland: Risofladan, Vaasa | collected... | reverse complement strand
CAGGGACAAAAAGATAGACAATCTGACGGTTGTTTCGCCTGATGTGGGTAATCTGAAGATAGCAGCCAGGTATGCCTCGCATCTGGGCGGGGAACTTGCGATTGTCCATAAGAGAAGGTTAAGCGGCAGCGAGGTCAAGGCAGATGAAATCATCGGGCAGGTCGAGGGAAGAAATATTCTGATGTGCGACGACATCATTGCCACAGCAGGCACGGTGTGCAGCGCGGCATCGCTGCTGAAGCAAAGAGGAGCAAAGGCCATATATGTCGGCAGTACACACGGTGTTTTTGCCGCAGAAGCGCTGGACAGACTGCGACAGGCGCCGATTGACGAAGTGGTTGTTACCGATACCATACCGTTGAGCCGGCAGGCCGCCAAACTCGGTAATATACAGGTGCTCAGCATTGCGCCGATGCTGGGCGAGGCCATAAAGCGGATTCACAGAAACGAATCGGTCAGCAGCCTGTTCAACAATCTTTAGATTCGGCGACAAGGTGATTTGTATTAAAGGGTACAGTAATTATGGAAAAGGCGTTGGTTTTACAGGCCCAGAGTCGTGAACAAACAGGAACTCATTCGACTGCAAAGCTGCGAAGGCAGGGGCGGATACCGGCTATAGTGTATGGTCATAAGAAGGAGCCGGCGGCCGTATCACTGGATGCGCATGATTTTACAGATGCTCTGCATCACGGGGGGCGAGTTATTGATGTAAAGTGCGGCTCAAGCAAGGAAACAGTCATGGTCAAGGACCTTCAGTATGATTACCTCGGCAAGCACGTCATTCATGCGGACCTGATGCGCGTGGATGTAAGCGAGATTGTCACTGTGTCGGTTCCTGTTCAGTTCAAGGGCGAACCCAAAGGGGCCGCTGACGGCGGAGTAGTGGTGGTGCATGTGGACAGCCTTGAAGTGCGGTGCAAGGTCAGTGATATTCCGGAGGTTTTTGTGGTATCGGTAAAGGAAATGCAGGTTGGCGATTCCATTCACGCCGGTGATATTGCAATTCCGGAGGGCGTGACCCTTGTGGATGAGCCTGAAACGTTAATAGCTGCCTGTAGCCTGGTAACGGCCGCCAAGACCCCCGAAGAGATTGAGAAAGAGATACCGGCTGCGCCTGAAGTGATTGGCGAAGCTGAAAGAGAAAAGAAGAAGGGCGAGGAAGGCCAGCAAGAAGAAAGTAAATAGCGAAAGTGCGGCTTTCGGCGGGTGTATGCCTGTTGAGGCCGGGGCATTATTTTTGTGTTTTTTTGAGAAAGAGTTGTCGGCAGCGTTGGTATGACGGGTGTTAAGATGATTGTCGGCCTGGGGAATCCGGGTCGAGAGTATGTTGATACACGACACAACGCCGGCTTTAAGGTCATAGACGAGCTTTCGGGAAAGCTGGGCATCAGGGTAAGCAGGAAGAAATTTGGCGGTGTTCTGGGGCACGGCGTGTGCGGCGACGAAAATGTAATTTTATTAAAACCGTGGCGATTCATGAACTGCAGCGGTGAGGTGGTTTGTGCGGTTGCGGGTTTTTACAGGACAGCGGGCAGCGAGCTTCTTGTTGTCAGTGACGATATGGCGATGGATGTCGGCAGAATCCGGCTTCGGTCGAAGGGTTCGGCAGGCGGGCATAACGGCCTGGCGGACATAATAGACAAGCTCGGCACCGAGGATTTTGCCCGTTTGCGAGTGGGCATAGGCAGCAAAGGGCAGGATATGGCAGTGGATTATGTGCTGGATAAGCCGGCTGATGAACAGAAACGCCTGCTGAACGAGGCCGTCACAAGGGCGGCAGAATGTGTGTTATGCTGGGTACAGCGCGGCGTGGAGGCGGCCATGAATGAGTTTAACACCGGCACCGGTCAGTGACAGGCGTTTGCGGCCCGGTATAAACAGTCGGTGCGGATATTATGCAAAAACAGGCCGGTGAGAAATTGAGAAAGTTGTTCGGCAGGGGCATAAGCGAAAAGTAACAAGGTTTAAGAATAGTGAGGTGTTTGATGGTTCGAGATTCGTCGAAGGCGGATTTGAAAACGGTCAATGTCAGGTTATATGAGGGTCTGTTTCTGGTGGACCCGGTACAGGCGGCAGCCGACTGGGATTCGGTTATGGCCGCGGTAAGGGGCCTGCTGGAAAAGGCCAAAGCAGAGATTGTGTCCATCGGGAAATGGGACGACCGCAAACTGGCGTACAAGATAAGAAAGGAAACCAGAGGTGCTTATATAATATGCTACTTCAGGGTCAACAGCACCAGTATTCAACAGATGGAACGAAATATTCAGCTTTCGGCGACGATCTGGCGTGCCTTGATTCTGAATGCCGAGCGAATGAGTCCGAAGGATATTGAACGAGAAACTCCGGCGATGGCTGCCGAAAGGATGCAGCAGCGGCCGGCCGAAGAAGCTGCTGACAGGGCCGCAGAGCCGAAAGAGCAGGCGGCTAAACCCGAACCGGCTGATTCAATTGAATCGGTTGTCGAGGACACAGCAACGGAATGAAAAAGACCGGTTCGACCGGCAGTGCCGGGAAAAGGTTTATTAGAGATGATTGGACACATTCAGGGCAATTAAGGGATTGAGCGATGGCAAATTTTAACAAGATTTTTCTTATGGGCAATCTGACCCGTGACCCGCAGTTGTCTTATTTGCCCAGCCAGACGGCGGTGGTGGATTTTGGTCTGGCGGTGAACCGGCGGTGGACGGGCAAGGACGGTGAAAAGAAAGAAAGTACCTGTTTTGTGGACTGCAGGGCCTTCAGTCAGCAGGCAGAGAACATAAACAAGTACTTAAGCAAGGGCAAGCCCATATTCATAGAGGGCAGGCTGGATTTCGACACCTGGACATCTCAGGACGGCAGCAAGCGCAGCAAGCACAGGGTGACGGTGGAAAGATTTCAGTTCATCGGGCAGGCATCGGCGGATGAAAAGGCAAGGTCTGCGCCGCAGCAGGGCGGTGCCGGCCAGGGACCGCAGGCAGGGGCGCAGGCAGATGATTTCGGCGGGGATGACATACCGTTTTAATCGTATTTAAGTTTTGTTTTTTTGTATTGATTTTGAGGTAAACCAGTATGGTATTAGGCAAGAAGAGGGACAATGCAGAAGGATGGCGTTCAAGTGAACCAGACCGGGATTTCAGCGCGCGCACGGGCGGCAGGAAATATACGGACAGGGCCGGTCCGGGGCGCGGGACCGAGGGTTCGCAGTCGCGACAGACGGTGGCCGGGGCCGGCCAGATAAGCGGCCGGACGCTGTGTCGTTTTTGCAGGCGAGGTATTTCTTACGTTGATTACAAGGACGTAGAGACGCTGCAGAAACTTCTTACCAATCGCGGCAAGATATATTCGCGGAAGCGCAGCGGCAATTGCGCCGCCTGCCAGAGGAAGGTCAAGAAGGCAATTAAGCGGGCCAGGTACATGGCGCTGCTTCCGTTTACGAGGTAGAGCGGACCGGCCGGTATTTTACGTGCAGGCAGGTCGTGTACGCGGTCAACCAGGTGAAAATCAAAGGGTTTAAAAATGGCAGACAAGATAAAGGTTTTACTTTTGGCGGATATTGAGAACAACCTGTACGGGCCCAAGGGCGGCGGCAAAGGCCGGATGCTCGGCTGGTACGGGGACGTGCTGGAGGTTTCCAGCGGGTACGCGAGGAACTATCTTTTGCCGCAGGGTCTTGCGGTAATTCCGACGCAGGCGAACGTAGGCGCCATAGCCGAAGAGAAGGCCAGGCGTTCCGAGCAGCGGATACAGGAAAGGAAACACCTGGAACGTGCGGTGGCGGCGGTCAACGGGGCCGAGGCGGTATTGGCAGCAAAGGCCAACGAGCAGGGTCATTTGTTCGGTTCCATAAGCGCCGGTCAGATAGCAGGCAACCTTCGCCAGCAGGGATTCGAGGTGGCTGATGATGTTGTTGAGCTTGCCGAGCATATAAAAGAGGTTGGTACAACGCAGGTAACGCTGAGATTTGCGGAGGATTTAACAGCTACGGTCAACGTAGTTGTGGTAGCAGATCAGGATGGTGCAAGTGAGTCAGGCGACTGAGAAAAATAACAGTAAGGCACTAGGCCGTGGTCAACTGGAGACGGTCAAGGCAGTTGCCAGGTCAACGGTGCGTTCGATGCCCCAATCTCCGGCTGCTGAGGCAGCGGTGTTAGGCTCGATGATAATCGACCCGGAGTGCATCGGTGAGGTCATTGAGACACTGGTCAACAGTGAAGCGTTTTACTGGCCGGGGCATCAGATGATATTCGAGGCCTTGATAAGGCTTTATGAGAATGTTCCGAAGCGTCAGCTTCTCGGCGCCGGCGGGGGGCAGGAAGGCGGCGAGGGCCTGGACGCGGTACTGCTTAGAGACGAGCTTGAGAAGCGCAAGCAGCTCCAGGAAGTGGGGGGAGTAGAGTATCTTGGCAAGATTATGGATTCGGTGCCATCATCGGCGAACGTTATGTATTATGCCGGGATAATCAAAGAGAAAATGCTAATGCGACTGTTGGTGCAGGCAGCCAGTGAGATTCTGGACGGGGCATACGATGAGACCGGGGAGCCGGGGGAAAAGCTGGACGATGCAGAAAGGAAGATATTCGCTGTTACCAACAGGAAGATAGGAGGTACCGCATCAGAGCTGAAGGATTTGGTCAGCCGGGCTTATGAGTTGATTCAGAATCGTGAGGGTAAACACCTAACGGGTATAGCGACGGGTTTTTATGAGCTGGATGAGCTGACCTGCGGTCTTCAAAACGGCGAGATGATAATCATAGCCGGCCGGCCCAGTATGGGTAAGACAAGCCTTGCGTTAAATATGGCAGAGCATATGGCGGTCAACGACAAGACCGCGGTAGCAATATTCTCACTGGAGATGGGCAGGCAGCAGCTTGCTGAGAGGTTTCTTTACAGCATGGGGCAGGTGGAGTCGCAGCGCGGCAGAAAGGGGATGCTCAAAACAGAGGACTACGAGCAGTTAGTCAAGGCCTGCGGCTGGCTTTCGGAAGCACCGATTTATATAGATGACACATCGGGTTTGACGCCCTTGGAAGTGCGTGCTAAAGCCCGCAGGCTCAAGAGCCGGCACGATATACGCTGCATGATAGTGGATTATCTTCAATTGATGAGTTCCGGGCGGCGACGAGTGGAGTCCCGCCAGCAGGAAATAACGGAGATTTCGAGGTACCTCAAGGGCTTAGCCAGGGAGCTTGACATTCCGGTAGTGGTGTTGAGCCAGTTGAACCGCTCTCCCGAAGGCAGGGAGGGCCACAGGCCGAAAATGAGCGACCTGCGTGAAAGCGGCAGTATCGAGCAGGATGCCGATGTTGTGATGCTGCTTCACCGGGAGGACTATTATCACCGGGGCGAAGAAGGTTACAACGAAGACAATAACGCCGAGGTGATAATAGCAAAACAGCGCAACGGGCCCACCGGCAGTGTAAAGCTGATATTCAGGGAGAAATTTACGCGATTCGAGAATACCTCCTTTGCCCAGGAGCCGTTTTAGGTTGGTAATTTTTCGCGGTATTCACGGACCGGTATCGCGCAAGGACGAATTGTCGATGACTGAAAACAGCAGCAAACTCGGCAGGCACGAGTGGATTTTGTGTATATTGGGGCTTGTGATATTTTTGGCCGATGCGGCGTTTGCACAGCAGGATATGGAGATTGGCCAGTTGGTTGTAACGGGCAATCGGATTCTGAGTACAAGCACCCTGCTGAACAAGGTGCGCAGCCGGGCGGGGCAGTTTTTCGATGCGGCAACGGCGGCTGAAGATGCCAGGCGGGTCGCACAGGTGCAGGGGGTAGAGTACTGTTACTATAATACGCAGGTCATTGACGGCAAGATACGGCTGACGTTTGTAGTGCTGGAGCGCAGCGTGGCGGGGCAGATAAACTTTTCAGGCAATAAAAGTTTGCAGGACACAACGCTCGAGAAGAAACTCGCCATAAAAAGAGGCGATTATGTTGATGCTATTGCCGCAAAGGCCGATGTCGAGACGCTTACTGAGTACTATCAAAAAAAAGGATTTGCTTTTGCGAAGGTCAGGGCGGACTTCGAGAAAATCGAACAGGGACAGGTGAATTTTACGATTGACGAAGGCCCGAGAGTGAGAATTGCGGCGGTTAAATACGAAGGAAACAAGGCGGTAAAGTCGCAGGACCTTGCAAAGGCCGTCAAGACAGGCACAAGCAAATGGCTGATACTGGCCAACTACTATGATGAAAAGAAGGTTGCAGGCGATGTGAGCAAATTGCAGGATATTTACCAGAGGAAGGGGTATCTTGATGCAGCGGTAGAGGCAAGACCGCTGTTCAGCGACAGAAAAGACAAGGTAGATATTACTTTCGTAATCGACGAGGGACACTTATACACGATTGAAAGGATAGAGCTTGTCGGCTCCGAGTATTTTACAAACGAACAGCTGCTTGGCCAGCTGCAGTCGAAGGCAGGGCAGGTCTATAAAAACAGACAGGCACAGGCCGATGCACGGCGGCTTGCGAAAATGTACCTTGAAAACGGCTTTATCGACGCAAAGGTCAGCCACAGCCGACTTTTTGTATCCGAAGGCAGCGTGGATGCCAGATTCGAGATAAGCGAGGGGCAGCGTTTCCGGATTGGGCGGGTCAATATAAGCGGCAACACACAGACGCAGGACAAGGTGATTCGGCGGATACTCGACGAGCACGATTTTACGCCCGGGCAATGGTACAATGCCGACACAGCCCGGGGCGACGGGCGGGGTTTTCTGGAAAAGAAGATACAAAGACAACTGCTCGCTGAGGCATCGAGTATAACAGCCGGCGGTACAGCCACGGGGCATCGGGACGCAGAGGTAACCGTGGTGGAGGGACAGACCGGAGCGGTTATAGTGGGCGCCGGCGTTGCCAGCGACAGCGGGCTTATAGGCCAGCTTGTTTTCCGGCAGAGCAATTTCGATATAAGCGACAAGCCGGAAAGTTTTGAGGAATTCATCACCGGGCAGGCATTCAAAGGGGCGGGGCAGGAATTGGATATATCCCTTATGCCCGGAACGGAGGTCAGCAGCTATTCGATTAATTTTACAGACCCCTACTGGCGCGACCAGCCGATATCGCTGAACGTTACGGGGTTAAGCTACGAGAGGTGGCGGGAAAGCTACGATGAGAACAGGACCAAGGGATACTTCGGTTTCGAGAAGCGATATAAAAATGACTGGCGCAGAAGTATAGGTTTTCGGGCGGAAAACGTAAATATTGATGATATTGACACCGACGCGCCAAAGGAAATTACGGATGTCAAGGGCGACAACGTTCTTTTGGGAGTGACCTTCGGGGCGGGTAAAGACACCACCGATTTCGATTTCAACCCGACCGAGGGCTACAGGGTAAACGTTACGTACGAACAGGTCGCAGGCGACCACACGTTCGGGATAGTCAGCGGTGTGTACACCCGCTACAAGACCATCAGAGAAGACCTGGCAGAGCGAAAGACCGTTCTGGCAACAAAACTGTACGCCGGCAGCACGGTAGGAGATGCGCCGGCGTTCGAGAAATTTTATGCCGGCGGCCAGACCACTCTAAGGGGATTCGAGTACCGCGGGGTCAGCACCAGAGGCCTGCAGCAGAACGTGTTAAATCCCGAGCGTAAAGACCCCGTCGGCAGCGACTGGCTTGTGCTGGCCAATGCGGAGGTGATAATGCCTTTAACGGGGGAGAATCTGTCGTGGTTATTGTTCGTGGACAGCGGCCTGATTGACAGCGGCGGCTACAGGGCAGCAATCGGAACCGGCCTGCAGATAGAGATACCGCAGTGGTTCGGGCGGATGCCGATGAGACTTGAGCTTGCGGTGCCGCTACTGAAAGAGGACGGGGACGATACGCAGGTGTTCAGTTTTTCGGTGGGCCGGCTGTTTTGACAGTTGTCGGCAGAACAGCAGGTACCTGGTTTTCAAGGCGGAAAAAAGGAAAGGGTATTCTATGAAAATAAAATCGATAGTTCCGGCTGGATTGATAATCCTGATTGTTGTCGGTTTGGGGTACCAGTACAGCAGTGGCGCGCCGAAGGAACAGGCACGCGGGGTTAAGATAGGCGTTGTAAGCGTTCGCCGGATTTTCGAGTCCTGCAAGAGGAACGCCGAATACAGACAGCAGGCCGCCGCTGAGCAGGACAGGGTCATAGCTGAGCTTGAAAAACTTTCAAAGGAAATAGAGGCTGAGCAGGCAGGCCTGAGAGTATTGAAACCCGGCAGCAACGACTACCTGGCGAGGATGAGAGAGCTGATGGGCAAACAAGCCAGGCTTGAGGCTGAGCAGGAATTCCATAAGCAGCAGATAGGCATGAAAGACCAGAGATGGACCGAACAGCTTTATGCCGATATCCTGAAGGCCACAGACACCATAGCGGCGGAAAAGGGGCTGGACCTTGTTTTCGAACGGGATGAGATTGAGTTTCCGGTTAACAGTGCCAATGAGCTTATGATGACCATCAGGACGCATAAGGTGCTTTACAGCGGCGGGTGTACGGACATTACAGACGAGGTGATAACGCTGCTGGATCCCAAATAAACAGCCTGTTACGAAATGCTGATTACGTACGGGACGGCGGGTATATGACAAGACTGACAGTAGCACAATTGGCACAGCGACTTCAAGCCAGGCTGTCGGGCGAGGTCGACGGCGGCAATGGCATTATTGCGGCGGTAGGGCCTGTCGAGGCGGCCGGTGAAAACGAAGTCACATTCGTGGCTAATAAAAAACACGTTACGGCGCTTAGGAACTCGCGGGCCGGGGCCGTTATTGTTTCCGAGCCTGTCGAGGGCCTGGGCAAACCTCAGTTGATTGTTGAAAATGTTGAGAAAGCCCTCATAGAGGCGTTAGGTATATTTGCGCCGCAATTAAAGCCGCGGGCTGCAGGTATAGACCCGACGGCCAGGGTCAGCGAAGGGGTCAAGACCGGCCGGGATGTTTATATCGGTGCGGGGGCAGTAGTGGAAGAAGGCGCTGAAATCGGCGCTGGCAGCATAATTTCGGCTGGGTGCAGGATAGGACAAAACAGCAGGCTTGGTGATAACTGCCGGCTTGACAACAATGTGGTTATTTATCACAACTGCACACTTGGAAACAACGTTATAATTCAGGCCAACAGCACAATCGGCAGCACGGGGTTCGGCTATTATTTTATCGACGGCGATCATAAACTTGTTCCGCATAACGGCACCGTTGTGATAGAAGACTTTGTGGAAATCGGCGCCAACTGCTGTATAGACCGGGCCAAGTTCGGCCAGACAAGAGTAGGGGCCGGCACGAAAATAGATAACCTGGTTCAAATTGCTCATAATGTGATAATAGGCAAATGCTGCCTTATAGCCGCACAGGTTGGACTGGCAGGAAGCTGCAGGCTCGGCGACGGTGTGGTTATGGGCGGTCAGGCTGGGGTCGCGGATAATATAACCATTGGCGACGGCACGATGGTGGGAGGACAGGCAGGGGTGTGTTTGCGGGACCCGGGCAAGGGTGAAAAGCTGTTCGGAACGCCGGCAATTGATATCAAAGAGGAATTTCGATTAGTGGGTCTGCGCAGACGACTGCCTGAAGTTTTCAAGCGGTTAAAACAACTAAGCTCGAGGATAGAAAAACTTGAAGCTGCAAAAGACGATAAAAAATCAGGCTAAGCTAAGCGGCAAAGGCCTGTTTGAAGGCAAAGAAGCGAAGGTGAGCTTTTGCCCTGCGCCTGTTAATTCAGGTATAGTATTTGTACGTACAGACGTACCGGGCAGCTCGCCGGTAGCGGCAACGGCTGCCAATATAGCGCCGAGGAGCCGGCGCACGACGGTACAAAACGGTAATTTGTGCATAGAGACGGTCGAGCACTGTCTGGCGGTGATAAACGCGCTGGAGATTGATAATCTGACTATAGAAGTGGACGGCCCGGAGCTTCCGGCGCCCGACTGCAGCAGCCAGGAGTATTTCAAGGCACTGAAGCGGGCAGAGCTGGTCGAGCAGCCTGCGGCCAGACGGGAGTTCGTCATTCAAAAGCCCATCGCTATAAGCGACAAGGAAGCCTCTATATACGCACTTCCGAGTACCGAAAACGGCCTGAGCATTACTTACGACCTTGACTACGGGGGCCATACAGGCGTTGGCAGACAGATTTTCAGTTGCAGGGTAACGGCAGAAAGTTTTGAAAAGCACCTGGCTGCAGCGCGGACGTTTCTGCTGGAGTCGGAAGCCAGGCAGTTCCAGGCTCGCGGAGTGGGCACTCATCTTGGGCCGAAGGACATTCTTGTTATCGATTCGGACGGGCCCGTGAAGAACAGTTTCCGGTTTGCCGACGAATGCGCCCGACACAAGATTGTCGATTTAATTGGTGACCTGGTCTTAGTCGGCAGGGCGGTCAAGGGCAGGATTCTGGCTTATAAAAGCGGGCACAATTTGAACCGTCAGCTTGTGGCTAAGCTGGCGCAGGTGGCCGGTCAGCAGGAGCGAATACAAAAATCCGGCAGCGATGCAATTCTGGACATAAGGCAGATAGCTCGCATTCTGCCGCACAGGTACCCGTTTCTGCTTGTGGACAAGGTTATAGACATAGAAGGCGACAAGCGGATAACAGCGATCAAGAACGTAAGTATCAATGAGCATTTTTTTCAGGGTCATTTCCCCGGCACACCGATTATGCCGGGAGTACTTGTGGTAGAAGCGATGGCGCAGGTGTCGGGGCTTTTGTTTGCACAGAAACTCGAGCATGCAGGCAAGCTGGCGGTGCTTTTGAGTATGGACGCCGTGAAGCTGCGCAGAGCAATTGTGCCGGGCGACCAGCTTGTGCTGACCGCTGAGGTGGTAAGACTGAGGAAAAGGACGGCACAGTGTCACTGTAGAGCGACTGTCGGCGAACACGTGGCCGCTGAGGCGGACATAAGGTTTATGCTTGTGGACGACGAGACGTATAACAAATAGAAGCAAAAGTTTTTTCAACGATTATCAGAAGGGGAAAATGGCTGAGATTCATCCCAGTGCGATAGTTGACGAAAGCGCCGAACTTCACGAACAGGTGGTGGTAGGGCCGAATTGCGTTATCGACAAACGGGTATCGATAGGCAGCGGCACTACTGTCGGCGCCAACGTTGTCATCGGCAGGGACGTAAAAATCGGCAGAGGTAACCGTTTTTTCTGCAATTGCTCGATTGGCGGTCAGCCGCAGATACTCGGCCTGGACGCCGATAAGCCCATCGGGGGACTGGTAATAGGCGACAATAACGTTTTTCGCGAGCAGGTGACAATCCATCCGAGTATGTACGAGGGCAGGAATACAAAAATCGGAAACAACAACCTGCTGATGATAGGCGTTCATATCGGGCATGACTGCCAGCTGCAAGACAATATTGTTATGAGTAATTACGTGCAGATAAGCGGTCACTGCAGGATTGAAACGGGGGTGTGGCTCAGCGGTATGGTGCTGCTTCATCAGTTCGTAACCATCGGAAAGTGGTGTTATGCAGCGGGGCTGGCGGGTATTAATAAGGATGTTCCGCCATTTCTTATTGTAAGCGGTCATTACCCGTCGAGGGTCAGGGGGGTCAATAAGCGAGGTCTTGTGCGTGCGGGTTTGAGCGAACAGCAGCAGCAGCGGATAATAGAAGCCTACAGAAAGATTTATCGGGGTAACGGCTCGGTAGTGGAGAATGCCAAAGCTATGGCTGATGAAGGCTCGTTGGATGAGAATGTACGGGCAATGGTTGATATGATAACCCAAAGCAGTCAGCAGCGGTTCGGCAGATACCTCGAGAAGTTCAGGCAATAGCAGCCGGCAGGACATTGGGCAACAGCACCGGCAAAAAAACAGGGTATGGCAAAGGTATGAGCAAAATACGTACTGCTGTTGTGGGGGCAGGCAAAATGGGGGCCATACATGCCAGACTTTACCGCGAATTAGCGCAAAGCGAACTTGTGGCGGTGGTGGATATCGAGGCTGAAAAGGCCGGCAGGTTAGCCGGCAAGTATCGATGTGCGGCGTTTACAGACTGTAAAGACATATTGGGCAAGGTCGATGCTGTTACCATAGCGGCCCCGACAACTGAACATGCACGGCTGGCGGAGCTTTTCATAGAGAATAATGTCGCGGTTATGATTGAGAAGCCTCTGGCCGGTGACGCGGCACAGGGAAGAAGGATTGTCGAGCTTGCCGACAGACACGGAACGGTTATTGCGGTCGGGCACAGTGAGCGGTGTAACCCGGTTGTTCAGGCGATGAAGCGGCTTAATATAGAGCCTAAATTCATCGAAGCAACGAGGGTAAGCCCCTACCCGTTTCGCTCGACGGATGTCGGTGTTGTGCTTGACGTGATGATTCACGATATAGATATAGTTCTTTCACTGGCTGCCAGCAGGGTCCGGCAGGTCGATGCCGTAGGTGTTGGCGTTATTGACCAGCAAGAGGATATATGCAGCGCAAGGATTTACTTCGACAGCGGATGTATTGCGAATATAACGGCATCGAGGCTTGCGCTGAAGACCGAAAGAAAGGTGCGGGTGTTCAGTCGTCAGGCGTACTTGAGCTTGGACTATCTGAAAAAAAGCGGCACGGTAATCAAAGCAGACCCGAATGTTGATGTTCCGGCCAAGGTCAGGCAGCTTAGAGACAGCGGCAGGCTGGAGTTTTTGAAGACCAACTGGGCGGATTTGCTGCACATAGAGAAACTTCAGATAGACGACAAAGAGCCGCTTCGGACAGAGCAGGAGGCATTTTTACAGGCGGTTGCCGACAGGACGGCCAGGCCGGAGGTCAGCGGTCAGGAGGCACTGGCGGCCCTTGAATGCGCGGAAATGATTCTGGAGTCGGTGAAACAACACCGGTGGGACTAAACAAGGCATGGTGCTGATGGTTTTTCAGGTTTGGCTGTTATGTAAGTTTTAGTTTCAGGTGCCTGACCATTTTGTCGGCCAGGCGGGTGGGTTCAGGCAGGCGATATTTTGTTGCACACAAGAGGATGTTTCTGACGGCGTCGCTGAGGGTGCACATATTACCCACTGAGACAAAAACGGGCTTTACATTGGTGCGTGTTCTGACAACGGCGCCGATGGCTTGATGGTTGTCTTTGAGGTATGTGAAGGAGCCTTTGCTGTTTTGGGGCGGCTTGAAAGTTCCGATGAGTCTGCTTTTGGCGCAGCCGATGGTAGGTTTCCGCAGAAATATGCCTATGTGAGCAGCCAGGCCGAGTCTTCGAGGATGGGCAAGACCCTGGCCGTCGATGATGAAGATGTCGGGATTTGTCTGCAGTTTTTCAGCGGCGGCTATGCACACAGGCGCTTCGCGGAATGACAGCAGACCCGGGATATAGGGGAAGGTTACGCGGTCAACGGCATTTTTGATTTCGACTATTTCGAAGTGAGCTTTTGTGACGGGCCGCAGCACTATGACCACGGCGATGATTTTTCGGCCATCTGTGCTGAAGGCGCAGTCCATACCGGCTATAAGTGTCGGTTTTTTCTTAAGGGCGGTGAATCTGACTTTGCAGGCGAGCTTTTTTTGAAGGGCTACGGCCTGCGAGTAAGACAGGTTCCAGTTGTGTAATCTGTTTATTTTCATAACAACAGGGGTTTTGTTGATTATTGATTAGTGGGGTATGTTTGGCAACGGTCAATTTTCTTTTTCTATCGGGTCGATGTTTTGGTACAATAACAAGTTTGGGTTTTCGGTAAATTCAGAGCATTTCAGGCGTGCGAAAGAGCTGTGATGGCTAAGAACGTTAACAAGGCAATCAATATCAGGGGTGCATCCGAGCACAACCTCAAGAATATCAGCCTGAGCATTCCGCGGGACAAGCTCGTATTGATTACGGGTATAAGCGGCTCGGGT
>Ga0307378_10008337_pt1 | contig 13797 bp, 7 predicted proteins | sample UN1MG_FD_202238 | JGI IMG/M metagenome (GOLD analysis project Ga0307378, IMG submission 202238) | Soil microbial communities from Risofladan, Vaasa, Finland - UN-1 | ecosystem: Environmental > Terrestrial > Soil > Coastal area > Acid sulfate soil | place: Finland: Risofladan, Vaasa | collected... | reverse complement strand
CCGCCGCCCCTCCTCCCCTTCTCCCCTTCGCCCCCTCTCCCCCTCTCTCCTCGACCCCCTCTTCATGCTCCCCCTGGGCACCTCCGCCGTGACGCTCGGCCTGGGCTACATCGTCGCGCTCGACCGGCCTCCGCTCAACCTGCGCACCTCGCCGCTGCTGGTCGTGCTGGCCCACACGCTCGTCGCGCTGCCTTTCGTCCTGCGCAGCATCCTGCCGGCGCTGCGCTCGATCCACCCGCGGTTGCGGGAGGCGGCGGCGCTGCTGGGGGCTTCTCCCTGGCGGGTGTGGCGGGAGGTGGACCTGCCGATCGTGGCGCGGGCGGTGCTGGTGGGGGCGGTGTTTGCCTTCACCGTTTCGCTGGGCGAGTTCGGGGCGACGAGCCTGATCGCCCGCCCGGAGCGGCCGACGATGCCGATCGCGATTTATCGCTTCCTGAGCCGCCCCGGCGCGGCCAACTATGGTCAGGCGCTGGCGATGTCTACGTTGTTGATGCTGGTGTGTACGCTGGGGTTTCTGGCGATTGAGCGGTTGCGGGTGGGGGAGGTGGGGGAGTTTTAGGGCGCAATTTGTCCAACTTTCCCTATAGTGATAGTCAAACTCTCCCTACAGACGAACAGCAAAGTTTGTGATAGAATAATACCCGGTTGGCTGAAGAACCTGCGGGTACACCGTGGTCACCTGCTGACCAGTCTTGCTCCCTGGCTCACATGAGCAACCTTCACTGAGTTGACTATTGACTTTACACAAATGAGGATGTACAATAGTATCAGGGTACTACCAAGGCCTACGCCAAGACAAAGAGCATATCGGATCTTTGTGCCGATGAACGTCGTTTCCAATGTGTCTAACAGGGAGGGAGGATGATGGACCGGGTAGATCGTGGTAGTGTAGGGTATGTGCAATGTGGAGTTCGCAGCCTGAATGCTCTGCTCTTGTCACTAACACTGGGGACACTCGGGATCGTGCTTGTGCTCGCAGTCCTGGGTACGTGGACAGTCGCCTCTGCTTCCAAGAATGGCAATGCACTCAACATCTCGACCGATGCGCCTCCAGATTTCACAGCCGCTTCTGCCACCACCTCAACTGTCCACGTCACCAAGACGGTCGAGCCAGATGATCCGGATACCGGCGGAATCGTGTCTATTTGCTTTACTATCACTGGATTAGAGCCCAGGAAGATTGATGTGGTTCTGGCGCAAGACGTCTCGGGGAGCATGGATGAACCGGCAGGAGAGGGGGTGACCCAGACACGCCTGGAAGCCTCTCAGGCGGCGGCCCGTACTTTTGTGAATTCTTTGCCGGATACAGATCGTGCCGCTGTTGTTCCGTATAGTGACACTGTGTACATGAACCGGGTCCTACCACTGACGACGACCAAGAGCAGTGTCTTGGGGGCCATTGATAGTCTGAGAGCAGGCGGCCAGACGAATATTGGCGAAGGTATCAAAGTCAGCCATGAGGAACTGATCACCTCTCCTCGCTACGTGTCCGATACTGTCAAGACGATCATACTTCTGTCTGATGGGAAAGCCACTCGTCCTGTAGATGAGAATACGGCTAAAGAGTACGCCCGGGAACAAGCCGAAGCGGCGGCCGGGGACGATGTCAAGATCTACTCCATCGGCTTCGGCAGCGATGCCGATGGAGAGTTCTTACAGGAGATCGCCAATATCGGGGGCGGCCAATACTTCTTTGCACCTGACGCCAGTGCTCTGGAAGCGATCTATCTGGCGATTGCATTAGAATTACATAATGTGGTCATCGCTGACATCTTGGTATCTGGTGTAGAACTGGATTGTGCCCGGTGGCCTGAAGGCTGGTGCGTCGAAGGGTCTGGCGAAGTCACCACGGTCACTCTTCCCATTAGTGACACCTTGTTAATATCTGGCTCTGCGACTATTTGCTTTACAGCCACTGTCAATCTGGACCCCAACTATGAAGGCCCAATCAATCTCCCCGGATCTGGCATCTGCTACATGGGTTCCAGCGGGGAAACCATTTGTGAGGAGTTTGACAATCCCCCGGTCACCGTCGGTGGGCGCAAAATCACGGGCGACGTCTTCCACGATTTGAACGCCAATGGCCTGCGAGAGGAGGACGAGCGAGGTGTCCCTGGTGTAGGCGTGCAAACCAGCACAGGTTTAACCACTGTGGCAGGCGCTGGTGGGAATTACGTGCTGCGCGCTTCGAATGACCCCCCTATGTCGGTTGCCATCAATGTTCCGCAAGATTGGGTCGCTACCACGCCCGTTTCGGAGAGTATACCGTCTGTAACCGGTATTTACACAGTAGATTTTGGCATTTATAGAAAAGTCTATCCAGTCTACATACCTGTCGTCACTAGAAACTACCCCCCTGTTTATCCAATCTATCTGCCTGTTGTCGCCAGATACTACTCTCCACCTGACCTCATCAATGGTGGATTTGAGAACGGGTGGACTGGCTGGACGCACGGAGGAGAACTACCTCAAACGGTTACGTCATCGAATCCGCACTCAGGCAACTTCTCTGCTCTTTTGGGAAATCCGGGTTACAAGTGTGAAAACGGTGTTCCAGTAGGCAGTGCGTGGACACAACAGACCTTCCTGGTCCCGCATACAGATGCTCCCAGATTGTCTTTCTGGTATAACATTTGGACCCAGGACAAGAATCCATATCTCACCTATAAATTCGACATCTTTGATGTCAAGATCAACGATACCGTGGTATTAACGGATGCGAGGATCACTGGCACATACGGGTGCAATCTGCCGGTAGCACAACAAGATCTGGGTTGGCGATTTAAAGAAGTTAGCCTCGATCAGTATCGTGGCCAACGAATTACGATTCGCTTCCGGAACATAAGTGTTCCCGACGGATGGTTCAACACCTGGACTTACGTGGATGACGTACGGTTCATTCCATAGACACTGCTGTGACAGGTTTGACGAACCTGATGCCGGACGCTGTTCATTTCTGCTGTTTATGCCAGTCCCATAGGAGAGTGCCGGGGGATGTCCAGGAACAATGTGCACGAGTCAGATAGAGGCTTGGTCGGGCGCGTACGGGACTTGGTCAGGCGTGCACGGGAAAGGCTGACGCTGGATTCGCGTAGGCGCTTTATCCTCCTGTTCGCCCTGTTCAACGCGATGTTTTGCCTCTTGCTTCTGCTGTCGTTGCAGAACATGCAGTTAACAGCCGAAAAGCGCCAGATGGAGGGTTCCTTGCAAACCGTCGAGGCCCTGGTGACCGAGGCAGTGAAACAGATCGTTACACTCGGGAGCCTTCTGACTCCCGAGCCCACGTCTACGGCCCTTCCGCCAACAGCGACCTGGACCCCAGTGCCGCCAACGCCTGTCCCTACGGCCACGATGACCCAAACGCCAGTGCCACCGTCACCCACCGCCACGCGCGTGCCGCCCACTCGAACTAATACGCCTGTGCCACCTACGCCTACACCCGAACCCACGCCTACATCCAAGCCCAAGCCTCCAGAACCTGGGCCATCTCCTACTCGTCCATCAGAGCCAACTCCAAGCTCCTGATCGCTCACTTGAAGAATGGGACCATCTCTGCCAGATTTGGGCGAAAGGATGAATATGAGTATTGTTGATCGTAAGAATCCCTTTTGTCTGGAACCCGTTACATTGCATGCACAATTCTTTGGCCGCACGAAGGAAACCCAACGAACTCTCAGTTTTCTGCACCAACTGCAATGTGTTTCTATCGTGGGGCCAGCCAAGATTGGCAAGACCTCCTTTCTGTTTCACGTTGCCCATCCGCACGTGCGTGCGAAGCGAAAGTTGGCTGAGGAACCAGTCTTTGTCTATGTGGATAGCCGGTCACTGGCTAACCTTAATGAAGGTGCATGTTATCTTTACATCCGCGAAGAAGCCATACGCCAGATCAAGAGCGCGGTAACATTGGATAAGGAAGTCGGCATTCGATTGGAGCAGATGGTTCGCGAAGCCGGTTCGCAGACGACACACTTTGGGCTGCGGACCTTGTTTCAGAGCACTGGGGCCGTTGGCCTGAAGTGTGTCATAGTCTTGGACAACCTTGATCTGCTGAACCAAAACCATCTTTTAGGACAGAAATTCCCATCCGCCTTGCGTTCATTGCACACCAAATACGCTGTGGCCTACCTGATAGCGTCTGAATTGCCAATATATAAACTTGAGCGGATTTGCCCTGGTGGCCCCGGCTCCCCTTTCTTTAATATCTTTCAGCAGATCTCTATCGGTCCATTCAAAGACGAGGAAAGCCGCCAGTTAGTGGTTACTTCACTGAACATGAGCGGTGCCAGGTTTCCAGAGTTTATCATAGATCACATTCTTGAGTTGGGACATAACGAACCGTATCGCCTGCAACAGGCCGGATGCATTGCCTTTCAGGTATGGCAGGAGAACCTAGGATGCCTGCAGGAAGAGCACTGCGAGGAAATCAGACGGCGCTTTGAGGGAACGCATGCCTGAGGCCAGGTTGGCTGGCATTTCACTCCTACACCCAGGCTCGTTTCCCCCAAACCACCTCTGAATTGCCTCCCTTTTTTCCTTGAACAGGTATTCCCTTTCGCTATAATATAAGGAGGCGGTGATGTTGAAGATCAAACGTGTGACGCAGGCGCTGCACGATCGGTGGACGAAGATGAAACAAGCAGTCTGTGGGTATCTGGAATGGTCAAGCGCGGCCAGGACTACGACGCTCTACAGGGTCCTGGGCATAGTTCATCTTGCCCTCGTCACCGACGCTGGTGTTCTCATTATGGTCTTTGCTCCTTTCCTGTTCGGTCGTCAGTTCATCCCAGAACATATCTCTCTGTTTTTCCTGGCTGTGTATATCACCTGCGATTTTGTTGTTCGTCTCAGTTTCTTTCGGGGAGCAACCATTTCCTTGGGGTTTCCGCTCATCTTCTTGACTCTGTTGGCCGATTCTCCCTTCTCGGCATTGCTCAACGCTACCCTGGGTTCTCTGGTCAGCGAGTTGCTGTGGAGCCGATTTCTCTCCAGGCGGCGTCCGGGCTGGTTCATGACACTCCGTCGTACCTTTTTTTACGCTGGGCATCATGCCGTGGCTGGCCTCGGCGCACTGATTGTATATCAGCTCTTGTGCTGCCATTTGGAACCCTGGCCGGCTGAGCTGGGGAAGATCATCCACATTCCAGCCGCGCTGGCCTACTTCGTCGTTTATTCCCTGGTCTCAATGCTTCTCATCTGGCCTCACGATCGTCGGGTCCATCTTTTTCTCGCCCCTGATGAAGAGCCGTTCGTGCGCATTGATTTCCTCACGACGCTGATGTTTCTTCCTCTCCCTGCATCCGTATTCTGCCTATATAACATGGTCGAGGGACAGACAGGGAAAATCCTCATCGTGGTGGGGATTCTTCCTCCTCTCTTCGTTTTGCTCTTTTACCTGGCCCGTAAGTTTGCCCAGACGGAGGAACAACGGGAACGACTGGCGTTGGGAAAGGAGATACGCCGGCACCTGGGTTCCCCAGCGAATATGGGTGAGATGGTGGAGCGAATGCTGATGAAGATAGAGGGATTGGTAGGTTATCGGTGGGGTGCAGTATACAGCCTATATGAGAGAGAACTGAGACTGTGCGGCGAGAAACCTCACAAGGGCCCTGTGGTAGTCCAGGATCCGAGCAAGATTAAGGAGATAAGGACCCTATGCGGTGATGTCAAGCCAGGCCAGGACCAAGTGATCTGGCCTCCCCAGGTCGGGTTCAACGGAGGAGTTTTGGATAGACTGGCAGGAACAGGAGAATATCCGCAGCCTCAATTCTTCGACGATGGTTTGGCGCCGGCCAATCCGGCAGATCCTTACCTGCCCCCGAAAACGGCGCTGATCGTCTTGCCGATCACATCAGGGTCCGAAGGGCTCATTGGTCTGGTAACCATGGCACGTCCCAAGCGCTTGTTCACTACCTGGGAGTGGGATAGATGTCAGGTACTCAGTGACGAGGCAGGCGGCGTGCTTCTCCACGTACAACGGCTGGAAAAGACGATTCGAGATCTATATCAGAAAGTCGAAGACTATGCCAAAGACCCGGAAGTAGTGCGCCAGGCAATAGAAGAACTGGCCAGTCAGCACGTGGAGGTATCTAAGGTTCTCGCGCTCGTTTCCGAACACTCGTTTCACGGGAATCTGCGGGCTGTCTTGCAGGGCGTGGTTGAAGGACGGCGGGGCGGCGAAATCGCCCTCCCTCTAGAGACACTGACTGAAATCTATGACCAGGTACGAGATGAGACGCCAGGCATGCCACCGCTCAACCCACACATTCTTCAACTGCTGCAGACGATTACCTCTTCCCTGTCGTTGGCCTTCAGCTTCCAATACCAGTTCCCTGTTGTGGATAGAGCGCCTTTCAGGGAATTGTATGGGTTCTGGCTGATTGCTCTGGACGCCAACACCGTCCCGGACATTATGAAGTTGCGTTTGAAGATCGTATCTACCGTCGAGACAGTCCGGGCAGACGAGGCGAAGAGACAACAGGAGGTTCGGGGAGCAAGGAGGGCTGAGCAATCTGCCGCCCTTCCCCCAGAGGCGATTGAGGAGGTCGGGAGGCTCCAGGATATTATCCGCCCATTGGAGCAGTGGGGTGAGACAAAAGACTTCGAAGATCAAAGGATTTTGCTGGGCCTGGCACTTGATCAGCTGAAGGAACGCAAGCAAGCCGTGCGGGAAAGACTCCGGGACCCGGAGCGATTCGTCTTTTTGCGGATCCTGGACGGCTGGCAAGCGGCAGTCGCCGATGCGCTGGAGGATCTGGAGCGCGGCCCGGCCCGGTTGAAGATGCGCTTGCGCAGTAACCAGGCTCTCCCGTTGGAGAAGATCACTGTGGAACTGATGCTGCGAAATGACGGGCCAGGCCTCGCCTCTGGTGTACTGGTCCAATTGAAGCCATCGCCGGACTATGAAGTACTTGAGGGCAAGAGGAACTTGGGGGCACTCGAGTCTGGTAAGACAGAGGAGCCGGCATTCACGCTGCGGGCGAAAGGAGGCGGCCCTCTGCGGCTTGAATTTCTTGTGTCCTACCACGATCCGGAACGAAAAGGCAAAGCCGAAGAGTTCGCCGATCAGCTCTATTTGCTTGAGCCGCCGCCCCGCTTTGCCGAGATCGTCAACCCCTATACCCCGGGGCCTCCCATTAAACCGGGCAATCCTACCTTCGTTGGCCGTGAAGATATCTTCGATTTCATCCGGCAGAACATGCCTGCCCTTACGCAGAAGATGATCCTGGTTTTGATCGGTGAACGGCGTACTGGTAAGACATCCATTCTGCAACAGCTTCCAGTCCGACTGCACGAACCACGCTATGTGCCTATTTTTATTGATGGTCAGGTGCTGGGGATTGACCCAGGTATGGAGAGCTTTTTCTTGAGCCTGGTGACGGCCATCGCTGATGGGCTACAAAAAGCCGGAATTTCCATAAAGTCTCCGACATTGGCGGAGTTACAGGAGAGCCCTCAGCATGTCTTCGAGCAACGTTTCCTCCCCAAGGTTCGGGAACGGCTTGGGGAACGTATCTTGCTGTTGACCATAGACGAGTTTGAGGAATTGGGGGCCCGGGTCGGCGGAGCGCACTTACCCCGTGAGATATTCCCTTATCTTCGCCACCTGATTCAACACGGAGAACAACTGGCTTTCATTTTCGCCGGCACGCACAGGCTGGAAGAGTCAGTGGGCGAGTACTGGTCTGTGCTCTTTAACATCGCCAAGTATAAGAAGGTTGGGTTCTTGAAGCGTGAAGAGGCCATCCGCTTGATCAAAGAGCCGGTACAGCCTTACGGGATGGTATACGATGACCTGGCCATTGATGAGATCTTGCGGCTGACGACTGGCCATCCGTATTTCACCCAGTTGCTCTGTAACATCCTGGTGAACCGGTGTAATGAGGCGCAACGCAGTTACGTCACCACTCAGGATGTGCGTGACGCTATTGCGGAAGAATTGTGGGAAGCGGGCCGCGCTCATCTGACATTCCTCTGGCAGGAGTTGGATCAGGAGACAAGGTTAGTGTTGGCCGCCCTGGCTGAGTCACGGGCTCGGTGGGACCAGGTGAGTGGGGCGGCCATCGTGGAGCGATTGGGGAACTACCAGATACGCCAGAGCCCCGGCCAGGTCATAAAAGCGATGGAGCGATTGGTTGCCCGGGACATTGCCCGCAGGATCCCGGGGGACCCGGTCTCTTACGATCTGGCGGCGCAGTTGTATACTCACTGGCTCCGTCGTTATAAGTCGCTTGGTGAGGTTGTGCAAGAAGTGAGTGTTGAAACTGCCACATTCGTGGAGGAGGTGAGAAGTGAACCTGCCACAGAGCAAGGCTCAGTCGGTTCTTGACAACCCTTTTTTCCACCGGGGACCTATACGGGACCGCCATTACTTCTTTGGACGAACGGGAGAAATCCGCCAGGCTCTGCAAATGTTGTGTAACGGTCAATGTGTTTCCATCGTCGGCCCGCGACGTATCGGAAAAACATCACTGTTGTTCCACCTCTGCGATTCGGAAGTGTGGAGGGCACATGGCCTGGGAGAAGAATGCATGTTTGTACACATCGATTGCCAGGGGCTGGGCGATCTGGACAAACCTCAGTTCTATCATTGGCTATGGCAGGAGACCAGGAGAGCACTCGCAGAGCGAGGAAAAGATGTTGGGACCGAGAGCGTATCCGATTTCAACGGGTTTCGTGACGCAATGATGATGATACAGAGGGAGGGGTATAAACCGGCCTTTCTGTTAGACGAGTTTGAGACTACCGCTCGAAATCCCAACCTTGACAAGGATCTATTCTCCGACCTTCGTAGCCTTGTGCCTGCTGTGGTCTACGCTACGGCATCCTGTGATTCTCTGTATGATCTGACTTACGTCGGCACGAGTGTCTTGAGTTCACCTTTCTTCAACATTTTTTCGGAGATCCCTCTGGGTTTCCTGGAGTCCAAGGAAGCCAAACGGATGATCTCGGCACTGTTGCAGATGGCAGGGCAGAGAAATTTCTTTACTAAAAAGGACCTTGCCTTTGCCTTTGAGATTGGTGGTTGCTACCCTTTTTTCCTTCAACTGGCCTGCTATCGCCTTTTCGAACATAAGGTGACAAGCAGAAAGTTGGCAGATCATGAAAGCGTGCAGCGACAGTATACCACAGATGCAGAGCCGCATTTCCGCTATATGTGGGGGCACCTGGATGCGGATGAGCGAGCAGTGGTATGGCTGGTGTGCAAAGGGGAGGTCAGCCAGGTCAGCGACGAGCAGAGGCGACAACTGGAGAGAAAATGTATTATCCGTGACGATGCCATCTTCTCCCCAGCCTTTGCCGAATTTGCGCAAAGACAGATGACCGAGTCCAGGGCGGAAAAAACTCACGGCAGTGTCGAGGTAGTTGATGTGGCTTCTGAGAAGAAGGTGGATGTAAGTATCCACCAGTCTGATGTCTATTCGGATTATGAAGCCGGGTTACACCATTTGTTGAACCGACTCGGGCGGAATCATTCTCACTACTCTGAGGCCCTTGTCTATCAACAACGACTGATTGAGAATATTGCTCAGTCTCGCCAATATGGTGATACTAGTACACGCAAGGCTGAACGTACAGAAATCATCCATCAACTGAACGAGTTTTTACTGTCTATACTGGGTGTGTCTTTCGCAGAGCTATGTGGCCTAGGTATGCCTGCTGAACGCTCACGATCAGATGAGGCGAGAGGACGGGTCAAGCATCTTGAACACCAAGATCGCATCCATGAATCCACAGACACTGGCGGACAGCTGCATACGGATATTCCAGGAACGGCTCAGGTTTTCCTCAGCTATGCGCGGGAGGACAAGGCAGCGGTAGGGAGTCTTTATCGGAGATTGTCTGATGCAGGGTTCAAGCCCTGGATGGACGGGAAAGACATCCTCCCAGGAGAACAATGGGAATTTTCTATCCAGCAGGCTATCCGACGCTCTGATTTCTTTATGGTCTGTCTATCGGCGAACTCGGTCAACAAGAGAGGTTTCCTGCAGAAGGAAATCAAGCATGCCCTGAGTATTCGGCAGGAGATGTTGGACAGCGATATCTATCTGATTCCAGTGCGATTGGAGGATTGCGAAGTACCAGAAAGCCTGCACGATTGTCAGTGGGTGGACTTGTTTGAAAAGGATGGTTGGACGCAACTGGTGAAGGCTATCCAAGTAGGGATAGAACGTCGCGTCAGACGCACATAGTCCCCCCCCCATTTGTTCGGGTAGCGACACTGGTGGACTGGTGTAAGTCAGTTTTACGCAAATGTAACACAGTTGTTATGGTGATGTACTCACCAGTCTTCTGATGGTATGGTATAATGATGATAGAGTTGACACATAACGTTAGAAATATGGTGAGGCGATGATCGAGAACCCCTTTTTCCACCGTGGTGCTATCCGCGATCCGGCCTATTTTTACAACCGTAAGCGAGAGGTCAGGCGGATTCTAGAGATGCTGGGCAAAGGGCAGAGTGTTTCCGTGATTGGCCCGCGCAAGATTGGCAAGACATCGTTGCTATTCCAAATCTCCCGGTCAGAAGTGTTGCAGCAATATGGATTCGACCTGGCTCGCTGTCTCCTTGTGTACTTCAACTGTGAGGGCTTGGGAAGACTGAAACTGGAAGAATTCTACGCCTTGATATTGAAAGAAGTGGCGGGCCCGGCTGCTCAAATGGGATGTCAGATCGCTGATCCCGGACGTCCAGTCTCTTTCCTGGAATTCGAAAGTGCCTTCCGCAAGGTGTCCGCCAGGAAACTGAGGCTCGCATTGCTTCTGGACGAGTTCGAGGTTTTGGGCGAGCATCAGGCTTGGGGAGCGGAACTCCTCTCCGGCCTGCGTGCTCTGGCTACCAAATTCGATGTCGCTTATCTCACCGTCTCTCAACGCCAGTTGGCGGCATTTACCAGACAACGCTCCCCTTTCTTCAACATCTTTGTCCCGCTGAAGTTGGGCCTTTTCGACACATCGGAGAGCCGGGAGTTGGTTGAGGAGTCGCTGGCAAAAGTGGGGGCTGTTTTCTCTCCTGAAGTGATCGATCACATCCTTGCATTGGGCGGGGGGCATCCGTACTTCCTGCAGGTGGCTGGCTATTGGGCTTTGGAGCTCCAGGCCACGAAGGGAGTCCCTCTCGAAAGCGAAGACTTCCATATCCTGGACCAAACGGTACGCGGCCAGGTTGATTCCCACTTTGAGTATTACTGGAGGCATCTTGCTCCCCTGGAGCAGTATGTTCTGGCTGCCCTGCCATTGGCACAAAGCGAGCAGATGTATCGGGAGCAATTGGAAGCACTTGTCTGTCAGTGCCTGATCGTTAAAGAGAACGGGCGGTACAGGTGCTTCTCACCGCTGTTCCGTGATTTCGTACACCGTCAAAAGGTGGAGAACGTCCTGCAGGCCGGGCCACTTACCCTCGCACTAACTCACCGGCTTGTATTGTTACGAGAGGAACCTCTGCTGCTGAGCGAGAAGCAGTTCGATCTCCTGCGCTACCTGATGGAACGTCAGGGTCAGGTAGTGAGCAACGAGGAACTGGACCGGGAAGTGATGGTGGCATCATCAGAGGAACAACAGGAGTACGAGTACTTTGATGACGAACGGTTGAAATCCGCCATAAAATGGCTCCGCAAGGCGCTGGGAGATGAGGCAGACTGTATCGCCAACAGACGAGGGGTAGGGTACACATTCCAGGTCCAGGCAGGGGAATGATCTGGACGGGATTTCACTATCTCCAGGAGACCAAAGTGAGAGGAGAGAATCCCTATTACCACCGTGGCCCGATCAAAGAGGCGAAGCATTTCTATGGCCGTACTCGAGAGACGTCTATCACATTGCAGATGGTCAAGAACGGGCAAAGCGTCTCGGTCATCGGACCACGACGCATCGGCAAGACGTCTCTCCTGTTTCACCTGTCTGACCCTACCGTCAGGGCGAGGAGCGGCCTTGCCCCGGGGCAATCGTCCTTCGTCTACATTGACGGTGGTAGGGTGGGTGGACTGTCCAGACCAGACACTCTGCGTGCCATGCTTCAGGAGACCGTGGCTCAGGCCCATCCAGTGCAGATAGATATTCCCAACGTTTTGGATCATCGCTCATTTGAGCAGGCAATCCGTGAGTTGTTCAGGCCTGGACAGCAATTGGTCTATCTTATGGACGAATTTGAATGTCTGGGCCAGAACCAGCAGTTGGACGCTGACTTCTTTTCCTTCCTTAGAAGTCTGACGGTTCGTTATGACATCGCGTACGTCACGGCTTCACAGACTCATTTGTTAGGCCTCGTTGACGAAGGAGGATTTGTCAGTTCACCTTTCTTTAACATCTTCATGCCCATCAATCTGGGCCTTTTCAGTGAAGATGAGGCCCGCTGGATGGTCCGTGAGCCGTCGCAGGCAGCAGGTGTGCGGTTTTCTAGGAACACGGAGGATTTCATCCTCGACTTGGCCGGATTTTACCCATTTTTTCTCCAGATTGTCTGCTTTCATGCCTTCGAGTTATCGCGCGAGCATCCTGCTTTCGATGAGCGAGCGTGTAGACAGTTGGAGAAACAGGTACAGGCTGACCTGAGTTCTCATTTTGAATACTTCGTAAGCAGACTGAGTGCAGAAGAGCGGCGTATTCTGGTCCGCTTTCTTGACGCCGACCAGGGCGAAGCCTCGACAATTGCCACTCTGGAAGCGCTTGAACGGAAGTGCTTGGTCCGCCAGTGCGACAAAAGATATGCGCTTATTTCGCGAGCCTTCTCTCACTTCGTCAGAAAGGAAATTGGCACGACCTTGGCTGCGGCTATCGCGGAAGGGGATCGGCGGATGGCGACGGTGCTCTTTGCCGACGTGGTCGGCTTTACACCTATGACAGAGCAACATCTGCCCGAGGACATCTTTGCTATTATGAAGCCTGCCTTGCGAATGTTTGTAGACGTGGTGGATCGCCACGGGGGGAAGGTAGCGAACTTTGGTGGAGACAGCATCATGGCCTTGTTTGGTGTACCTACAGGGCAGCCAGACGATGCTGTTCGTGCCGTGCGTGCCGCGCTTGAAATTCAAGCTAATGTCGCCACGTACGCTCGTGAACTCAAGCAAAACTTAGGCATTGACTTTTCTGCTCGAGTGGGACTGGATACCGGTGTCGTCGTGTTGGGACAGATTGGCGGAGAACAACGTGCAGAGTATACGGCACTGGGTGACGCCGTGAATCTCGCCAAGCGTATGGAAACCCAAGCACAGCCTGGTACCGTTGTCATAAGTCACCACACTTATCAGCAGGTCCGTGGTCGGTTCAGAGTTGAGTCTTTGGGCCGGGTCCAGGTTAAAGGAATATCTAGGCCCATAAAGGCCTATCGAGTGCTGGGAGAAAGACCAGCACGTACTGGGGTCAAGGATTAGGATCCACGTTGTTGCCAGAGATAACGCAGAACACCAACCGCCGGCCCCGCCGATCGCGGATCGGCGGGGCCGGCTCTTGTGATTCCCCCATCCCCGACAGGCCACTGTCGCGCTAGCCCTGCCTCACGCCACCGGCGCGCTCGGATACCTGCTCCGCAGCACCTTCTTGTCTATCTTCCCCACGCTCGTCTTCGGGATCTCCTTCACCACCACGTAGTGGTCCGGCACCTCCCACGTCGCGATCACCCCGTCGGTCACGAATTTCTCCATGTGCGCCCGCAAGCCCTCGGCAGTGATCTTACCCTCCGCCCCCTGCTTGGGCACTACGATCGCCAGCGGCCGCTCGCCCCACTTGTCGTCGGGCACCCCGATCACCGCTGCCTCCAGCACGTCCTCGTGCAGGCTGAGCAGGTTCTCCAGTTCCAGCGAG
>Ga0307378_10008333_pt1 | contig 13799 bp, 9 predicted proteins | sample UN1MG_FD_202238 | JGI IMG/M metagenome (GOLD analysis project Ga0307378, IMG submission 202238) | Soil microbial communities from Risofladan, Vaasa, Finland - UN-1 | ecosystem: Environmental > Terrestrial > Soil > Coastal area > Acid sulfate soil | place: Finland: Risofladan, Vaasa | collected... | reverse complement strand
TTTACCGGCATGGCTGACGAAGAAGAGCTGGTCTCTCATATTCAACGTCTTCAAAAAAATGGCTTAGCTTAGTTCAGGCTCAATCCCCATCGTGATTGCAGCCCGGGTCAATGCTGCGCCCATCCAGTGAACACATCCCTCGACATGGTCTATTTGACGGGACCTTGGAAGAAATATTGTACACCCTGTAAGCCAGCCAGTCGGTTAGCAAATCCCGGGCCGAACAGGATTGTGACTGTCCCTAGTTTTCCCTAGTTTTTACATGAGCTGTGGTATCGCTACGTGCCTGAATCGGGCAATTGGCACGGCGGGACTCTCACCCGCTGGATGGCGGCCTTGTCGGCTGCTCCACTGTCCCTAGTTTTCCCCCTCAGCAACACCGCCATTGCATTGTAGCCGATTAGTGCAAATAGTGATACGAAAGGAAAAATAAGCATAAAAGCTAATGCACCATTGCGAATAAGGCCAATAAGAGAAAGCGCCAGGCCCAAAGGGACTGCCAAAAAACCAAATACAAGAGATGTGAACAGGCATAAAACACTAAACTTGCCGGTTCTAAATCCGGATCTAAATATATACTTCTTTGTTATAAAAATGCCAAGGCTGGAGCCCAATGGGAGACCTGTGAATATAGAAACAGTGAAACCTGTCATATCACCGAACGGACTATAACCGTACTTTGCTATACCAGAGGGACCTACACCAGGGATAGCTATAAGTATATGGAATATAGCTATAGAGCTAGCTATCCCGAGCAAGGAGGCCATTATAAACCCAACCAAAAGTGACAAAAGTGATTTTATATTGCCCATTTTAATTACCTTTCAAATCTCTCATTATTATCTGGAGTCGCTCTACTGGTTGTACGTCGTTGTAATCTGTTTATCAATTGTATGTTATCCCTACAAGCGTCATCCCATTCATCACGATGTTTATTAGGATTATCCGGCTAGCAGGTGCATTCTACTATCCACAGGTAACATAGACCCATTCCCGTTCTTTCTGGTTCTCAATATAATTATCAAGGCCCGTACCCCCAAAATTCCTCTTCCTGTTCTAACTGGTTTGCAATCTCCTCAAGCCTTTCCATCTCAGCTTGCTCTAAATCATCGATCCACTCGTCGTAAGCGTCAAAAAATTCATCTACATCTTCAGGCGTTCCACTTACGAGTCGTTGAAAAAGCTCTATTACAGACACGGTATTATTAATAGCGTCATTATGTTCCTTTTCATGTTCCTCAGGATTATCCGGGTCTATTCCAAATAGATAATGGTTCAATCGGCCTACTCCTTGGACACTATGAGAATATCTATCTTGTACAGTGTGTAGTGCCCGACCAAGATGGTACAATGCCTCTGCTATCGAAGCGTCTTCCGCTCTCGCCGCCGTAACAGCCGCGAACAATTCATCTCTAATAATTCTCTCCCCTGCTGCTTCCATTCCCTTAAAATGGTGCTCTGCTTGTCCCGTAGTTGTCCAATAGTCAACGTTTTGATCTGCATAAGCGGTAAGTCCGGCCTCCATAGTATTGTATCCACACGCTTTCATTGCATCATAAGTCAGCTGCCAGTGGACCACCGACTTCCATTTACCCGACGGATCTACGAAGTTAACTGGATTGTTCTTACAATACAGGTACCAGTTGATGCCATCAGCGTAACCGACCGGGTCGGTTTGGAGGAACCGGCCTGTATATGGATTATAGTACCGCGCGCGGTTGTAGTAAAGGCCTATTTCGATATCGTAGCGGCGGCCGGCGAACATGTAGGGATTGGTGTGGTTGGCGTCTTCGACGGCGACCTGGCCGTAGACGGAGTATTCGTAGGTCTGGACGGTATCGCCCGCCGAATCGCTGAGGGCCACGATGGAGCCCAGGGCGTCGAAGTGATAGTAATAGACCGCGTTGCTATCGGCGACCTCGATCATGCAGACCGGCTGGTCAATGCCCGGGCCGTAGATATATTTGCGAAGCAGGTTGTTGCGGCCTAAGCCGTCCTGTGGATTGCCGTCGTATTCGGCGATCACGTGGTCGCCGTCATGCACGTACCGGGTGCTGTAGCCATCAACCTTCTTTTCAACGCGGCGGCCGGTTACATCGTGCTTGTAGTTGATCTCGGACCAGCTTGACGTATCCTGCGTCGGGCTCTCGCCGGACCACTGCACGAAGTCCACCCAGCCGCAATCGTCGCCATCGTAGCCGCTGCCGTCCTTGACGTAGCGCCATTTGAGCGTGTGAATGCCCGCGCTGACCGTATAGGTCTTTTGGGTCCAGTCCACCTCGCCGCAGATGCGGTCCTGGCGCGTGTCGTCGATGTAGAATTCGAGGTAGTCGCCGTTCGATTCGGAGGAGACTTTCCAGTGGAATTTCAGTGTTTCCGAGCTGTCGATATCCACTATTGTCTGCATGCATGATTCGCCACCGCTGTCGGAGGGCGAACCACTCCGGGCCGAGTCGCCGTCCATGTAGTACTCGCTGTCGGTGCCGGAGTCGGTGGACCAGGGAGATTCTCCGCTACAGGTGAACTTAAGGTCACAGTCCGTCGCCTCGGCCAGCTCACCGGACGAATCACGAGTCACTAATCACGAGCAGATTACCGGGGACGCTATGCTCCTTCTCAATGACAGGCGTCGGGTACATAGGAAAGCAAGGTATCAGGTGAGCGGAGATTCTAACAAGTCTCGTCGCTCGAATATCGTATGTCGTGCGGATTCCTGCTGCTGCAGGAATGACAGGCACAGGGTATCAACTCAAAGCTCATAGTCCTTTTGATTAATCAAAAGGACTATGAGCTTTGTATAACCTATGACAAAATATGGATTATCGTGGCGCAAGTCATCTCATCACCTGGCGTCACCATTAGGACTTGCGGGAAGTATCAAGCATTAGCGGATTAGCGGATTAGCGGATTAGAGAATTAGAGAATTGGGCCGGTATCGAGTATCGAGTATCGAAAGACAGTGTTTTAACCAGGAGTTATTTTTTAATGTCACGTACGTAAAGCGCGTACGCGCTTTACGTATGAGCATTTTTCCTGCGTTTGATTTTTATCGCACAACGAACACGAAATATCGAATTCTTTGGCCATCCCTTCGACCTGGCTCACCTCCCAAAAGTCCCACTGGCGAAGCCATGCAGCGGGATGGCCAGACTCATGTGGCAGTCCTGAGAATCCCTTACGGGAGGCTACGACAGAAGAAGTTAAAAAAGAAAAAGGAAATCACGCAATACAAAGAGATTGCCGCGCTGCGCTCGCAATGACGATGAGCAATACGCTATACCTTTGAGTCTGGCCCCAGGGGCAGTCCTAAGGACCCCACCACTTGGCGTCCCCAGCGGGACTGACGGGGAGCTACCCAATACGACATACGGCGTACGCATCATGAACCACGAATCACTATTCACAAGCAGATTACCGCATCACGGAGTTTATCCTGAGGACTCCTTCGCAATGAGGGGCATCGGACATCGACTCGAAGCTCGTAGTCCTTTTGATTAATCATAAGGACTACGAGCCATTTATAACCAATGGCCACACTTCGAGTATCGAGAATCCAGCATCGAGTATCGAGAATTAGCGGATTAGCAGATTAGTGAATTAGAGAATTGGTCAAAATTAAAAATTAAAAAGTCGAAAGGAAATCATGCAATATGCAATACGATACACGACCTACGAACAAATCAACTGTGTCAATTGCTCGCGGTTTTGATTAAGCCATTCTGCCTTTCGTCGGATCATTAGCAGGAAATCCGTGCCGTGGAGGTGGCCGAAGAAGCCGGTAGCGGCTATCGGCAGGACCGCCTCGGCTATCATTGTTTCAATCATCAAATCCAGAAGTGCATCCAGCGTATTATTATCCAACTTGATTACATCGCGGTAGCCATTCAGGAATTGAATGAGCTTGTCCTGGTTGAAATAGTCGGGCCATTCGGCCGGGTTGGGCCGGCCACCGACTATGGAGAACTGAAGCATGCCGTTGGCCAGGTCTATAACGGGCGGTGCAACTCTTACCGAATCGAAGTCGAGGACTACGGCGACCTTGCTTTTGGCAAAGAGCATATTGCCCGGGTGCCAATCGCCGTGGACGACCTGCTGGGCCCAGGAGTCGAAGCCTAACTGGTTCACCTGAATGCTGGATTCGTTATAAAGAAGCATGAGCACTTCGGCGGTGGCCTGCAATTTGGCGCTGGGCTTGGCCATTCGGTCGGAGCCGATGGTCTTTAGGTGCGCGCGAACGGTCGAGGAATCGTGGAAACTGGCCTGTAACGGCCTCCAATCGTGTACAAAATCGGCCAGGTGCTGGTGAAACTTGGCCAATTGCCGGCCGGCATCAACAGTGGCTTCGGGCGAGCCGTCGTAGCGAACGCCTGTGATGAATTTGAAGAATTCGTAGATGTGATTATTCAGTTGCAGGATTGTATTGTTCTGGTGGCGAGTGGCCAGAAGGGCAGTAACGGGAAAAGCCTTGTCGGCGAGATGATTTTGTACGGCATGGGCAAAGGCGACGCGGTAGAGGTCGTCTTTACCTTTGGGTCGGCGCTTCAAAAGGAACTTGCCCCGCTCGGAGATGACGACCATCTTGGGTGCGCGACGGTTGCCGCCGGACAGAGGGGCTATCTGAAGGATGACGCCTATGTCGTAATGGCTGAGGACTCGAACCAGCTCCTCGGAAGAAAAATGTGCGCCACCTCGGGGCATAAGTAATTGATTAATGATTATTGTCCCTGCTTTCGCGGGGATGAAAATATTAATGGTCAGGGATTATTTGAACAGGAGAAGAAGAATAACCACAAAGAATATGGCCGCGAGTGTGCTTAAAATCAGTATCGCCATTCGGTAATTAGCGATAGTATCCTCCTGGAAAACTTTCTCCTTGACCTCAACGGCATCTCCCTTTTCCAACTGCTGAAGCATGGAAACATCAAACCTTCTGTGGGCCCTGAGCGGGGGCTGGCCGTTACGAAGGGCTTCTAAATCCGCCAGCAACTCTTCCATGTTCTTGTAGCGGTTTTCTTTACGCTTGGCCATCATAACTTCTACGACCTCAGAAACTCCTGCAGACAGTGAAGTGTTAATATGATCGGGTGGAATAAGTTTTTCCCGCAGGTGCTTACGCATAACATCTGCCGAATCCTCCGCCATAAACGGCACCCGGCCAGTCAACATGTGATATAACGTTGCCCCTAGGCCGTAGATGTCAGCCCTGCCGTCTATGTCGATTTTGCCTCGAATCTGCTCTGGTGCGATGTAGTACGGCGTCCCGTAAGCTTTTCCAGCTTCACTTTGTGCGGCCTCGATATCTGTTGTCTCGCGTGCCAGACCCATATCTGCGAGCTTAACAGTCCCGTTGGTGCTTATCATGATATTCTTTGGCTTGACATCGCGGTGAATAAGAGTGCAAGCATGGGCATGAGCAAGAGCACGGGCGACCTGAATAATTATATCAAGCGCCTCAGCTTCCTCATAAACTTTCCCCGCCGAAATATCATCAGCTATGGTCTTGCCCTCAACATACTCCATCACGAAATAGTGATACCCCCCGGCCTCGCCCACGTCGATGGCCTGGACGATATTGGGATGGTTCAGCCTGCCGGCCGCCTGCCCTTCCTTATAAAACCGCTCGACGTATTCCGGATTCTCAGTGAAGCGCTTCGGCAAAATCTTTATCGCGACGGTCCGGTTCAGGCTCAACTGCCTGGCCTTATAAACGACGGCCATCGCACCGGCACCGAGCTTGCCGAGGATTTTGTAGCCGGGTATCTTGTGTGCCGCATCCTTACTTTCTTTGATACCTTCCTTCAAACGCTCGGCCTGGTTCGCCGTGACATAGCCAAGCTCGATCATAAGGTCTTTGAGTATTACAGGATTGATATCACGGCGGGAGTGGAGCACCTCCAGTGAATTACGCAGCTCATCATCCGTACAAAGACCCCGCTCCACAGCGATTTTGCCAAATACCGTATCGTAATTTGTTTCGTTAGTCATTGGTATCACTCAGGTAAACCGAGATGCGCCCGCAGATGAGCCAATCCGTTGACTTTCATTACTACACCCGACAACAAATCCATCAGCGCTAATTATCGGTCTTCGTAAACCATTGTCAAAGAAAATTTACTATTTATTTTGGAAAGATATCACAAGCAACAAAATCGGCCTTTTTGGCCTCCGGGTTTAGCAGTTTTAATGCTAAATTACAGTGTTATCGGTCGTTACTAAAAGTTTTTTTCGCCGTAACAGTTCTAAAAAGTGTAATTTGTGATTCGTGATTCATAATTCGTGGTTTGTGATTAGTGGTTCGTGGTGCGTATTGCGAACTGTCTTTGCGAGCGCAGCGCGGCAATCTTTTTGTATTGCGTGATTTCCTTATTCTTTTTTAACTTCTTCTGTCGTAGGCCCCCGTAAGGGGTCCTCAGGACTGCCACATGAGTCTGGCCATCCCGCTGCCTGGCATCCCCAGTGGAACTTTTGGGAGGTGAGCCAGGTCGAAGGGACGGCCGAAGAATTCGATATTTTGTGTTCGTTGTGCGATAAAAATCAAACGCAGGAAAAATGCTCATACGTAAAGCGCGTACGCGCTTTACGTACGTGACATTAAAAAATAACCCCTGGTTAAAACACTGTCTTTCGATATTCGATACTCGATACCGACCCAATTCTCTAATTCTCTAATTCTTGATTCTCGATACTCGATACCGGCCCAATTCTCTAATTCTCTAATTCTCTAATCCGCTAATTCTCGATATTCGATTCTCGATACCGGCCCAATTCTCTAATCCTCTAATCCTCTAATCCGCCAATTCGCTAATGCTTGAAACTTCCCACAAGTCCCACTAAGGACGCCAGGTGATGGGATGGCTTGCGCCACGATGTTTGATATTCGATATTTGGTCATAGATTATACATGGCTCGTAGTCCTTTTAATTAATCAAAAGGACTACGAGCTTCGGGTTGATGCCCGATATATGATGCCTGTCATACCTGCAGCAGCAGGAATCCACACGACATACGATATTCGAGCGACGAGACTTGTTCCAATCTCCGCTCACCTGCTCACCCGATACCCTGCTTTCCTATGTACACGATGCCTGTCATTGCGAAGGAATCCTCAGGCTAAATTCAGGATAAACTCCGCGATGCGGCAAGCTGCTTGTGAATAGTGCCTCATGGTTCGTGATTCGCCCCGGCTAAATCTGCCCTTTTTTCTAAAATACAAAGATTTTATGCCAACATTTAGCCCGTAAGATACGCTGTCTATAGTAGAAACGACATGAATTATCTCATGGGCTGAACCTCGTAAGATACGCTGTATCTAATGAATGACCGGTAAAGGCCAAGGCCTTATGCCCTTTTTGTCTTGAAAAAACGACGAAATAGTCTAAATTCTTCATTAGCAAGCGATAAGAGGCGGAAGTAAAGATGTGAGTATTTAAGGTGGCAAATGGATTTTAAAAAAAATTGTGCCGTGGACGTTTAATTACTCCATAACATTGTCTGTCATTTCTGCGAAATCTTTTGTTTTGTGTTGAAAGTTGTAAGGGGAGGCGATATATTAACGGTTCTAGTTGCCAACAATGACTTACGTACAGGTGGTTGAGCCTCATGATTTGTAGTGCACGAGTTGGGCGGCTATTACTCTGCAAAAACACGACAGATGGAGATGTCCTGAAGCAATGAAGTTGAAGACTGAGGTATCGCAGGCAAGGGATGTGGAAGGATTGATACGCATCCATGAGGGAAGTGGCGAGAAGATTCAGGAATGGTCTGGCACATGCTTCGGGCATAGTTGGAGACTATTTCAAGGGCACGCAAAAGAGGCGTTATCGTTTTTGGGCGAGGAATCCGTAGATTGTGTTGTTACTTCCCCGCCTTACTTCTGGTTGCGAGACTATGGTGTAGAAGGCCAGATTGGGTTAGAGGACAGTGTTGACGGATACGTGGTAAGCCTCACTGACGTGATGACGGAAGTCTATAGGGTACTCAAGAAAGATGGCGTTTTGTTCTTGAACATTGGCGACACATACTACTCTGGTAAAGGTGAATCGCAAGGTGTGGATCGAAAGAGTTCGAAACGGCGATTCGGCCTGCGGGCGGTAGATAAGAGTGGTGGGCTCGGTATAGGGTTGAAGAGAAAATCAATAATTGGTGTTCCATGGCGCGTGGCCATAAAGATGTGCAATCAAAACTGGATATTGCGAACCCCAATTATTTGGCATAGAGACAAATGCCTTCCTGAAGCTGTCAAAGATCGGCCCAGACGCGGATATGAGTACATTTTCATGTTTGTGAAGTCAAGAAAGTACCACTTCAATCGGAAAGGATTGCCTCAAAACGGCAGCAGTGAAGATGTGTGGAGAATTCCTACCAGATCCAAGAACGGGATCGTAGATACAGCCCCTTTTCCCGATGAACTTGTGAAACAGTGCTTGTCCATAGGATGTAAGGAGGGTGGGCGAGTGTTAGACCCGTTCTGTGGGAGCGGGACAACTATAAGGGTCGCCTTGGAGATGAACTGTGATGGAATAGGTGTGGAGTTAAATCCCGAATTTTGCGACTATGTGAGGCACACGCTGGGTTGTGACGCGCCGAAATGAAGTACTTGTCACTACAACAAATAAGGGAGTCAATATCGAGACTTACCGCTCATCATCCGATATTTGGGACAACTTTCCTCGTTTTGAAGCAGGGAAATGTCCCTGTCGGTGAAAAAGTAGCATTTCATCTGGATAGTAGAAATCACGATTTTCTCAGGCAACACTACAGGACTCACCCAAAATCGGATTGGTTTTTTAAAGTGTTGAGTCAAAGAAAGCGGCGCGGCACGGAATGGGTCAGGCCAGATTATGCAAGCAGTGGTTTGCAGAGTATAAACACTCGGTCACTTAAGGATGCATTTCTGCATGATAGGAATCGGAATACTTGGGGATTTAGCAGGAAATATATAGAAGAATTGAGGAAAGTCCTTCCGAGACGAGAAAAGCTACCAATTTTGCATCTGGCCGTGTGGATTTATAAAGAGAAAGAATGGGATGACCGATTAACAAGAAATGACATTATAAAGTTTTTTTTGAGAGAATTCAACATCTCGACAGATGAGGTAAGCGAGTTGTTTGATATCTCCATCAACTCTAATATCAGCGATCAAGATGCTTTTCAATCGCTGCCAGTAAGGTGGCACGAAATCCTAGAGGAGCATGATAGACCTCCCGATGTTAGTCCAGAACAAAGTGGAATTCTCTATTATTTGGAGGTGTCGGGTGTAGACCCAGTAGACCCTATAATTTTCAGGCCTGCCAAGCGTCTAAACATTTTGACCGGCGACAATGGGCTTGGGAAAACATTCCTGTTAGATCTTTCGTGGTGGGCATTAACTCAAAGCTGGGCGGAACTGCCCGCCCAGCCGAGGAACGTGAGTGCCAAGAAGAAGGCGAGCATAAAATTCTCTGTCTCTGGGGGGAGCAGTAATAAACCAGTGACTGTCAAATTCTCCCCGCAAGAAATGAGATGGCAAGAGCCGAAAGAGATTCCGTCAATTTCTGGCCTTGTAGTTTATGCGCGGGTAGATGGATCCTTTGCAGTATGGGATCCTATCAACACAGTCTTGTTGGAGAGTTTTGCAAGAAAGAATTCAGAGGTACTGTTTTCACGACAGCAAGTGTGGGATGGCAAGGAGGGACGGATCGAAGGACTGATAAGGGACTGGGTAAGGTGGCAGGAAAGGAGGGACAAGTATCCCGAATTCGGCACTTTCGAGAAGGTCTTGTACAGGTTGGTACCAGCCGATGTTGGGCCAATAAAAATCGGTGAGCCAAGAAGAATCGTAGGCCAAGTAAAAGACGTTCCGACACTAATCCATCCATATGGCGAGGTACCAATCTTATTTGAGTCTGCCGGATTCAAACGAATAGCTACTTTGGCGTATTTGATAGTATGGTCGTGGCAAGAGCACAAAATACAGGCAAAACAGGCGGGCCGAAAAGAAGAACGACAAATGGTTATCCTGATTGACGAAGCAGAGGCTCACCTTCATCCAAAATGGCAACGCAAGATATTGCCAGCCATCTTAAGCATCGGGGATGAGTTGAATGACGAACTGTCCTTGCAACTAATTGTTGCTACTCATTCTCCGTTAGTGCTTGCATCTAGTGAACCAGTTTTCGATTCTGCGACTGACAAACTCTTTCATTTGGACATCGATTCTCGTGGAGTGGTGAGATTTGGGGAACTGCCGTACGAATTGCGCGGGACGATTGATTCTTGGTTGTCTTCTCCTGTGTTTGGTATCAAGTATCCTGGATCTGACGTGCGGAGCATAGCTATTGAAAAGGCAGTGAAACTACAGGAATCAGAAAACATAACGAGAGAACAAGTGGAAGAAGCGACCAATGATCTGAGAAACGCTTTACCTTCGGAAGACACGTTCTGGGTAAGATGGGTATTGTTCGCAGAGCAACATGGTGTGCATATATGATCAATGTTAGGCTTCCAGAACCGCCTCCGAATTACGTGTCCGAAGTAAAAGATCCTGGTGAATCGTTTCTGAAACGCACTCGCAATACTAACGCTACTGACTGGAACAGGCATAATTATTGGAGAAGGATTCACACATATCTATATGACTCTAGCAAGGGAGTATGTGCATATTGTGCGTCTTGGACCCCACGCAGGAGGGACGATAGTCAACATTTTGAGCACACAACAATTGACCATTACATCGCCAAGAGCAGAGATAAGAAAAAAGCCTATGATTGGGACAATTTTCGTCTATGCCGTAGTAGATTAAATAATCGGAAAGCAGATTTTGATGACGTGCTCGATCCTTGTCGAGTGTTAAACGAATGGTTTTGGCTTGAGTTCCCGACTTTCTTGATTCGGCCTGCCCCCGGTCTGCCCGAACAGACGAGGAAGGAAGTAAAGGCAACAATCGATAGGCTTGAGTTAAATTCTGACGCGGATTATGTGAATGAGAGAATCGAAGTAGTCCGTGGTTACTGTACGGGAGCAATACCTTTCCAAGTTGTGGAGACACGATACCCTTTTATTGCGTATCAAATGCTTAGTCAGGATTTTGACAGCACTTTGAAAGGTAGATTCTCCCAACATTTTAGTGGAAACTGATCGTTGAGAAAAATAGGTCAGACACTAAAAAAAGACTTTTTCATAGCTAAGCCATAAATTGACTATTTTCTCTGAGTGCACTGTGTGCTCTGTGGCCTTCTTGATTTACTATTTACGATTTACACCGTGAGATGGCGGCTTTGCCTATCTCATGGGGTGAACTATTTATTATTTTTTTATCCGCGTCATCCGCGTTAATCCGCGGGTAAATTTGGTAAATTTTTGAGTCTTGAGAGTTGAATTGTTGATTCGTTTACTTTAGTCTATAGCCGAAAAGAGGCTGTATGACAACGATAATAGAACAAAACAGGGATAAGCTTATAAAGCTTTGCAGGAAATATCATGTGGCCGCACTTGATGTCTTCGGCTCTGCGGCGTCCGAAGGATTTGACGAGCAGTGCAGCGATGTTGACCTTTTGGTTGAATTTGACAGTACTGTCAAGGCCAATCGCTTCGACAACTTCTTTGCACTGCATGATGCACTCCAGAGGCTTCTACAACGGCCGGTTGACCTTGTTGAGCCGGGGGGCTTACGGAATCCTTACTTTATCGATTCGGTTGAAAAGACCCGGAGAAGACTCTATGTCGCTTCGTAATCCAAAAAAATATCTCTACGATATTCTTATGAAACAAGCAAGAGAGCTGCTTCTGCAAATATAGCAGCCGGGAACGTAAACTCAGGATCTGCCCTGAGATTGTCGAAGAGGCTAAAGGCTAATTCAGGTTGACGACGAGGGTCAATCGGGGAAATTCAGGATTGCGAACTTACCGTAGTGTTTTTTTGCAGCTTTATCGTATGCCTTGCCGGCGGCAACCTCATCGAGGAAGTAGCCGATTTGCTTTTTCTTGTTATTTATGCTGAGTTGGGCACGCCACTTTTTCTTTTTCTTATTGTACCAGACGCCTCTGTACTTCGAGGAGGTGTTGTTCTTTGGGTACCTGGCGTATCTTGCGTTTTCTGCGGGCGTGGCGGGGCGGAGGTTGGCCTTGCGATTGTCCAGGCCGTTATGATTGATATGGTCCACGAAGCAGCCTTCCGGGACGTTAATGATTTCGCGGTGCATCGATAATGTCAGCCGCTTCTTCAGCGTCGGCGACCACTGGCCCCGGATGGCGTAGCATGTATTGCCCCTTTTGCAGAGGTACCATTTGTATTTGCTCAGTCGTTCGTAATCGTCGGGGTCCACGATGGCGTATTTGCCCTGCGAGAGTCGTATGCGGCGGAACGGATAGCCGTAGCGAAGCCGGCGATACCAGAGTATTGGCAGGGCGGCCGGCCTTTCAAGCCAGGTCGGGATTCTGATTACAAACTCGACGATTTTAGCACTCGCGGTTTTAGTTGATTAGTGAATTAGCGGATTAGTGAGCAGCCGGAGGCTGCGAAATTTCAAATAGCAAGCCTGTTATTTTGAACATTTGAAATTAGGATTTCGGCATTGTTTAGGATTTAGATATTCATATTTGGCCGTGTTTCGGCCGAGTGGTGAAACACGCGCCCCCACAATTGGACGGACCTGCGTTTTTGGTACAAAATTTGGGTGATTTTATTGGCGCGTTGTGAGTCTAAGTGCTTTTATGCAAAGGGATAAAAAATTTTTTGGAAAATTTAATTTTTGCTCGAGGGTATCATCGATTTTGGCTGAAAATTCGCCCTGATAGGCAGCGCGCGGAGATTCTTCGCTGAGTTAATCCTGGTTCTGGGATTGGGGCTGTGGCCTGTGACTTTGGAACCCTGGCGTTGCCGGAGCAGGGGCCCTTTAAGCGGGGCTGAAGTGAAGGGAGGCTGTGCGCTTTTATCAAATCATTTTATAAATAACAACTTTCCTGCCGTCTTTTTTCCGCCCATTTTCCAGTACTGAAAATTCTTCTTTCCCGGCCCCGGCGAAGTCGGCCTTTTCATCTTTCTCCATAATGCACACGGCATATTTGGCCTGCTTTGGTGGCTTGCCGATATATATCAGCCCCTTTCGATTGGCATAAAAAATGATTCTGTTGTCCGGCACTGCGACCAGGTCGCCGCTGGCGGTGTTCTTATTTAGCCAGTTCGCAGCGGCTCTGTAGCCCTGCTTTTCTATACGTATTGGCCTGAATAATTTCGGCAGGCAGATGGCTATGCCTATTGCCAACAGGACAAAGAAATATAGCTGCGGATGGGGGGCGGCTTCCGTGCGGCTTTTGGAGAATTTACTTTGCAGCCACGCCCCAATAATTTCCAGACCGCCCGGAACGTAAAAAATCAAAATCGCAGTCAGCGGCAAACAATGTCTCCTGCTTATGTATTGCCACTTATAGTGCAGCAAAGTCATCATGATAAGATTCAGTAATACGAAAGCAGGTATAAAGAATCGTTCTATGTCTGTTGTTTCTGACTTTCTGCGAAAGCGAAAATAGATGCCGATCGCCAAAACCGGCAGAAAAAAGTGCATCAGATTCTCGCTGATTACTCCGATAAGTTTTCCCATTGCTTTTACTATCTGGACCGGCACACTTGAAGCTGTGCACATATTGTTGTCGTTATTAATTTTAGGCTCCTGAATTTCCTCAGGTTGACGCAGATCAGAGGAGCTGAAGAGGCCTTTGAGTTTGTCCGGTACGATATTTCCTGTTGCGTTAATATATGGAACTGCGGGGATTGCAAAGCCCAGTAGAAGAACAAAAAAGCACCAGAGCAATTTGGGTCTGTT
>Ga0307378_10008332_pt1 | contig 13799 bp, 7 predicted proteins | sample UN1MG_FD_202238 | JGI IMG/M metagenome (GOLD analysis project Ga0307378, IMG submission 202238) | Soil microbial communities from Risofladan, Vaasa, Finland - UN-1 | ecosystem: Environmental > Terrestrial > Soil > Coastal area > Acid sulfate soil | place: Finland: Risofladan, Vaasa | collected... | reverse complement strand
GATTGCTGTATGGGGGTAAGGGGCTGTTGTGCGCCGAATGTGTCAAAACAAGCCTGCTGAACCAACTTTCAGCCAAAATTACCCGTCGCCGCTGATTTTGATTCCCCTGTGAAATATGCGGGCTAAGCACTACGGTACATATCCAGCAGATGCTCTTCGGCCTGCCTGGTCCACAGCCCATCGCTCAGACATTCCCCAACCGCTGGTGCCTGCGCGGCCAGCTCCTCCAGCCGCACAAGTCCAAGCCCTTTGCAGGACGGATACACGATGATCTTGCCGCCTATTAACCGATTCTCGACCGCACGTATTCCTTCAACCACCCCTTCCAGCCCGCTGACCGCCCCCACGCACACGTTGGTATCCAGCCTGCCCGACTCAACTCTGGCTAACACACGCTTCATATCATCGAGCACCGAGCCGCTGGTCCCGATGAAATACAAACCCTTCGCTATGTAAGCATCAATGTCGAGCGGTGCCGTGACGCTCACTGGTATGCCCGCAAATATGTTGATGATACCGTCCTCTGCCGCCCTGCTCACGGCCTCGGATACCAGCGCGGGTATCGGGACCATCACCACGGTGTAATCAATGGATTCTGCAAACCCATCCCTGCCGGCGTTGTACGCCTCGAACTCAACGCCGTTACTGCGCGCCATTGGTGCGGCAAGCCTTTTCAAAATCGTCAGCCTTGCTTCATCCACGTCGTTCGCCAGCACGCCGATGCCGCCGATGCCCTGACAAATGCTTCTTATCACGTGCATCACGCCCATTGGACCGCCCGCCCCAACTATCAGGACCTTGTCACCGGAACGGATTTCGCCCGTCTGGGGTATTCGTTCCATCGAGTCCGCGGGCTTCGAGCCGGTTGTGCCGACTATGCGAAGCCCCTCGTAGTGGACCCGCCCTACCGGCGTCACGATTTCACGCCCCAGTTTGCCGCCCGAAAGAACGATATTGAAGAGCCCCCTCGCCGCAACCTTTCCAAATAATCTTTCAACCTTGTCTGCATCACAGCCGAAATAAACCACGTCGTCATAGCCCGTATCCTCAAGCTCCGAGATATCCGCAGCCTTGTTCACCTTCAGTCCTTCGGGCGGTGCGTGCTCCGAAAGCCACGTTATTCGCGCAGGCTTTCCATATCGCTCGAATAGCCTCACAAGAACGTCACCGTCCACTTCGGCATCTGCAGCCAGCAACATCATGCCGTCCGCCTGCAGAGCACGCCGCTCCCGGCAGGCGTAGGCATCCTCCACGCACGCAAAGGGCTCCACCAAAGCCACCGCCGAGGCCGAAAGCTCATCAGAAACCGGTATCAGCAGCGACTCTCCCTCCGGCGAAGTTATCACCCGCTCATCCATAACCACATATTCCTGAAGCGCCCCTTCGAAGTTGTAGCCGAACGCCGCGTTCGAGCCCGCGGTCGGCAGCCACCGATAATCCGTCTGCACCAGATACCGCCCGCCCGGCACAAAACCCTGCACCTCGGGACCGACAGCTTCTATTCGCACAACCGCCTCGTGACCCGGTACGGTTGGCGCAACGCCGGGGACATAGCTCGATACCTCGCCCAGCACCGCCCGGTCAATGCCCGAAACAATCTCACCCTTGCGGACATGGCGCGAAAACTGCTTCAGCAGCTTCAGATCGGAAAAGCACAGCCCCACCGCCTCGACCCGACACAGTATCTGCCGAGGGCCAGGCTCAACCACTTCCTTGCAGCGGTTCAGGACGAGCTTGTCCGGGCCCGTCAGCTGCAACGCGACCTGTGTTTTCGGCATATCGGCCATAATTTTTTTCAGCGCCCCTGCTGACGCCCCACTCTACGGGTGTACGGGCGACAAGCACCCTCAATGGCAATATCACTGCCAGGCGATGCCGCTCTTGAGAGAAGTTTGTAACCAAATCGACCGCATGTTGCAAATTGAAAATAAGAAGTGCTGCGCGGGATGGCGGGCGCTGCGCAAATTAGGCGCAAAAAAAAGAGGGAGACACGGGCGATTCATTCATAACAGATTGTAGGCCTGTCTCCCTGTTGCGATGTGCCATTGCGCACGTTGCCGCGGATAGTGCTAAGACGAAACCGTCTGAGGCTGCACTCGCAACAATTAGATTATACGATAAAGCGCCCCCCGTGTCAATAGGCGCCAGCGGGCTTTCTTGAGATTTTTCGCTAAGTTGACACGTGAAAGCTGAACTGGAGCACTTTCGGCGATGCCAGCTTGCGATAATCGGCCATACTCATTCGTATCGCCTTTTCGTGCGAGCCCGCCTGAAAAACGATGTGGTCGTCGTCCTCCAGCGCCTTATCCATAACCGTCGGCAAATCATACAGGCTGCCGAAAGGCGGCTCGGCACCCAGCTCGCAGTCGGCGAAGATCTCGCCTATCTCCGCCTCGGTCGCCAGTTCGGCGGACTTTGCCCCGAGCTGTTTTTTCAGCGCAGCAAGGTCAACCTTGTGCGGCGCAGCCAGCACGCACATTACGTACTTGTCGTCGGCCCTGACAATGACCGGCTTGGCAACGTACCTGCCCGGCTCGTGCTCCGCCGCCGCCATCCGCTGCGCAGTGAACGCCGGCTTGTGCTCGCTCACCTCGTACTTTACGCCCGACTTGTCCAGAAATTCCATTACTCGCATCTTCATATCTCCCCAAAAAATACCTCATGAATCGTACCCCTTGTCTCTGCCCGCTCATTATCCGCCGCGGTACTGGCCCGTGTCAACCTTTTTCCCCACCGCCGCCACAATCTCTCCCCCACTTCTTCCTTGCACATTCTTTGTTCGATGCTTGTCCGCCGAAGGCGGATTTGGCGGACATGTGGCCGGGGTCCCCCCCGCCCTTTACCCCGTTAGAAATAAGCCGCCCCCTCGGGCCGTAAGGGTACGGCGACCTCCCTTAGGGAGGATCTCTAACCGGGGCCCCCTTTTCCCCTTGCCTTTTCCCCTTGCCTTTCCCCTCCCCTTCTGCTATTTTACCCCGTGAGATAGGATGGGAAAGTATCATTATGTATATGTTTTGCGATCGCAGAACGACCGGAACTTCTACGTGGGATACACCAACTTGAAACTACTTGGGCAATATGAGCGACAACATTCCAGACTGGATAACTAACTTGGCACTCGATATCTACAAGGTGATCCAAGAATACAAGGCCATGCCCCATTTCCATGAAATGGTCAATAAGTGGGCGGAGAATCGAGAAGCTGAAATTGACAAACTCAAAACTTGGAACGAACAAAGAAGATTACACTTCGAGCAAACGGTTGCGCGCCATCCTCGCTTACAAGACCAAAAGGCAGGTCCGCCACAACAAGGCTGGCAATTCGAGAATTACATTCAACACACAGAAGAGAAGACACAACCAGGCAGCCAACCCAGTCATAACATTATCCACGGATGGGTACCGCTCGAATTGTCAAATTCAATAAAGCCCGAAATAATGCAACTTTTCCCACTGCGTCGAGAACACAAGTTTACACTTATTGAAAAATACACGGTTTTGGCCGCAGTTTATGACTATGGGCGCAAAGGAACCGAAGAACTTCCCCCATGGCAGTGGCCGGATTTAAATTTGGACCAATCTGAGCAAGCACTCTCGGACGCAAAAAAATGCTTATTTTTCGAGGGCCTATGTGACAACGCCTCAAAATTAAATCCAAATGATGAAGGATGGTTGAGAGCCCTGCTCGATGACATAGAAAAAGACGTGAGTAACCAAGAAAACCCAGCAGAAACAGACCAAGGAGCCGACAACACAATCTGCAAAGGTGAAGAAGCGTGGCTAAAGTTTCAAGAGAAGCTCTCTCAATTTGGAAGCCTCGAAATTCCTCTTTATCCGTTCAAGGCTGGCAAAATTAAGTACTGGAATTTGACTGGAACACCAGATATTTGCAAGTATGGCGCATACCGTTTTTCAAAAAAAGATTCAGCTATTATCGACAATACCGTTGGTTCCACCCTTAATGTGTCGACATTACGTGCTTATCTATCAGCGGAATGTAATGTTCAGAATCCTGACAACTACTCTTGGAAAGATATTCTCGCCGCACTGGAACACAAATTGAAAACTAAAACAATGTCAGAAATGGAGCAGGCCAGTAAGCACACGAAAAGCGAACAGGAAGGAATGATTGTTCCCAAAACACCTGAATTTGTTCAAAACCTCTTATGGTACAGAAAATATGGCTTAAAATATTGGAAGCTTATATTAATAGGAGTGATCATTCTTGGCATCCCCGCCTTATGTCGCCAATTCGGAATTCACAATAAGATTTTTGACCTATTCAAAAATAAACCGTCGATTTCTGTGGATTATAGGAGAACACAATTATACGCACGAACAAAAAAAAGAGTGGACGATTTTTATGAAAGTATCAGAAATGAAAAGTTAGACCCTTGGCTCTTTATCAATGCAGGAGTAGAAGTCCGAGTCACAAAACATAACGGTGATGTTATAAATCCCAGTGGAGTATTATTTACTGGTTCACCAAGACTGGTTTTCTGGAGTGATGATTTTATCCCCCCATTTATTGAAGATGCTATAATAAAAGTTTTCGACCAGACTATCGATGAATGTCGAAAAAATGGCCTTGATCCTGAAATATACATTTATGAAGCCAACAGAATTTTAGGCGATTTTATCTATAAAATTTATAACCGCATGGCCGATATGGATCAAAAACTAATGAAGCAAGCGCATTCAGAAAATTTCGGCCACAGAGATGTAAGTAGGGAAATTGAAAAAATGTCCAAACGCCTTGACGAACAATATAACGCGGCTCTTTTATTAGCATCTGGAAACGAAAATGCAAAATGAATTCTCTTATCTGTCATTCCACCATTTTCGAAAAAGTCCTTTGTAGCCGGGTAGCATGTACAACTTGTTTATACGGGCCGTATCTGAATTGCTAACACAAAGTGGTTGTTATTATTATGGCATTCAGTCCAAAAGAAAGAAGTTAAGCGACATGGAAAAAAGTGAAATATTTCTGAGGGAAGTTCATTCTGCTCTAATCATCCGACGCATCCTTGATCAACCAGGTGCAGGCCATAAAGCAATGTGGCACGCTCTGATAGACATGGATGATGCTCAGTATGCCTCTGAACGCATTCCTGAAGACATGACTGCTCATAAAGCTGCTTGCGAATTTATAGAGTTTGTTTTTAAGGACAACAAGGACCCTGATTACAATCCACCATCATGGTTCATCAGACCTTGAGAACATAGGCGCGTGTGCAACTTATTTGCACACGCGGAATCATTCAACCAAACAGATACCCTTGGCCACCGGCCACCACGCCAAAGCTGATGACGAAGATTACCAATATTTGTCTCGCTAAAGCTCGTATGCTCGCTACACTCTTGAATAAGAATACACGCAGGGACGGCCTCCACAATTTCGGTCCTTACTGAAAGGTGTTCACACTTTCTCGTTTTTGGTGTGCCTTGCACACCTTGCCTCTAAAAGGTGAAGCCGTGCTGGAATTCATCCTATTATATTCTCTGATATTAGGCACACTGATAGTTGCTATGCTCCTGATAATGCTCGCCTGTGGCTGGAGGCCGGATATAGACCAGGAAAAAAAGGCGTGGAAAGGCGCAGCACCGGTAATATGGAGACTCATCATTCCCATCTTCTGTCTTTTGGGTGCGTTCGCTCTATGCAAGATCGCCGGAATGGACGATAAATATGCCATCTCAGTTGGATTTGTTTTATTCTCGCTTCTCGAAGGGGCAGCGCGGTTCTGGTCTCACAAGAAACGCAGCAGAGCCATAAAGAAACTCGATAACGAATTAACCTGTAACCGGAAAGATAAACCGAAAGAATAAACGACGCCCCCCAGCGCTGCTCCAAAAACCCAAGTGTTAGAGTAGTCCATAAGTATATATGCATACACTTATACAGTCTGTACTCCGTTCTTGTCCCGCTAAGAATACCTCCCCTGCATTTCTAACCGCGCCCGAACCATTGCAGCAGGCTTGGCCAATCGGGCGAATGCCCCGCGGACGAAGCCGGGAACCCGCGACAAAGCTCGCTTTACGAGCGGCTTCCGGTCAGTCCGCAGGTCCGCCGCAAGGCGGAACCCCAAGCTGACTGAAAACCTCCGTGCTCTCGGCGTGCTCTGTGGTCCTGCTACTTCGTGTGCATTCGTGGCCCATTCCTTGCCCTTTTCCGTTGACTTTTCTTCCAAAATCGAGTATAATACCCCCCAGAATGTTACAACTTGATACTGAATACTAAATACCAAACGCGGACCCCTCAAAATGGCTACCCAAGCCCAAAATTTATCCCCTGAGATGACTCTTTACCCCATGAGATGCGTTAGCTATCTCCTCGGGGTCTATCTCATAGGCACCTATCTCACCGGGACCGCCCATCGTGCCACCATCCACGTTTACCCGCCGTTCTTGTGGCGGGAGCCACTGGCAACCGGCAACTGGCAACTGTCAACTGCTTTGTCTGTTCGATTTCTGTCGAAGATCCTCTACAAATTTACCCTTTTATGCAAAACGAACCCAATTTTCAAAACAGCCGAAATCGCCGCAACCCTCTTTGCCGCAAAGGCTTACGGCAAAACAACGCCCTTCGGCCCCACCAAAAGCAAACCCAAACGAACCCAAACGAACCCAAAACGAACCCAATTTCTGGCCCGTCAGGGGCCCCCAAAGCCAAAACGAACCCAAACGAACCCAAAGCAAACCCAATTTTTCGCCCGTCAGAGCCCCCCAAAGCCAAAGCAAACCCAAACAAACCCAATTTGTCGCAGCGCACTTGCCCGCCTTTTACCCGCCGTATGTCTGGCGGGCCGCCGCCGGGCCGGTTCAGGCGTTTTTTGTTCGGCGGGCGATGGAGCAGAAGACCCAGACGAGAAACAGCGGAATGAGGATCGGGAGCAGGAATGGGACGGCGACGACGGCCAGTATGAGGCCAACGAGGACGAAGACGCCGAGGATGATGAGTCCGACCCCGGCGAAGACGAAGGCCAGCAGTATTGCGACGCACAACAGGACGACGGCGGCTAACAGCGTGCCCCATACGCCGAGGACGGTCGAGAGCGGGCCGGTGACCTCCTGGCCGTTTATTGTTACCGAGACGGTCCCTGCCGGGGTCATTAGTGACAGTACGAGAAGAAGGACCATCAACGCCGCGAGGATTAGAGCGAGCTTTCTTATCACAATGTGCCTCCTATCAGGAAAGGCTGTTCGGTTGAAAGAGAACACGCAGGCTGCGCTAAGGGCCGTGTTTCAGCAGTTGCCGGAGGCGGTCGAACTCGCCGGACTTCATGTGGTAGCTGTGGTCCTTGTCGGGGAAGCTGCCCTGCTGGATTTCTTTGGCGTATCGGCTGAAGGCGTCAACCGTGGCGTCGGCGAGGTTGGCGTAGCTTTTTGCGAACTTGGGTCCGGGGCCCTGTGTCAGGCCGAGGATGTCGTGGACGATGAGGATTTGGCCGTCGCAGTGCGGTCCGGAGCCGCAGCCGATGACGGGAACCTCGGAGCCTTTAGTGATTATTTCGGCAACCTCGGCGGCAGCCCCCTCGATGAGCAGGGAGACGGCCCCTGCCCGTACCATCTGGTCGGCGACATCTATCAGCTCGAGGGCCATTTCTGCGGTGGTAGCCTCGGCCTTCAGGCGGCCCAGCCTGCCGATGGTCTGGGGGCGGATGCCGATGTGTGCCATAACCGCCATACCAGCATCGCTGACGGCCTTTATGACGTCCAGATGGGGCTCGCCGGCCTCTATTTTCACCATTTGAGCGCCGGCCTCGGTGACGAAGCGCCCGGCGTTCCTGACGGCGTCGTTTATGCCGAGGTGGTAAGATAGGAAAGGCATGTCGGCAACGAGGCAGGAATTTGGGGCGCCTCGGCGGACTGCGGCGGTGATGGCGACCATGAAATCCATCGTGGCGTGGAGTGTGGAGTCGAAGCCGAGGATGACCTGTGCGGCGGAGTCGCCGACGAGTATGATCTGGACGTCGGCCTGAGCGGCGAGTCTGGCGGTGGTGTAGTCGTAGCAGCTTATGGCAACGAGCTTGCGGCTGTCCCGCTTGGCCGCCAGCAAATCCGCGGCAGTGACTTTGTTGTTCATAAATGCCTTAATAAATGGGAAGACATAACAGGTTTTTAGTTAAGATATGAGAACACAACGGGTTTGGCAAGCGTAATTTAGCTTGAGTTTTTCCGCTAAATGCGGTGGTTTGGAAGAAGAAATGAGAAAAAACATTTTTTTTTGAATTTGGTGCTTGATTCTCGGGGAAAAATATGTTGTGTCTTGCAAAATTTCTAAAGAATTTTCGGTGAATTATTCGATTACATTATAGTAACCGGAGTTTGAAAAAGTATAGCTGGACTTTTTGAGGGTCATTATTCCATTAGCTTTTCATCACCCTCCTCCGAAGCCAGATTCTGTCGTTAATAGAATCTGGCTTTTTTATCCTTGACATTTAGCAAGACGGGTAATTAACGCATTCTGCTGGATGTTAAATTGGGCAATCCTTGCGCGGAATGAGGTCGGCTGGGTCAAGCAAGTTGCGGCTGTTATCGCAAGTGCGTCCAATTGGGCGGCCGCACTTCGAAAACATATCAACAGACTCAGGTTGGGGAGCGGGCCGGCCGGTGGCTTTGGGTATTCAGCCTTTATTGGTAGCGAGAATCTGGTCGATTCGGGCTTTGTAGGCAGCGCTACTTCGGTTGGTCAGCTTTGAGCCATTAATGAGGATGGTGGGCGTGCCGCGAACGTTGCATTTTTTTGCCTCGGCCAAGTCGGCGCTGAGCAGCTCGTTGATTTTGTTCTGGTCGGCGACGACTTCGTCGAACCTGGCCAGGTCCATGTTCAGCGATTTGGCGTACTCACGGAGGTGGGCGACATCGAGGTTTTTGGGCTGTGCGATTATCATATCGTGCATCTTCCAGAAGAGATCGGCACCGCCTTGAAGTCGAGCGAGCTCGGCGGCGGCGTGGGCTGGTGGGGCCTTGGTGTGGAACCTGAGCGGAAAGTGTTTGAAGACGACCCTGACAGTGTTGGGATACTGCTGCATTATCTGTTTTAGGGTGGACCACTCGCGGATGCAATAGGGACACTGGAAATCTGCGAACTCGACAATAGTCACCGGGGCATCGTTCCGGCCGAGCACGGGTGATGAGCCGATGTTGACATCATAGACTGTGTTGTCAGTCGGTCTGGCGGGTTTGGCGTCGGGGGCAGGTTTGGCGGCGCCTGCGGCTGCGGTGAGTTTGTCCACGTCGCGGCGAAGTGCCTGAAGCTCTTTGCGCATTGCCGAGAGGTCGTTTTGAATAAAACGGACCTGCTCCTGTGTAGTGTCACGTTTGATCTGGAAGGTGAATTGGACGGCAGCGCGCGGGCGGTTGGGGTCATTTGTCTCGATACTCACGAGCTGCCTGGCATCTCCAGTGGGAATCTCGGCGGTATCGAATTTGATCTTGAGCAGGCCGGTTTTGCCCGAAGGAACAAATCTGTCGCCGGAGAACCCTGCAAAGGAAGGCGAGGGTGCAGTTACCTTTCGAATTTGGAGGGGCTTACCGCCGACATTGCGAAAGCGCACCTCGCCAATGACCTGGGGCTGGTCGGCGGGTATGGCTCCGAGGTCGATCTGGGCCTGACTGATTTCAATGGCGGGGGCGGAAAGGGACCTTATCTTGACACTGGGCGCCGACGGCGACTGCTGGTCTTTCAAAGAACAGCCACTAACGGCAAGAGCGATTAATAAAACCGCAGTAGTTGCAGACGACTTGACTTGGGGCACTGCCGCCCTCACCGATTGATTCATTCTTTTCATTGAATTGCTCCATCAACGACAAAAAACACCCTTGGATATAAACTGCCTATATGTTAGCAGACAGGCGGCAAAAAAGCCAAGAGTAAAAGCTCTTACGTCCACTTTTTGGACAGCGGCGGGCTTCGGAGGGCACACTGTATGTCGGGTGGCGTACGTCCTTGCCGGGGGTCGAAAGCGTTTGTGTCATTCTGTGATGATTTCGGCGCAGCAGGTATCGAACGTGGCAAAATCGGTGAAATTGACGGCGCCGTCGCGGTCGAGGTCGAGCCCGCCGCACCAATCCGGATTAGCACAGTCTGGCTGGAGCCAATAGTAAGCCAGGACGGCCAAGTGCTTGAAGGTGTTATCGACAATCTTGATTGTGTCGGCGCCGCGGAAGTAGCTTCCGTCGGTGAAGAGACCGGTTACCCTGACGACCCCCTCGGCCGAGCCGGCGTGACAGAAAACAGAGTGGTCAAAAGCAATTTCAAGCCCAACCAAACCATCTTCATTGATAAAGGCATTGACGTACTGTGACTGAACACTGATTCCGAGAAAGCTGAGGACGGCGGGAGTGTTGGTATCCACGTCATCGACGGCAAAGCCTTCGGGAAGGACCATGTGTGCCTTCACCCATTTACCTTTGCTGGCGGGATTGAAGGAGCGGGGCGTGAATTTCAGGGGGACTTCAGTTACGGGGACGAACTCATCGGCGCCGACGTCGATGCGTGCGGCGAATACACGGGGCTCGTCGTCAATATCGGTCTGGTTCGGGTCATCAGGATAATTGGGGTCGCCGGCGTCTATACAAGGCGAGCCGGGCCGAAGATGATAGTCGCCTTGTACCCAGTAGTCGTCGTTGGCATCATCGGGCGTGCCATTGGCGTCCCAGTAACCGATGTCGGCAAGACAGGGGTCCGCGAGGATGTTGCCGTGCCCGCCTGCCTGCCAGTCCTGTATGCAGGAGTAAGTTGGATTGTTGATTGTGCGCAACTGGGGCCAGGAGGATGCGACGTTGCCCCAGAGTATAGAGTTGATAATTGTCTCGTTTGTTCGCAGGCAGTATACGCCTCCGGCGACGTCGGCGCGGTTGCCACAGACGGTGGAATTGACAAGGGCGGGGTCTCCCTGCACGAGGGACAGTCCAGCTCCCCTGACGGCCTGGTTTCCGGTTATGACGCAGTTGGTAATGACGGGGCTGTTTACCTCACATGAGATGCCGCCGCCGTAGATAGCCGTGTTAGCGGTTAGGGTGCAGGCTGAAATGGTCGGGCTGGAGCGTCTGGATGAGATGGCGCCGCCGTAATTTGCGCGACAGGCAAGTATGTTGCAGCTGGCGATGAGTGGATTACTCTCCAGGCAGGTGATGGCGCCTCCGTGTGTATTGTTAGTGACATAGCCGTTGATAATGGTGAAGCCGGCAACGACGGAATTGGCATCTTCGCCGTTATGGAAGTAGAAGGCGTAGTGGGGGTCGGACTGTTCGCCTTGGCAATCAATGATGCAGTTTTGGGGTCCGTTTTCGCTTTGGACGGTGACGGCCCTTCCCAAGAAATCTATATCTGTGTTTCCTGGTCCGGTATATATGCCGTCGGCGACCCAGACGATGCTGCCGTTCCAGGCCCTGTAAATTGCCTCCTGGATAGTAAGATACTGGGCGGGGACATAGATGTCCCCCGGGCCCGTAGTGGTGAAGTCATAGCACCGTCCGTGGTTGTCATCAATGGTTTCGTTCTCGGCAACGTCAGAGACCTTTATCCACAAGAAGTAGTCTGTGTATGGGGCGAGTCCCTTGAGGTTTATCTGATGTGCCGCGGCAAAGCAGAGGCTGCTGCGTTCCATAACGTAGGGCCCGCCGCAGGCCAGGCCCACGAAGACATAAGCTCTTGTGGGCTCGTTCGTTTCGAAGGTAACCGTCGGCTCGGGACCGGGGGCATCGATTTCGACATTGTAAACTGCAGGAGGCTTACAGTCGGCATAAGCGGTATCGGTGACGGTCGCGGGGTGGCCGGTGCCGTCGTTTTCGTCCTCGTAGGTGGCGGTGATGATTTGTAGATGTGACAGTTGGAGGCGTCCGTCTTCGAGGTTTGGCTCGCCGAACTCGGTGTCGATAGTGCCTATGAAGGCGCCTCCTCCGGAACTATGTTCCTGCAGGAGCATAGTTTCGAAATCCCCGCCGCTGGCGCTAATTGTGATTGGATGTGTCCCCGTGCCCGCCAAATTGAGGTCGCTCATAAGCACGCGTATGGTATCCGAGCAGGAGTAAACCTCGTCATTTAGACTGATGAAGCCGGCGTAGAATTCAGCGACGGCGAGCATGGCTTTGTATGCGTTGAGCCGGCCGGATTTGCACACTTCGGGGTCGATGCGGTCAGTGGTCTCCATAATTATGTCGACAGCGGTTTGCATGTCGAGGTCGGGGTAATGTGAGAGCATCAACGCAAAGGCGCCGGCCACGTGTGGACAGGCCATCGAGGTTCCGGACATAATGGTGGTGTAGTCGTCATAAACAGTGCCGGCATCAGTACCCTGGGCCCTGAGGGACAATACGTCGACTCCCGGGGCGGCGATATCGACGTACTGGCCGTAGCTGGAAAAGGAGGCCTTTTCGTCGCGTGAGTCAGTAGCAGCGACGGCCACAACGGTTTCAAAGAGGGCGGGGTACTGCACCAGCTCGAGGGGGAGGTTTCCGGAGGCGGCGACGGAGATGACGCCCTGACTGTAGGCATACTCGAAGGCCTCTTTGAGGGCTTTGGGATAGCCGGGGAAGGTGCCCCAACTGTTCGACAGGACGTCCGCGCCGTTCTCGACGGCATAATACACGGCGCCTACTGCGTCGGCGGCGTCGCCGCTGGCGTGTGAGTCGAGGAACTTCAGCGCCATAATTCGTGCTTTCCAGCAGATTCCGGCAATGTCGAGCTGGTTGTTTCCTCTTGCGGCAATGATTCCGGCGCAATGTGTTCCGTGGCCGTGGTCGTCGATGGGGTCATTGTCGTCGTTTATGAAGTCATATCCGTAAAGGCCGTTGGCATCCGTCCACATATTGGCCGCGAGGTCGCGGTGGGTGTAGTCGACGCCAGTGTCGATGACGGCGACTATTATCTCGGTGCTGCCGGTGTTGATGTCCCAGGCAAGTTCGGCGTCGATATCTGCGTCGGGGGTACCCGGGGGGTGATTATACCTGCCGCTTTCGGGATACATCTGGCCGGTGTTCTGGAGCGGCCATTGAACCGGAAATAGAGGGTCATTTGGTGCAGCGCTTACTGAAACAATGTAATTCAGCTCGGCATATTCGACATCCGGGAGGTTCTGATAGGCCTCGACAGCGTCCTGAAGCAATTGGCCTGGGGCCAGGTCGAGCTGAATCTTGTACAAACCGCCGAGTTCGGGGACCGGTACGCCCCTGGGGGCGCGCTTCAGCCTTGTGAGGATGCGCCTTTCTTTGGGGGTCAATCGCGCGTGTGGTTTAGCTTGAATCTCCTGAAGTCGTGTGCGATTCTCTTGAAAGTTTTTGCAAAGCGGCTCAATCTTTTTGATATTGTATGCGGCGTTGAGGCTCTTTAGGCTCTGTGGCAAGGGTAACCGAGCAAGAGGGCTCTTTGTCGCAGGCCGGGCTTCGAGGGCGGCAGAAACCTGCTCGCGGAACTTGACGATTATCTCGTTCGGGACGTATTTTGCGGCAGGCGGTTCGGCGGAGGCAGACGGCGAGGCGGCCGCGATGAGCGGGAGGATAAGATACGGAAGGACGGCCCTTTTTGCTGCACCAACCCTCCTCAGAATTAGTACACGTAAACTTTCGGTCATAAAACTAATACGATTATATCATTTGGGAGGGTCAAGAACCAGATAAATATGGGGCCTGGCGGGCAAAAGGGGGACAGAAGGATGTCGGGTTCAGGGTGTGCGACTAATTTTTCTGGCGCATTTTCTGCGGGTGTGTTACTCTTTGTTTTATAAGGAATTATGAAACAAGGAGAACGTTATGAATGACAAGATTAGTGTAGATGAACTGAAAGATGCGTTAGG
>Ga0307378_10008330_pt1 | contig 13802 bp, 9 predicted proteins | sample UN1MG_FD_202238 | JGI IMG/M metagenome (GOLD analysis project Ga0307378, IMG submission 202238) | Soil microbial communities from Risofladan, Vaasa, Finland - UN-1 | ecosystem: Environmental > Terrestrial > Soil > Coastal area > Acid sulfate soil | place: Finland: Risofladan, Vaasa | collected... | reverse complement strand
GCATGGCCAGGGGCGAGAGCTTCTTGCGGATGAAGTTCATTATCGAGAGCTCGAGGTCGCCCGTGGGCTCGTAACCCGGATTGAGGGTGACGAAGGCCTTGACGACCTCCATGTTGACCTCGTCGGGCTTGCCGACTGCGGCGGCCTCGGCCACGGCTTCGTGCTCGATGAGGGCGGATTCTATCTCGAAGGGCCCGACCAGGTGACCGCCGGTGTTTATCACGTCGTCGTCGCGGCCCACGAACCAGTAGTACCCCTCGGGGTCTATGGAGGCCCGGTCGCCGGAGACGTACCACAAACTTTTATCCTGCCGCAGGTCGTCGGGGTCGCGGTCGTCCACGTCGCCGACGAACTTCGAGCGGTACACGTCGGGCTTCGCGTGGTAGGCGCGGAACATGGCGGGCCAGCCGGGGCGGAAGGCGATGAGCCCCACCCGGCCCGGCTCGGTCACCGGCTCGTGGGTCTTCAAATCCAGCACGGTGGCCTCGATGCCGGGGAAGGGCTTGCCCATGGATCCCGGCTTGATGGGCATTCCGGGGTAGTTGGAGATCATTATGGAGCCGGTCTCGGTCTGCCAGAAGGAGTCGTGGAAGGGCAGCCCGAAAGCCTCCTGGCTCCAGATGACGGCCTCGGCGTTCAGCGGCTCGCCCACGCTGACCAGGTGCCGCAGGCAGGAGAGGTCGTACTTTTTCACCGTTTCCGTGCCCTGGCGCATGAGGGAGCGGATGGCGGTGGGGGCGGAGTACCACACGGTGATCCGGTTGTCCTGGATGAACTTGTACCAGCGGTCGGCGCTGAAGCCCTCGTCGAGTACGCACTGGGTTATCCCCATGCTCCAGGGGCCGATGATGCCGTAGCTGGTGCCGGTGACCCAGCCGGGATCGGCGGTGCACCAGTAGACGTCGTCGTCGGTCAGGTCCAGAACCCACTTGGTGGTGATGTACTGGGCCCAGATGGAGGCGTGGACGTGCTGGGCGCCCTTGGGCTGCCCCGTGGTGCCCGAGGTGTAGTGGAGGACCGAGGGGGTCTCGGGGCCGGAGGGGAATACGTCGAAGCGTTCGAGGCGCGGGGCGGCCTCCACGTCGAAGAAAATCTCGCCGGGCTTGAGCTTGGCCTCCTCGCCGTCCACGACGATGACCTTCTCCAGGGCCGGGAGGGAATCCCGGATTTTGCGGACCTTGCGCACGTGCTTTTGGGTGGTGAGGATGGCGCGGGTTCCGGCACTTTCCAGGCGGACATGGAGGGAGTCGTCGCCGAAGGCGGAGAAGAGCGGCTGCGCGATGCCGCCCATTTTCAAGACGCCCAGGAAGGAGAAGTAGAGGCTCGGAATCTTGTCCATGAAGATGCAGATGCGGTCGCCGGGCGCCAGGCCCTGGCCGGCGAGGAATTTGGCGAAGGCGTTGGAGTGGGCCCGCAGGTCCGCGAAGGTGTAGGCGGCCCGCCTGCCGCCGAAGCCCTCCCACACCAGGGCGGTATTAGCGCCAAGGCCGCGGTCGCAGACCCGGTCGGAGCAGACGGCGCCGATGTTCAGGGGCTCGCCCTCGGTCCAGCCCAGCTCCCGCCGGGCGATGTCCCAGGAAAAACCTTTCAGCCTCTCGTCGTAGGAGCCGATGTTACTCATCGAGGTGTCCCTCCTTGGGGCGGCTCGAGTATCAATCCCTGCTCTCCAGCACGACCACGGCGGCGGCGGAATGGCGGTTGTGGGTCAGGGTGAGATGAATTTTCGTAATCCGCAGAGACCGGACCATCTCGGTGGCCCGACCGCTGAAGAGGAGGGAGACCGCGCCCGACGGCTCCCGCACCACCTCGACCATCTTCCAGCGCATGCCCTGGGCCAGCCCGGCGCCGAGGGCCTTGAAGGCCGCCTCCTTGGCGGCGAAACGCGCGGCGAAGTGCTCCCAGTACCGCGCTTGGGAGCGGCAGTACTTCACCTCGGCCGGGGTGAAGACCTCCTCGGTGAATTCGAGGCCCCCCTCGTGGTGACCGCGCCGGAAGCGCTCCACCTCGACCAGGTCTACGCCTATGCCCTTGATCATTATTATCCGGGATTGGAATGTTGCCGGGGAACTATCTTACCGACTGCGCCGCCCCTTGTCCAGTTCCTTCCGCGAGGGGAAGTTGCGTATATGGCAACGTAGGGCGGGGAATCCGTTCCCCGCCGCTTTTATTCCTCACCCGACTTGCGATGGTGTAGGGGCCGACCTTTAGGTCGGCCCGCCCCTCTCCCTAGCCCGTAAGCGCGCTTCCCCCAAGAGGGGGGAGGGGACACACGGGCCGACCTAAACGGCGCGCCGTCTGTCGGCCCCTACGTTTGGCAATCGTGGAAACGGGCGGCCGCGGCCGTCCCCCCCGAGGCGCCGCCGATCAGTCCTCCCGGAGCTCCGGCGGGACCGGCAGCCCCTCGCGGATGTAGTCCTTGGCCTCGGGCTCGTAGTCCAGCATGTAGGAGTAGTCCTTGCCGCTGAAGTCGCTGATGACGAGGATGGCCACGCGGCGGACCTCGATATCGGGGCTCTGGAGGTAATCATCCAGGAAGTTGACGCCGAACTGGCCGCCGGCTGAGAAGATGACCGGGGCGTAGGACATGGCGCCGGGCCGGCGCTCGCGGATGGCGGAGACGAGCGCGGCGTACGCCTCCTCCCCGGCGCCCTGGAGACCGAGCACGGACAGCATGGCGGGCTGACCCTTGAGGGACAACGCCCGCACCAGGCCATCCACGTGGACCTCGCCCTCCAGGTCGAAGAGGACGCAGGCCGCCGACGCGGACTCGCCGTCACCGCTCCGGGCGCAATCCCGCAACTCTTCGCGTATAACGTCCAGACCCAGGTACATGGCGACCAGCAGACGCTCCCGGGCCTCGTCGTCCACCACCCAGCGGTAGAAAGCCAGGAGCAGGTCGAGGTTCCCCGGCAGCCCCTCGGCGAGCGCCAGGATGGGAAGCCCGTCGGCGGAAACCCGCAGCAGGGCTTCCACCCCGATTTCCTGGTCGGCGAAGCGGCTGAGGCGGTCGAGCCTCGCGCCGGCGGAGAGGGTGATGTCATCGGCGATGCGCTCCAGACCGGCGACCAGCTCGATCAGACCGACCTCCTCGACCCGCCCCGCCCAGTCGGGACTGTCGGGCTCGACGGCCAGCTCTTCAACCGTCACCGCCGCCGCCGCCAGGGGGAGCAGGAGTATTACGAGCGGGTACTTCATCAATCCCTCTCCTTCCAGAGTGTGACCTTCCAGACGCCGTCGAAGCGCATCATGCAGAAAAAGCACAGGGTCGGTTCCCCCCAGTCGCCCGCGTCGTCGGTGTATAAAAGTTCGGCCTCGCAGATGACGACTCCGCCGCCGCGGAGGTCGCCAGCAGGGCGCCGCAGAGGGCCACCTTCAATAAAACCGAATCCCGCATACACTTTTCCGCCGCATTCCGGGGGGATTCAACCGACAGACCCCCTCCGGTCGCCCCCGTTAAAGCTCGAAAAGCACGACGGCCAGCCCGGTTTCCAGGACCTCATCGGCGGCGAAGGGCACGTCCACGTAGAGCGAGACGTCCAGGTCGGCGACGCGGAAGTGGAAACCGGGGACCAGGGAGAAGGCGTTGTAGGGCGACACGCCGTACTGGCCCTCCACGGAGAGGGAGAGCCAGTCGGTGGCGGCCCAGACGAGTCCGATGCCGCCTTCGAAGCCGCCCCCCGCCGCGAAGTCGTAGCCCAGATTACCCAGAACCCCGCCCTTGAGGAAATCGTACTGGAGGGCCAGACCGGCGGTCAGGGCCGCGCGGCCGTCGGGGGTCCCGGGGCCCAGGTCCACCGGCGGGCGGTAGTTCGCGACCTCGTCCCGCTCGGGATAGGTCGGTCCGGTGGGCAGGGCGGCGCGGGCGTAGAGGGCGTAGGCGAAATCGCCGGGCGCGGGGGGCGAGAGCTTCCCCTCCAGCGCCAGGTCGCCCATCCCGCCAAAAGTCTCGCCGCCGGAGAAAATCTGGTTCACGTAGGGCGCCTTGAGGGAGAGCTCCCCCCAGCCGCCGAGGCCGAGGGAGACGGCCAGCCAGGGCTGCACCGCCCGCTCCAGGGGTGTGTACTCCGGAACGGTGGAGCCGACCAGCCAGTCGTAGTAGTCCGCGCCGAGGGCGACGCGCATGGACCAGGGCTCCAGGCCGCGCGGCGAGACGAGGGCGTTCAGGCCGGTGCCCCCCGTGGGCCCCACCAGGCCCACCGGCAGGTCGGGGATGTGGAACACGAGGCGGTACTCCCGGGAGTTGCCCGCCGCGTCGCGGACGATCAGGGGCACCGAGCCGTCGTAGGCGCCCGTGGGCACGGTGGCCTCGAAGCCGCCGTCGCCGGAGAGGGGGACCGGCCCGGCGCCGACGACGAGGTTGGCCGCGTCCGTGGTCCGGCCCCACAGGGTGAGGGTGCGTCCGCCGCCGCCCAGCCGCCAGCCCTGAATCTCCAGGTCCGGCGGAGTGTCGTCAACGACCACCTCGAAGGAGCGCGCCGGGGAGAACTCGCCCGCCAGGCCGTTGTCGTCCAGGGCGGCCGCGCGCCAGTAGTACGTGCCGGGGACCAGCTCCAGGCGGAGGGCCTCGCCGGCGGCCGACTCGCGCTCCTCGTAGAGTCGCGTGCAGGCCGGATCGGCGGCGAGCTGGAAGTAAACGCGGATCGCCCCCGCGGGGGCCTCCCACTCGAACACCACGCCCCGCCGGGCGTCGGCGGCGAAGACCAGGGACGCGCCGTCCCCGGGCCGAAGCAGGGATGGTTCGGCGGGGAGGGCCACCCGGGTGACGCCGTGCTCGCGGACGACCGCGCCCTCGCCGGGGCCCAGCTCGAAAGGCTCCCCGGCGGGCTCGCCCGCGAGCCGCGGCTCTACCAGCACCCGCCCGCGGAAAACGGCTATCTGGGTCACGCCCGGGTCGGGCGACGCGACCTCGAAATCCGTCCCGCGGACGATGGCCACCGCCGTGGGTCCGCCGATGCGGAACTCCTCGCCGTCGCCCAGGATCGCGTCCAGCACCGCCCGGACCCGCCCGTAGAGGAGCTCCAACAGGGTCGAGCTCGCGTCCGCGCTCCGGACGGACCCCTCGAGGCGCAGGCCCGTCGAGGGGGCCAGGATGACCCGGGCGCCGCCCACCGATAGCTCCGCGGTGGAGAGCTCCCCCGTGCGCGCAGTGTCGCCGGGGGCCACGGCTGTGTCGGGGTGGAGCGGCTCGAAACCGCCGTGCTCACGGCCGACTACGACGTGACCGTCGCCCGCCACCAGCTCCGCCCACCCCACCTCGGGACCGGGGAGCGTCAGCCGCTCGCCGGCCTGGGGGTCGCGACCGGCCAGGTCCTCGTTCACCGTCAACAAGAGGCGCCAGAGACCGGCCTGCCCCATGGCGCGCTCCGCCAGCGCCTCCAGGGTCTCCCCGGGGCGCAGGACCGCTTCCTCGGCGAAGGCCGCGGTCAACAGGCAGAGCGCCAGCGCTGGTATGAGAAAACGCATCGTGCAGAAATAAACCTCACACAGGATTATAGCAACATTCGTTCCACGGTCAAGGTCGGGTCGGAGAACCCCCGTCCCCCCGGAGCGACGGACGGGTCCCGATCCGCGCCGAAGGCCCCTTTGGCCCCCAGCCACCAGAAGAACTCAGGAACCGGCCGAAAGTTTCCCGCGTAGGGGTAGGCAATCATCCGGCACATTTTTCGTGGGGGTTCGACCCCCCGGGGGGGATTTCCCCCCCCGCCTTGACTCCGACGAACTTTTCATCTATTATTGGATGATTAAAACCGGCTCTCCACCGCTCCCAATAAAAAAAATGGAGACAAGGGGTTTAAACCCCTTGCCACTACCACATGGAAGACATCACCATCCGCGGGGCCCGCGAGCACAACCTCAAGAACATAGACCTCGTCATCCCCCGGGGCCGCCTGGTGGTATTCACCGGCGTCTCCGGTTCCGGGAAGAGCTCCCTGGCCTTCGACACGCTCTACGCCGAGGGCCAGCGGCGATACGTCGAGAGCCTCTCCAGCTACGCCCGCCAGTTCCTGGGGCAGATGGAGAAGCCCAAGGTGGACCAGATAACCGGTCTCTCGCCGGCCATCAGCATCCAGCAGAAGGCCGCCAGCCGCAACCCCCGCTCCACCGTGGGCACCATCACCGAGATCTACGACTACCTCCGCGTCCTCTACGCCCGGGTGGGCAAGCCCCACTGTCCCTCCTGCGGCCGGCCCATCGGCTCCCAGAGCGCCGAGCAGATCGTCGAGGAGGTGATGAAGCTCCCCGCCGGGACCCGCTTCATGGTCAACGCCCCGGTGGTGAAGAACCGGAAGGGCGAGTTCAAGAACCTCCTGGAGAGCCTGCGCCAGCAGGGGTTCGTCCGGGCGGTCATAGACGGTCGGATGGAGGAGCTGACCGAGATTGCCGGTCTGGACCGCAAGCGGCCCCACGATGTGGAAGTCATCGTGGACCGGCTGATTGCCAGCGAGAACATCCGCGCCCGGCTCACCGACTCCATCGAGACCGCCCTGCGTCTGGCGGACGGCGTGATGACCATCGCGCTGGTCAAGGACTCGGACGGCCTCTCCGGCGCGGTGGCCGAGGCGGTGGCCCGGCTGGCCGAGAGGGAGGTCGCCCCCGACGAGGGGGGACCGAGCGAAGGCCCCCACTTCGACGCCGGCGGCCGGGCCATCTTCAGTGAGCACAACGCCTGCGCCATCTGCGGCGTCTCCTTCCCCGAGCTCTCCCCCCAGATGTTCTCCTTCAACAGCCCCCAGGGAATGTGCCCCTCCTGCGGCGGCCTGGGCTCAACCCTGGAGGTGGACCCGGACCTGGTCGTGCCCGACCCCACGCTCTCCATCCGCGAGGGCGCCGTGGCCGTCTGGGGCAAGATTGACGAGACGAAGACCTGGCGGCTCTCGCGACTGGAGAGCCTGGCGACCCACTACAACTTCAGCCTGGACACGCCCTGGGCCGAGCTCCAGCCCGAGGTTCACCAGGTCATCCTCGAGGGCTCCGAGGAAGAGGAGATAGAGTTCACCTGGGAGTACGAGCACGGCTCCGGCTCCAGCACCCACGCCTACACCGGGGTCGTCGAGAACCTCCACCGGCTGTACCGGGAGACGAAGTCCGACGCGGCCCGGCAGTTCTACGGCCGCTTCTTCACCAGCCTGCCCTGCAAGGTCTGCGAGGCCAAGAAGCTCCGCCCCGAGGCGCTGGCCGTGACCCTCGACGGTCTCAACATCCACGAGCTGGGCGAGCTGCCCGTCAGCGAGCTGGTCGGGTTCTTCGCCGGCCTCAACCTCAACGACACCGAGCGCAAGATAGCCCAGGAGCTGTTGAAGGAAGTCCGCTCCCGGCTGGGGTTCCTGGTCAACGTGGGCCTTTATTACCTGACGCTGAACCGGTCGGCGCCGACCCTCTCCGGCGGCGAGGCCCAGCGCATCCGCCTGGCCAGCCAGATAGGCTGCGGCCTGGTCGGCGTTCTCTACATCCTGGACGAGCCCTCCATCGGCCTGCACCACCGCGACAACGTCAAGCTCATCAAGACCCTCACCGACCTCAGAGACCTGGGGAACACGGTGATCGTGGTCGAGCACGACGAGGCGACGATGCTGGCGGCGGACCATATGGTGGACTTCGGCCCCGGCGCGGGGCACATGGGCGGGCGCATCGTGGCCCAGGGGACCCCCGAGGAGATCAAAAGGGCCCCGGGCTCCCTCACCGGCCGCTACCTCGCCGGCAACCTCGCCATCGCCGTCCCGGCGAGGCGCCGCCCGGGCAACGGCCACTTCCTCGAGATCTACGGCTGCACCCACCACAACCTGAAGAACGTGGAGCTGCGCATCCCGCTGGGCACCTTCACCGCCATCACCGGGGTCTCCGGGTCGGGGAAGAGCTCGCTGGTGAACGAGACGCTCTTCCCGGCGCTGGCCACGGCCCTGCGGCAGACGCGGATGCACGGCGGCCCCTTCGAGAAAATCGGCGGCCTCAAGCAGATTGACAAGGTCATAGACATAGACCAGAGCCCCATCGGCCGCACACCCCGCTCCAACCCCGCCACCTACATCAAGGTCTTCGACCACATCCGCCGGCTGTTCGCCCAGCTTCCCGCGGCCAAGGTCCGCGGCTACACGCCGGGGCGCTTCAGCTTCAACGTCCGCGGCGGGAGGTGCGAGGCCTGCCAGGGCGACGGGCTCATCAAAATCGAGATGCACTTTTTGCCCGACGTCTACGTCACCTGCGACGTCTGCCACGGCAAGCGCTACAACACGGAGACCCTCTCCGTGCGCTACCGCGGCTACAACATCGCCGACGTGCTCGAGATGGACGTCTCCGAGGCGCTGGAGCTCTTCCGCAACATCCCCCAGATAGCCCGGATGCTGGAGACCCTCACCAGCGTGGGGCTGGACTATGTCAAGCTCGGCCAGCCGGCGACCACCCTCTCCGGCGGCGAGGCCCAGCGCGTCAAGCTGGCCCGCGAGCTCACCAAGCGTTCCACCGGCAAGACCGTCTACATCCTCGACGAGCCCACCACGGGGCTGCACTTCGCCGACATCGCCAAGCTGCTGGGCGTCCTGCAGACCTTCGTGGACTCGGGCAACACGGTCATCGTCATCGAGCACAACCTGGACGTGATAAAGAACGCCGACTACATCGTGGACCTGGGCCCCGAGGGCGGGGACGACGGGGGGCGGATAATCGCCCGGGGCACGCCGGAGAAGGTCGCCCTCATCGAGGAGTCCTACACCGGCAACGTCCTGCGCCAGGTCCTGCCCCGGTTCGCCGAGACCGTCCCCGACGCGGTGGGCGAGCGGTAGGGGCCGGGTGAGGGTCGAAGCGGCCCCCCTCTCCCTGTGGGAGCGGCGCGCCGACGGGAATGAGGGTGAGGGCTACCTTAGAAAAAAACGGGCCGACCTGAAGGTCGGCCCCTACATCATCGCAAGCCTGGGCGAGGGGTGCAGCGGTCCCCTCCCCCCTTTGGGGGGAGGGCTAGGGAGAGGGGTGCAGCGGTTTCCGTCTCCCTTCCAGGGAGAGGCTCGCCTACGGGCTGGGGTGAGGGTCGGGGTTGTGAACGTGAAAACGGCGGGGATGGGAATCCCCGCCCTACGTAACGAAACACAGCAATATCACGTAGGGGCGACCGTCCACGGTCGCCCTCGGGCGGGTCTAAAGACCCGCCCCCTACGTCGTCGCAATTGACGGGGCACGGGCCGTGGTGAGGGCACGTATCACCCCCCCCCCGAGGTCGGGGCGATGGTTCATTGCCCCCGGCGATTCTAACGGGTATAATAGCCCTTCCACTGAGCTGAAACCGCGCCTGGACGCCATCTGATGCTTATAACCGCCGCTCGCTCGACCATCGCGCTCCTCATCGCCGCCGTACTCCTGGCCGGTTGCGGCGGGGGCGAGGCCCCGATCCCCGAGGACGTCGGGGCGCAGCCGGTGAACGACGGCCCGTCCCCCCTCCCCGGTCCGCCGGGAGACACGGCCGAAGGCGCGGAACGTCCGAGCGTGACCTATACCTCCATCTGCACCCCTCCCGGCGGCGAGCCCTTCTCCACCGAGGTGACCCTCACCCGGTGCGCGGACTGCGCCGAGGCCTTCGAGCTCGTCTGGACCGGCGGGGGTCACGACGCCCGGGGCGTGGGGATGACCTTCGGGGAAGGTCTCTTCGCCGTGGCCCGGATCGGCCCCGGGGGACTGGTCGTCGGCGTGTACCGGCTCGAGGAGCGGGGGCTCACCGGGCGCTGGACCGGCGGCGACGGAATCGGCGCGGAGGCCATCGGCGAGGCCTCCGGCGAACCGCCGACCCTGGGCGCGTGGCCCGAGGACGCGGTGTTCGAGGTGACCGGGGAGGGCCCCGACGGGGCGGAGTACCAGGGCTTCCTCCAGGCCAAGCCCTGGAACGGGGCGGTGGTGCTGCGCTGGACCGTGGGGGAGGAGCAGATACCCGGCGGCGCGCTTCCCGTCGGCGACTGGCTCGTGGCCGGCTTCAACCAGGGCACCTACGGCGTCTCCGTGTACGCGAGGGACGAGAACGGCTGGCGGGGGCGGTGGTACGCCCCGGGGAACGGCGCCTTCGGCGAGGAGTCGCTGGCGCCCTACGCCGAGTGAACGTTGAGATCGGCGCCGAAACGGCCTATACTTGGAACGTAACCTGGGCCCGCTACGAGCGGAATGCCCGCGGCGGCACGCAGAGGACTCGTCCTACGGAGCCGCCCTACACGTACACCGGACCCGCGACACGGGAGGGGAGGTGCGCGGTGAAGAAGCTCTTCGCGGTCCTGACCCTGGCGGCGTTCGCCCCCGCACCGGCGGGCAACGTCTACGTGGCCGATTACGAATCCTACGCCGACCTCAACGTCTACGTCGCGGACTACGAGTCCTACGCCGATTTGAACGTCTACGTAGTGGACTACGAGAGCTACGCCGCAGGCGAGGACGCCCTGTGGTATTTCGTGGACTACGAGTCCTACGCCGACGTGGTCATCTACTACGTGGATTACGAGTCCTACGCCGACCTCAAGGTGTACTTCGTGGACTACGAGTCCTACGCCGGCTGGAACAAGGGCCATCCATGGCAGGAACGCCTGCACTGATCCCCCTCGTCGGGGACCGGTTTGACGGGGAACGCCGGGGGCCGTTCCCCTTCTTGAACCCCGGGAATCGGCCGTGAGATATTCCACCGCATCGCTTTTGATAATCCTGGCCGCCTCGGCCGGGGCTCTCCCCCTGGTGGGCCTGGAGGGGGACGGGGCGGAGCTGCCCGAGCTGACCGTGCTCCGGGTGGGGGAGGAATTCGACGAGGAGCTGGCGGATCGGGCGCTCAAAGCGGCGGCGGCCTCCCTGGCCGCTGAGGGCTACCTGGACGCCCGGTTGGTGCCTTCATCGTCTGCGCGCGAGGGCGGCGTGCTGCTGCGGGTCACCCTGGAGCGGGGCGAGCGGGCCCCCCTGGGCGGGCTGACGGTGAACGGCGCCCGGGCCGTCGAGCCGCGGCTGGTCGAGGCGGCGGCGCGCACCGGCTGGCGCAGGGACGGGCCGACCGGCCTCATCCGGGCCGTGGGCGACCTCTACGCCTCGGCGGGCTACCTGAACGCCGAGGTGGCGCTGGTCGAGCCGAGACGCGCGGACGACGGGTCGCTCAACCTGACCCTTGAGCTGGCGGAGGGAGACCTCACCTGCGTGGACACGATCGAGGTCGTGGGCCTGGACGACGACGCGCAGCGCACCGCCCTGGCCGCCCTGGGGCTGGCGCGGGGCGACCCCTTGACCCCCAACGCCCTGGAGGCGGCCCGACGCCGCATGGAACGAACGGGTTACTACGACCACGTCGCGCTCACCCTCGACGGGACGACCCTGCGGCTCGAGGTCGAGCCGGGGCGGACGGTTTACTTCGACGGCGCCCTGGGCCTCGGCGAAACGGGGGGCGAGACCGAGCTCTACGGGGAGATCCAGTTCAGCCTCGTTAACCTGGGCGGCGGGGGGCACGACCTCGCGGGGCTGTACAGACGGACTTCTCCCGACAACGCCGACTACCGGGCGGCATACACCGAGCGGTTCCTCTTCGGCAGTCGGGCAGCGCTGGAACTAGCCTACACCGGCCTCCGACGCGCCAACCGCCGCTCCGACGCCGGCGAGGCCGAATTGCGCCAGCCGCTGGGCGACCACCTCGAGCTCTCCATCGCCGCCCGGTTCTCCTCCGACTTTCAGGAGGGCGTCGGGTCGAGTGTCTATCTGGGCGCCGGGCTGGGGGCCCTTCTGGATTACACCGACCGGCCGCGCGACCCCACCGACGGCTTCGACCTGTGGTGCAGGCTGGAAGCCGGCCAGCGGCGCTACGATGCTCGGCGGGAGACGCCGCTCCGGGCCCGGCTGGGGGGCGACGGATTCTGGACGCCCCTCGAACCGCACACCCTCGCGCTGTTGCTGGAGGGCGGGCTGGCCGACGTCCGGCCGCCGGTGTCCCTGGACTGCTTCTACCTGGGCGGCGCGTACAGACCCCGCGGCTACCGCAACCGCGAGCTGCCCACCGACGCGTACGCCCTGGCCACGGCCGAGTACCGACTGCGGCTGGGGGATTCGGGACGCCTCTTCGCCTTCGGCGACTTCGCCTACTATCGGCCGCTCTCCACCGCGCCCTTCACGACCCCGACGACGTGGACACGGGCCCTCGGTTACGGAATCGGCCTGGTCGTCAACCTGGGGGTGGGCAGCCTCGAGGTGGTTTACGCCCTCAACGAGGATTCGAGCCTGGACTCCGGCGTCCTGGAGGTACGGCTCGTCCTGGACCGCCTGCTGTAATGTTGACACACCCGCGGGGCGCCGCTATACTCGATCTTCGAAGCGAAACTCCAACCCCTGAAACGGAGGTCCGTTTTGAAAACCGCAAAATTTTTCCTGCTCTTTCTCGCCTTCGCCTTCCTCTTCGGCCTGGTCGGCTGCGAGGAGGAGGCCAAGGTGGAAGGGGAGAACGGCGAGGCTGAAGTCGTCCCCACCAAGCCGGGCACATTCACCACGGAGCTCGGCGAGTGGGTCACCTACACGGCCCAGGACGTGGGCGAGGTCACCCTGGCTCTGGTCGGTGAGGAGGAGTTCGGGGGCGTCCCCGGCTACTGGATCGAAGTGGTCGTACCCGAGGAGGGCCAGAAGGTCGTCGTGAAGGTGCTGGTCGAGAAGGAGGCCTACGAGGAGTTCGGTAAAGAGATCGTGGAATGGCTCCAGAACCCCGAGATTCCCGAGGAAGGCATGTTGGCCGACGCCATGGCCATGCAGGGCGTGGAAGGTGAGGGCGAGGCCACGGCCGCGGACATCCAGACCGGCCTCGACGAGTTCAACAAGATCGTCCTGCGCCTCATCGTGGAGGCCGAGGGTCAGGCCTTCGAGATAGACATCCCCAGCTTCACCAAGCTCATCGGCGACCAGGCCGCCGCCGGCATGGAGATGGCCACCGAGATGGCCGAGGCCTACGGCGGCGAGAAGGCGGCCGAGGAAACCCCCATGCCGACCTTCGAGCTGGTCAAGAACGTCAAGGCCGAGGTCGGCGGCAAGACCTACGCCTGCGACAAAGTGGTGGTCACCCACGAGGGCGAGTCCGTGGAGATTTACTTCTCCCCCGAGGTGCCCTTCTTCGGCCTGGTCAAGGTCGTCTCCAAGGACGGGGAGCCCCTGGTTCTGACCGACTACGGCCGGTCGGGCTACAAGAGCCAGCTCACCTCCGCCGAGCCGATGAAGATCGACGCCAACGCCCTGATGATGATGTTCATGGGCGGGATGATGCTGGACCAGGGCGCCGGCGGGATGCCCGGCGGCATGGAGGGCATGGACCCCGAGATGCTCAAGGCCCTGGAGGAGTTCCAGAAGATGGGCGGCTAACCGCCCGGTTACGTCTCCGAGTGAACAGAGGGACCGCCCGCGCGGTCCCTTTTTAACGCCGTAGAAGTCGCCTGAACGGTCTCCCTCTCCCTGTGGGAGAGGGCAGGGGTGAGGGCTTCCTTAGATAAATAAGGCGGGTGGATTCAACCTATGGGGAATCAACACCCGCCTGCCTTACCGTCACTTATCTTTTCATATCGAGCATCGTTAATAGATATCCGAGCAATATAGATAGTGTAAAAATCAATCCAATAACTTGCCCTATAGGTGTATCATGAAATAGTATTGTGCATAGTTCGCTGATGATTATAGTGACGGTACCCAGTAGGAACAGTAACTTACTATCATTCATGTCTTCATATCAACCTCCTTCCGTTTAAATATATAAATGTTGGCTCATTTAATTGCGCACTATTATGTACAATAAACCGCGCCCAATCAGTAATTCAAACCTATATTATTATACCACA
>Ga0307378_10008329_pt1 | contig 13803 bp, 9 predicted proteins | sample UN1MG_FD_202238 | JGI IMG/M metagenome (GOLD analysis project Ga0307378, IMG submission 202238) | Soil microbial communities from Risofladan, Vaasa, Finland - UN-1 | ecosystem: Environmental > Terrestrial > Soil > Coastal area > Acid sulfate soil | place: Finland: Risofladan, Vaasa | collected... | reverse complement strand
CACACACAATACCATAGTGCATCCGGGCGATGGTACGGGTCCCGAAGGCGGCGGCTCGCAGATAGCATACTTCAGGCACGAAAATGGAAACAGCTTAAACCAATTTCACCTTAAGGCATATCCCGGACACAGCCCTGTAATAGACCCTGAGTATAACGGCAAAGGAATCAACATATATCAATGCAGCTACTGGGAGGTTGAGGGAGTTGAGGTCACAAATGCATACAGCCGGGGAATCGACCTGGCGGACTCTCACCATATAACAGTTCACGACGTACATATTCACGATACCGACGGCAGGAACGATAATAATATCTGCGGATTAGAAGTCGGCAATTGCGGGGCCATAGAAGTTTATAACAGTATATTCAACGATAATTATGACCGCACGGGCGAGCAGGGGCACCCCGCCAACAGTACGGCAATGGTGTGTTTTAACGGCTTTGTCGACGGGCTGGGCGGCGATGTAATTGTTCACGACTGTGAGTTTTATCAAACAAGGCCCACGTCGGAAATATCTGGGGCGGGATTGAAATACAAGCACGCCAACGTAAATCCTGCCGCCGTTTTCCACGTGTATAATAACACTTTTCGCAATAACAAATTCTTTGCCGTCGCCTCGGGAACGGCAAATACCCATGTTCACCATAACCTGATTGTCGAGGGAGGGTCAATTCGCAGCGTAGACGAAGGAGGAACTACACATCAAAACAATCAGCTCTTCGAGTATAACACCATTTATAAATCGAAGGCCTTTACCTTTAATCCCACTACCAATTACATAAACGAAGATTTTCCGAACGACCCCAATAATATCGTGTACAGAAATAACATTGCTTACGACATAGCCGCTTCTTACGGTTCGGAAAACGGAATTGTTGACGTCGGCTGTTATATGACCGATGTGCTTTATTATCTTACCCTTGGCGAACTGCATTTTCACAAGAACTGTTATTACAATCCGAACCGTTCGGCTCAATTTAATATAGCGGCCGGCTTTAATTACAAGCCGGAATATGCCGAGGGCGGCCAATACTCTTTTTCCCAGTGGCAGAGCATATACGGGTATGACCTGGATTCAGTGGAAACAGACCCTTTGTTTATCGATGCCGAAGGCGATGATTTCAGATTGCAGGCCTGTTCTCCCTGTGCCAATATGGGGGTCTATGCAGGCGACCTTGACGGTGATAAGGTTATCGGGTGGGGTGATTTGAAGGTGATATGTGACAACTGGCTTGAAAGCGGCTCTGAAGTTGAGGGCGACCTCGATAACGACGACAATGTTAATTTTGACGATTTAGCCGAGTTTGGTCTTGTCTGGTAAGGAAACATCAGGAGAACAGTTTTTATTTTCACGAAGCTATTATATTCAATAGCGCTTGTTTTGGCGTTTGGGTCAGTTGCAACAGCAGCAGCAGCAGCGAATTCTTATTTCGACAACGGCAGTCCCGTTACTTTTGCTTCCAAACTGCAAATTGAAGAAGGTGTCAATTTCAGCATCGATGCAAACCTGCCCGCAGGCAATATCATCGTAGAGAAAATTGACGGCAACGACATATACCTCGCTCAGGACCTGCGCGACACCGAAGGCTGGTGGTTTTACTGGAAATTCAGGGTCGCCGGCGCAGCGGGCAAAAAGCTTAACTTCCATTTCCCCGAACCCAGCCCTATCGGCGTCAGGGGACCTGCGATAAGTAAAGACGGCGGGCTTAAATGGTCATGGATGGGGGGTAGTACGGTCAAAGACTCTTCATTCAGTTACGAGTTTAACGCCGACGAAAAAGACGTTCGCTTCTGCTTTACGATACCCTACCAGGATAAGGACCTGCAGTTGTTCCTGAAATCCGTTATGCCAAACCCCAACCTTACCGTCGAAGAACATTCCCGAACAAAGGCGGGCCGGGTGGTTCAGAGGCTTCGCCTCGGGAAGATAAACGGCGAGCCTAAATACAGGGTGCTGCTTACGTGCAGACATCACGCATGTGAGTCTATGGCAGGTTTTGTTCTCGAAGGGATGATGGAACACATGTTGACCAACGCCAAAGACAGCCAATGGTTCTGCGATAATGTGGAAGTAATGACGATACCCTTTATGGATATGGATGGGGTGGAAGCGGGCGACCAGGGCAAGAACAGAAAACCCCATGACCATAACAGGGACTATCTGGGCGAGAGCATTTACAACTCGGTAAAGCAATTGCGAAACGATGTACCAGCCTGGTCCGAGGGTAAGCTGAAAGGCGCTCTTGATTTGCACTGTCCCTATATTCGCGGCGACGACCACGAGAAAATATACCTTGTGGGCAGTTCCAACACCGGGATATGGCTCCAGCAAACTAGGTTCAGCTCTATCTTCGAATCCGTCAGGAAAGGGCCGCTCGACCATAAAACCTCAGACAATATCCCATTCGGACAGGCATGGAATACCGATAAAAACTACAGCTCGGGAAAGAGTTTCTCCCGCTGGGCGTCAGAATTAGAAGGCATGAAACTGGCATCCACAATAGAAATTCCGTATGCGACGGTTCGCGGTGCAGCGGTTACACCACTATCGGCAAGAGCGCTCGGCCGCGACTTTGCACGGACTTTGTGCAAGTACCTCGAAGAGTTGGATTAAAATCGAACCAAATGCGCATGTAAACAAAAGCATTTTTGAGTTTTTTTAAATTTTTTTTACTTTTTTCCGCATAAAGACTTACAAATTTTGCTTTTTTCTGATTGCACTGATTTTCAATCAAATGCGCAAGTTCATCCAATTATGGGGGGCGGGTTTTTTAAAAAAACCCTGATAGTAAACGCAGGAGGCTCTTTTGATAACTACAGAAGCCTGCAATACCAGACATAGGCTGCGAAACACGCAATATGTACGACGAGTAAATTATGCAAAACAAACCCAATTTTCTAAATACCCAAAAGAATATAAACCCTGTTATGACAAAGTCTTACTGCAATTTACATCTCCTCGGACGCTGCAAAAACAAACCCAATTCAAACCCAATCATACCCAATTTATGAAAGGCCAAGATGAACCTAAGTTCTGTTAAAACAAAGGATTATAGAAATGAACCACGCCTTAGTCCGCTGGCAAAACAAACCCAAACAAACCCAATTTCACCATCGATTTTGAGCGCGGAATAGGGGAGGTATCTTTAACAAAAGGTTTGAAAATAAGTTTTGGGGGCGTTTTTTCATTCCGATTGGCTCTCGAAACGGTCATAAAGGGAGAAAGCGCTTGTTTTTAGCCAAGAATTTAAGTATAATACAGCTTTAAGGGTTCAACAGAATTATTGTTTGTATAAACAACAGGAAATCCCAAAGGAGGAGTCCGATGTGTAAGAAATTTCTATTTTTAGCAGTTCTGGTTTTATTTTCAGGGGTAATCAGCAGAACCGAAGGCGCTGTAATATTCTTTGAGGAGTTCTTCGACGATACTAACTTTGCCTCAAGAGGATGGTATGACGGTAATAAGAGTTTTCTGTTATCAACCACCGAACATATCCCCGGAAGTGTAAGTTCGGCTGAGTTTCATTTTCTTGAGGGCGCAACCTCATCAACTAACGGCGGCGCAAGAAGAAAGCTGTTTACGCCAAGCGAGAGTGTATATCTCAGTTTATATATCAAGCACAGTACAAGCTGGACTGGTTCAAACCAGTCATTTCACCCACACCAGTTTCATTTTGTGACAAACATGGACAGCATATGGGTAGGCCCGGCATATACTTATTCAACTTTGTATATAGAGACCAACGAGGGTGAGCCTTTGCTTGCCCTTCAGGACGGTAAAAACATCGATCCGGACAATAAAGATGTTGACCTGACATATATCACGGAAGAAAGGGCGATTGCCGGCTGCAATGGAGACAGCGACGGTCACGGGGACGGTTCCTGTTACAGCAGCTACCCTTATGTCAACGGCAAACAATGGCGGTCGGGCAGTGTTTATTTTCAGGACAGTCCCGGCCCTTATTACAAAAACGACTGGCATTTTATCGAGGCATACTTCCAGATGAACAGTATTATTGACGGCAACGGGGTAGCAGACGGGCATGTAAAATACTGGTACGACGGCAAACTGATAATCGACCACGAAAATGTAATGCTGCGGACTGGGGAGCATCCGACTATGAGATATAATCAGTTTATAATTGCACCATATATACAAGGTGACAGCCAAGGCTCCGGCTCGCCCGTTGACCAGACGTTCTGGGTCGATTACCTGACGGTAGCCGATTCAAGGCCGATACCGGGCGATATCAATAACGACGGGGATGTGGACCTTGAAGACTACGCCGAATTTGCGCCGGCCTGGCGCAGCGAGCTCGGCGAGGACCAATGGAGTCTTGACTACGAGATTTCCAAGCCTGTTGACGGGGTAATTGACGAGTCCGACCTTGGAGTTATCGCAGAGAACTGGCTGATAGAAGAGCCTGATTACCTTATAGATAGCTTCGAATTTTATACGGGCACTCTCACGGGTCATAATCCTTTCAAGGACACATGGGCGCCGACCGGGTCCACCGCAAAGTATTATTATCTTGAGGATGTGACTGTTTACAAAGGTTTTAAATCGCTAATGATTGACGCATACAATTATGAAGAACCCTATTACTGCGGGGTCAGCCGAACGGATGCGCCTCAGGATTATACACTCGGCGGTACGGCGAAAAGTTTGTCTCTTTGGTTCAGAGGCACAGCAAGTATCGATGAGATATATGTGAGATTAATAGATAACAGCGACGCACAGGCTGTGGTCAAATACAGCGATGCCTGGGACATAAGCGACCTCGAACTTCAACAGTGGCAGCAGTGGAATATCGACCTTCAGTACTTCTTTGACGATAATCCGTCCTTCGATATGACTGAGGTTAAGACTCTCGAAATCGGCGTCGGTGACTGTGTCAACCCTCGTCCCGTCGGGAGCGGCCAGGTGTACTTCGACGAGGTCTGGCTTTATCAGCAATGATTTTTTTCAGGGCGCCGGCAAACAGCAGAATGAAGTGTAAAGACCCAAAGGAGGAGTCTTATGCCTAAAAAATTATTATGTTTAACAGCGCTCATATTATTTTCAGGTATAGCCGGCAATAGTGAAGGCGCCGACGAAATATTCTTTACGGAACTTTTCGAAGACAGCAACTTCATCGCAAGAGATTGGTATGACGGAACGATACTGCGCTCAACGACCGAGCACATTCCCGGAAGTACAAGTTCGGCTGAATATCACTTTCTGCCGGGAGCTACCACACCGACTACCGGCGGCGGGATAAGAAAGCTTTTTCCCGAAAGCGAGAGTTTCTATCTTAGTTTTTATATCAAACACAGCACAAGCTGGACCGGCTCAAACGTGTCCTATCACCCACACCAATTCAATGTCGTGACAAACTTAGACGGCGAGTGGGTAGGTCCTGCGTACACCTATTCAACTTTGTATATAGAGACGAACGAGGGCGAGCCGTTGCTGGCCATACAGGACGGCAAGAATATCGATGAATCCAACATAGGTGTTGACCACCGAAGAAAGGGCGATTGCCGGCTGCAATGGTGACAGCGACGGTCACGGAGCCGGAACGTGCTACCTTAATGGTTCAGTGCACTGGAATGGCAAACAATGGAAAGCGGGCAGTGTTTACTTTCAGGACAGCCCGGGGCCTTATTACAAAAATGACTGGCATTTCATCGAGGCATATTTCCAGATGAACAGCATTGTTGACGGCAACGGAATAGCAGACGGCCATGTAAAATATTGGTACGACGGTGAACTGATAATCGACCATGAGGATGTAATGCTGCGGACAGGAGAGCATCCGGGTATGAGATATAATCAGTTTATGATTGCACCGTATATACAAGGTGACAGCCAAGGCTCCGGCTCGCCTGTTGACCAGACTTTCTGGGTCGATGACCTGACGGTCGCCAATTACCGTGTTGGTAGTTATTTACTGACAGTAAACAGCGGCAGCGGCGACGGTTTATATGAAGAAGACGAGGTAGTCCCCATCAGCGCCGACGTTATCAGCGGCCTGACATTTGCCGAATGGACGGGCAACACGACCGGCATCGCCGACATATATTCAGCAAATACCTCAATAACAATGCCTGCACAGGATGTTACTATTACCGCGACTTACACAGGGACACAAACGTACCTGCTGACGGTAAACAGCGGCAGCGGCGGCGGTTTATACGAAGAAGGCGAGGTGGTCCCCATCGCTGCGGATGCTGCACCGCCGGGAGAAGAATTTTCCCACTGGGCCGGTGATACAGCCGGTATTGCTGATGTCTATAGCGCTTCGACCACGATTACAATGCCGCCACAGCCAACTACAATTACCGCAATTTATAAACCGCTGGGCGGCTCCACAGTAACAAAGGAATTCGGCGACGCAGTCGATAGTAACTATCCCGGCAGCGTGGCGGATACCTGGTCGAGGGCGGGCTTTTCCACAAATTTCTCAAGCGATGTTCAGTTAAATACTTATACCTGGCCCGACAATGTTATAGCAAATGATATTATCATCAAATGGGACCTTTCGGCCATACCGCCCGACGCGACGGTTACCGAAGCGACGCTTTATCTCTATCAGACAGGTTCCGGCGGCGATTCGCTTTATGATTTACCTGTGCACAAGATTATAAACGTGGACCCTGATATTGCGACTTTAAGCTGGGAGACATACGATGGCGTCAATAGCTGGACGGGCGGCGCCGACGGCGGACAAAGTGATATTGCTCCCGCTGAAGATACGCCGGCAGTCAACAGTATTAATAATGAATATAAGAGCTGGAGCGTGGCCGCTATGGTGCAGGAATGGGTGAGCAATCCATCGAGTAATTTCGGTATGATGGTCAACTCGGACGCTGTGGCGACCAGAGACAGTTGCAGGTATTTTGCCTCTTCGGAAGTTGCGGATTCATCGAGAAGGCCTAAACTTATCGTTACGTATGCAAAGGCGCTTACCGGGGATTCTGAGCCTGACGGCGACGTTGACTTTGATGACTTTGCGGAGTTTGCGCTGCACTGGGGGCAAACCGGCTGTGAAGAGTTAAACGACTGGTGCGGCGGGGCGGACTTCAATCATTTGGATGATGTGAACCTCGATGATTTGAAGGGCCTGACCGATAACTGGCTGGCGGGAGTTGAATAGTAAAACCAAATGTGGTATAACAACTGCCACAGATGGTTAAAGATACCGAACAGCTATATATCGAACGTCTCAGCCGCTATACCACGGCGATGCACAACGAAAAACCGGACAAGATTCCTATTCGTCCGTTTGTCGCCGAATTCACCGCTAAATATGCAGGATATACCTGCCAGGATGTAACACACGACTACCAAAAAGCATTTGCCGCCGTCCGCAAGTGTGCCGCCGATTTCGACTGGGACGCAGTGGTCGGAAATATGGTTTACGTCTGGACGGGGCTGACGCAGGCCATCGGGCTGAAATACTACGGGGTGCCGGGTATCGATGTTCCGGCTGACACGGGTTTTCAATATCGCGAGCCGCCCGAAGAGGCGGCGTTCATGAAGCCGGAGGAATACGACCAGCTTATCGAGGACCCGACCGGTTTTCTGTTCAACGTATGGCTGCCGCGCGTTTCCGCAGATGTAAGTGAAATGGAGCAACCAACGTCATACCGCAATAATCTTTCATTTCTAAAAGGCGGTATGGCAATGCTGAGCTACTTTAATTCATTCGGCCAACAGAACGCTTTGCTGCGCTCCGAATCGGGTACGGTTTCAGCTATCGCCGGTATTCTAAAGGCGCCGTTTGATATTCTGGCCGACAAGCTGCGCGGCTATCTTGGGCTCGTTACCGATTTACTTGAACGGCCGGAGAAAGTCCTGACGGCCTGCGAAGCTCTGATGCCGCACCTTCTCCATATTGCGCTGTCCGGTGCAGACCCGGACAAGAACGTTCCCATAGGATTCTGGATGCATCGGGGATGTGTGCCGTTTATCTCGCACGAGCATTTCGACAAATTTTATTGGCCGACACTCAAGCCTGTTATAGAAGAAATATGGGCCCGCGGACATCAGGTACTGTTCTACGCCGAGGGCGACTGGAACGCCCATTTGAAATCCTTTGCCGAGCTGCCTGAGAAAAGTATTGTTTACCACGTCGATAAGGCCGATATTTTTGAAGTCCATAAAGCGATTGGGCGGAAATTCTGCATCAGCGGCGGCATCGACAATGCCCTGCTTAGCTACGGCACGGCCGATGAGGTGCGGGAGCGTTGTAAAAAGGTGATTGACGGCGTGGCCGGCGACGGCGGATATATTATGGACGCAAGCGCTATTATCCAGAACGACGCCAGCATTGAAAACATCAGGGCTATGACCGAGTTCACCCGTGAATATGGAGTGTATTGATGGAGTTAATCGAATGAGCAAACAAGAAGAGGCAAAATCACAGCCGGGTATCTGTATTCAGTGGGAGGAAAAGCTAAAAGAACTGGGTGAGATTTCAGGGGACAAAGAACTCGTCCGCAAAATCTGGGAAGACAACGAGGCGCTGGCCTATATGTATATCTGGCACTGTCTGTTATCATTCTAAAAGTAAATATTTTTTAAGGGAGGCAGGTACTATTATGAAAAGGCTCATATCTTTATTTATCATTGTTTTTCTTTGCAGCTTTAATATTTTTCCGGCACATGGAGAGGAAAAGCTGCTTGCAGATGTAGAAAAGGGCGATGATATAAGGCATTGGAATAAAGCTGAAGGAAAAAGCCTGGAAGTCTCACAGGAATCGCCTCTTCTGGGCAGCGCCTCGGTTAAGGTTTATCCTTATACGTATATATCTTTGTCGGAACTTAGCGGGATTGCAGGCGACTGGTCAGGTTATGATGCAATTGCGATAGATTTCAATAATACGACAGGCAAGAGCCAGCCGCTGGATATTCTGCTCATCGATAAAGATTGTGTCGAGGCAGGGACGCAATACTGGGACAGATACAACGGCAACCATATGCTCCCACCGGGCAGGTACACATTTACTCTTGGCATAACAGGGCTTTACAGAGGAGAACTCGGAAGCAGATTCAATAATCTCAAGCATGTCATTAATCCCGCCGAAATAGTGCGATTTGACATGGGTATAGGGAGCCAAGGTGATAAAGGAGAAAAGGCGATTTATTTAGACAATATCCGGCTGATAAATAAAAAGCTGCCGGAGTTTATCAAGGCCTTTGATTTCGGTCCGGAGCAGCAGAACTTGCAGCTTGGGTTTACTGCAGTTACGTGGAACACTGAGTATTCCAAGGACAAGGGGTACGGGCTGATAAAACCGCTGGGCTCTTCAAGAGATGCCATTGACGACGGATTTCCGAGCGTGCTTTACAGGGACTGGGTTTCGATGTCAAGTTCGTGGACAGATTATGAATTTGTCATAGACCTTCCAAACGGCATCTACAATGTTTTTACGGTGTACAGTGACTGCGGCTACTGGGGAGGGCAAGCCATCATGCATACCAAACGGCATATAGAGGCGGAAGGAGAAGTAAAATGGTCGGAAAACCTCGGAAGTCGCGGCAATTACTGGAAGCCGAATTATCTCTTCGAGGATGTGGAACCGCTGATGGGACAGGACTTCTGGGAACTATATATGGAGAAGATATTCGAGCCCAAGAGCTTCAGGGTCAAAGTGAATGACGGACAGCTTAATTTGAAATGGCATGCCGACGAACCCCGATCATCAAATGTGGCCTGCGTGATTATATACCCTGCCGCTAAAAAGAAAGAGGGTGCAGAGTTCTGCAATGAAATCGTAAGACAACAGCGGGAAGAATTTACTGTAGCAGCAGTCGAACAGGATTTGCCGGCAGGCGGGTCGCTCGAAGCCATTTCACAAAAAGAAAAGGACAAAGGGTATATCTTCTTTTTAACCGATTACGAACAGGACACCTACCAGACAACCATACCTCAGCCGGAGCAGATAAAACGCACTAAAACGATATACGCCTCTCTCGGCGAATATGAGCCGGTGACTTTTGCGGTGCGGCCGCTCAAAAATCTGGGCGGGGCAAAAGTCGAAGTCAGCGATTTTAGAAGTACAAACGAAGTCCTCGACAAAGAAAACTTCGACATCTGTGTGGTTCGACATCTTTCCAGACGGGGATTTAACCAAATCAAATACCGGATTATACCACAGATTCTTAAAAAGTTCGATACCGTCGAACTGACGGATGGTATTACCCGCGAGTTTTTTGTTATCGCCCATATTCCTGAGAATACTAAGGCGGGGGATTATACAGGAACTATCCGACTCAAAAGCGACAATGGCACCATTGACGAAACCATCAGCGTATCTCTCACCGTATATCCGTTTACGCTTGATGAGTCAGAATACGTATTCTGTTTCTTCGGTACCATTCCGGATATCAAGGTTGCTAAGATGCTGAGAGATTTCGGTTTCAACTCATTCAGCGGCGGCTCCCGCATAGAATTGAAAGGCTTCACAAAAGACGGTACACCCCAACTGGATTTGGCCGGGGCCGACAAATATATGAATATGTTAAAGCGAGCCGGATATACACAGGAAGGATGGGGCTATGGGGGACTCGGAGTCACTCACATCGGCTATACGAAGGATGAGGGATTTTTTGGTAAATACGAAAGTGAAACCGGACTTTCATATGTTGAGCTTTTACGCAACGTATTTAATGCGGTCGAGAAACATGCCAAAGAACAAAATTGGCTTGCCAGCGTTTACAACCTTATTGACGAAACACGAAATGTCGAACATGCAAAAAGACAGGTTGCGCAGATAAATGCCATCAAGGAGGCTTCGTCGTGGGTAAAAACAGGAGGGGCTTTTTCGGTTTCGTACAGGAAAGGCAGAGACTCTGACAATTATCACCAATGGATATTTGAAGCACTTGACGCCAGTTCTCTTAATAATCACGACGAGTCTGTTATGGAACAGGCGAGGAATATGGGAAAAGAGGTCTATATTTACAATCAGGGCCAATCGCGATATTCATTTGGCGCTTACCAGTGGAGCGAATTCAGGAAAGGAGTGAAGGGACGCCAGCAGTGGCATCTTCATATCCAGCATGGTTTCCAGTTTTTTGACCTTGACGGCCGCGAGCCCGATACCGGCGTGCTTTACTACGGACAGGACGGGCCTATTCCAACGCTTGCATTTATACGATGTGCAGAAGGAGCCGACGATTTTTACTACTGTCAGACTCTATACAACAGAATCGAAAAGGTGAAAAATAAAACAAGCATTGACTCCGGCACAGTCGAAAAAGCAAAAGCGATTTTAAGTAAAATTGAAAGCGGTATAAAAATCAATGAAAAGAGAAAACCGGACTGGCTTGACAATGACGAATTCAGAAGGGCCTGCGCACAGGCTATTATGGAACTTGATAAAGCAGCAGAAAAATAGGGACGCTCTGCAAAAGCATAAAAAAGCAAACGAAGGGATAGTTATGAAATCAAAATTACTTGCGATGGGAATTTGTTTGATTTTATTAACAATATCAGTTGGAGAAACAACCAGTAATATTAAAGACAAAGCGCCAAATCAAAAAGATACTGCGGTATCGGTCCTGCGGATTGGTGTGGTCGGTCTGGTACACGGACACGCTTCGGATTTTCTATACCGCCTGTGCGACCGTCAAGATATGCGAATAGTTGGCGTCTTTGAGCCAAACCGGGAGTTATCCAGGAACTGTGCTACACAGCATAAACTGGATTCTTCGCTATTTTACTCTAACCTCGAAGAAATGCTGGATAAGACAAAGCCGCAGGCGGTTGTTGTATTCACCAGTACCTTCGAACATCGGCGGGTAGTGGAGGCTTGTGCCAAACGTCACATTGACGTGATGATGGAAAAACCGCTGGCTGTTAATATGGAGCATACCCGTGCCATTGAAAAGGCCGCCAGAGAAGGCAACATTGATGTGCTTGTCAACTATGAGACTACATGGTATCGGAGCAACCAAGAGGCTTACTCGGTTGTTCATAAACAAAAGGCCATCGGTGATATCCGCAAGATTGTTGTTCACGCCGGACACTGCGGGCCAAAGGAGATAGGCTGCTCGAAGGAGTTTCTCGAATGGCTTACCGACCCGGTTCTTAACGGCGGAGGAGCTTTGACAGACTTCGGCTGCTACGGCGCTAACCTGATTACCTGGCTGATGGAAGGTCAAAGGCCAACTTCGGTAACAGCAGTTACGCAGCAAATCAAACCGGAGGTTTATCCGAAGGTCGATGACGAGGCAACTATTCTGGTGGTTTATCCGAAGGCACAGGGAATAATCCAGGCTTCGTGGAACTGGCCATTCAGCCGCAAGGATATGGAGGTTTACGGTAGGACCGGCTATGTGCACACGGTTCAGCACCAGTCTGTGCGTCTGCGGGTCGATGACAGAATTGAGAAACGGATTTCCGCCGAACCGCTAAAGCCGCCGCTGGATAATCCTCTTTCCTATCTGGGTGCAGTGGTGCGGGGGCAAATTAAGCCGGAAGGCCTGTCCTGCCTCGAAAACAATATAGTGGTAATGGAAATTCTTGAAGCGGCGAGGTGTTCTGCAGCAACTGGAAAAACCATTCGGCTGGAGTGTAAAAATTAAAGGGCCATACCTCTTTAGAAAGAGTAAGGCAAAGAAACTGGACAGCTTATTTTCAGGCTGATACAATTAGTCAAAAATGTTTTTTAAAAAAGATTTAATTGGAGGTTTATTTGAAAATGTTGAAAGGTAATGCAATTATTGGTCAGTCGGGCGGGCCGACTTCTGTGATTAATTCCTCGCTGGCAGGTGTGATTAATGCGGCAAAAGACTTTGAGGCAATTGAAAATGTATTGGGTATGCGGTTCGGTATCGAAGGCTTTATGGCTGACAATGTAATCGACCTTGGGAAAGAATCCGCAGCGACAATCGAAGGACTCAAGTGCACGCCTTCAAGCGCTCTGGGCAGCTGCCGACATAAGCTGCAGGATGCGGACCTGCCGGTAATTCTCGATATGTTCAAAAAGAAAAATATTCGTTATGTTTTTCTTATCGGCGGCAACGACACAATGGACACCATCGCCCGCATTGAGCTTTATGCTAAAGAACAAAACTACGAGCTGACAGGTATCGGTATTCCTAAAACGGTCGACAACGACCTGTTCGGCACCGACCACACTCCGGGTTTCCCCAGTGCGGCGCGATATATCGCCCTTTCGGTAATGCAGGAAGGAATACTGGCGAGAGATATGCAGAAGGTGGACCAGTTTGTTGTTTTCCAGGCTATTGGCCGTGATTCCGGTTGGCTCACAGCTGCTTCAGCCGTAGGCAAGAAAAACCCCGAAGATGCTCCACATATTCTCTGCCTGCCGGAAAGAGATTTCGAAAGAGAAAAATTCATCAAGGATGTCAAACAATGCTATGATGAATTCGGCTTCGTTTCAATTGCCTGCGGAGAGGGCATTACTTTCGCCGACGGCTCACCGGTTTCAGCTTCCAAGACAACCGACAAATTCGATAATGTCGAGTTCGGGGCTATGGGCGGCGTCAGTGTAGGTATGGCACTGCACAAAATAATTTCAGATGAACTCGGCTGGCGCGGCGAATTCGAGATTACCGAGTCCCTGCCGATGAGCGCAGCCGACAGAGCGACGCAAGTGGATATTGACGAGGCTTATATGTGCGGCCAAGCGGCGGTGAATTTGGCAAAAGAAGGCAAGACCGGCCTGATGGTTACGCTGGAAAGGCAGGCCGGAAGTAAATATAAGTGTACCACCGGCACCTGTCCTCTAAAAGAAGTCGCCATCAAAGCAAAACCAATGCCCGATGAATTTATTAACGCCGAA
>Ga0307378_10008328_pt1 | contig 13803 bp, 9 predicted proteins | sample UN1MG_FD_202238 | JGI IMG/M metagenome (GOLD analysis project Ga0307378, IMG submission 202238) | Soil microbial communities from Risofladan, Vaasa, Finland - UN-1 | ecosystem: Environmental > Terrestrial > Soil > Coastal area > Acid sulfate soil | place: Finland: Risofladan, Vaasa | collected... | reverse complement strand
CGGCCCGCGCTCGGCGTGGGCCTGGTGGTGGTCAGCGACCGGTTCGTCTCCTCCACCGTGGCGTACCAGGGGTACGGGGGCGGCATCGACCCGGACCTCATCTGGGACCTGGGCCGCACGGCCTGTGACGGCATCGAGCCGGACCTGACGGTCATCCTCGATCTGCCCATCCAGGCCGGTTTCGCCCGCATCCGGGGCGAGCACGATCGCATCGAGTCGAAGGACCGGTCCTATCACGAGAAGGTGCGGCAGGGGTTTCTGGCGATGGCCGAGGCCCGGCCCGACGTGTTTGCGGTGGTCGACGCGACGCAGCGGCCCGACGCCGTGGCCGGGGCCATCTGGGAGGCGGTGGTGCGTGTCCTTCGCTGACATCCGATATCAGCCGGCCGCGGTCCGGATGCTTCGGGCCGCCGTGGCCGGCGACCGCGTCCCCCACGCGTACCTGTTCGTGGGGCCTCGCGGCGTGGGGAAGGGCCTGGCGGCGCGCCAGCTCGCCAAACTCCTGTTCTGCGAGTCTCGCCGCGGCAAGGACGCCGACAGCCTGGACCCCTGTGACGCCTGCGACCCCTGCCGCCGCGTCGACCGGGACGTCCACCCCGACCTGCACTGGTTCCGCAAGGAACCCGACCGGAACGATTTTCGCATCGAACTGGTGGCCCGGCGCGAGGGCAGCCCCAGCGCCGTGGTCACCGAGTCGGTCATGCTCACGCCGATGGAGGCCGAGCGAACCGTCACCGTGCTGGACGACGCGGAACTGCTCAACAGGGCGGCGGCCAGCGCCCTCCTGAAGACCCTCGAGGAACCCTCCTCGCGGGCCGTCCTGATTCTCTTGTGCGCCGATGCGTCGCGGCTGCCGGGCACGATCCTGTCGCGGTGCCAGTGGGTGCGGTTCGGCCCGCTGCCCGAGGAATTCGTGGCAACGAAGGTGCGCGAGGTGCTGGCGGCACGGTCGGCGCCCCGGGCCGGTGACGGCAAGGCCCGGGCGCCACAGCCCGACGTGTCGGCCGAGGAAATCGCCTTCGTGTGCCGTTTCGCCGGCGGCAGCATCGAACAGGCCGCCGACCTGGCCGGCAGTGGCCTGTGGGACCTCAAACGCGACTTTATCGGGCATCTGCCCGCGCTCGACGCCGGGACGGCCCTCGACATGGCCGAGGCCGTCAAAGCGTGGGGCCAGGCCGTGGCGAAGCGCGAACACGTCAGGTGGGACACCCCCGAGGGAAACGCCGTTCGCCGGCGGACGGCTCGGCTGGCGCTGGCGGCGGTCGCGTCGGCCTTCGGCGATGCGGCCCTGCTGGCGGCGGGCATCGACGGGGCCCGCCTCGTCAATGCGGACCAGCGACGAGTCCTCGATGCCCTGAGCGCTTGGCCGACCGAGGCCTCCGCCCGGGCCGTCGGTCTGCTGGCCGACGGCCAGGCCCAGATCGGTCGGTACGTGCACACCGAACTCGCCGCCGAGAACGCCCTGATTCAAGTCAGCCGCCTGAGGCCGTCGATGTAAAGCCCGTCGAGCGGCCGCCATAAGTAACCGAGCCGCGACCGTGAGGGAGCGGTGCCGTCGCGGCGGCGGGGTCAATGTACCGCTCCCTTACGGTCGCGGCTCGGATATTCGGTCGCGGCTCGGATAGGGCGCGTTACGCCGGGGCGTCGTTTTGAGTTGAAAAGTGGGCCTCCTGGGCCTATCCTAATGCCCTTTTGACGGACTGGTTCGGCCTGCGGAGAAAGGCAAAACGAATGACACTCTCGTTTTTCAGGCGGCACCGCAAGTATTTCATGGTGCTGATGTTTGCCGCGGTCATCTCGATGGTCCTCTTTGGCACGTGGCAATACATGATGCGAAGCTGGAGCAGTTGGTTCGGGTCCGAGGGGGGCCGCCAGGTCGTCGGGACCATTGACGGCCGCACCGTCCGCGCGAAGGAACTCGGCGAGTTCTATTACGGGGTCCGGGCGGCGGGCCAGGCCAGCCAGTGGTGGGCCCAGGCCCTCGAGGCCCGGGCCGTCACCCCGGAGGCCAAGCAGCGGCTGTACGTCTACACGCTCGGGATGACGGCGTGGCCGATCCTGGCCCAGACCCTCAAGGCCGAGAAGCCCGACACCCAGACGCTGCTCACGTGGCTGGCCCTGTACGACGAGGCCCGCCGCAACGGGTTCGACACGTCCGAAGCGCAGGTCCGCACCCGCCTCGAAGGCTTGATGCAAGTGGGCCTGACGCCCGAGCTCCTGGGACGTGTCGTCGAGGAGGTGGCCGGCAGGCAGCAGTCGCTTCTCATGGCGGGCCTCGCCAAGGACATGACGCTGCGGGCCTACGTCAACTGGCTGGGCGAGACCACCGGCGGGGCCGTCGAGCAGGAGATGCGGCGCGACTTCGCCCGCCTGGACGAGCGACTGAAGGTCCGCCTGGCCGTCCTGAAGGCCGACGACGTTCTCGGCGAGGTCAAGGACGTGCCCCAGGACGTCCTCCAGCAGCAGTTCGACAAGTACAAGGCGTTCCTGCCGGGCAAGAGCCCGGAAGGGTACGGGTACCGTATCGCCGACAAGGTCGCGCTGGAGTATCTCGTGGCCGACCCGGCGGGCTTCGAGGCCGCCGCCAAGGTGACCGACACCGACGTCCGCGCGTATTACGACGCCCAGAAGGACGCGGAGTTCCTCGTCGAGGAGGAGCCGAAGAAGGAGGACGATAAGAAGGACGCCGTCGCGGACGCTGACGAAAAGAAGACCGCCGCGCCGCCCGAAAAGAAGTACCGGCCCTTCGAGGAGGTCCGCGACGAGATACGCAAGACGCTCGTCCATCGCGATGGCGCCCGCCTGGCGCGGGAACGCCTCTACGCCAACGTGGCCGAGGTCCGCACGATGAAGAAGTCCCCCGACCTGGGCATCTGGGCCGACGGCAAGCAGGTGCGGCACGTGGTGCTGCCGGGACTGCACACGGCCGAGGCACTGGCCCAACTCGAGGGTATCGGGAAGGCCCGCACCGAGGCCGACTCGTTCCCGGCGTACGCCGTGGCCGCCATCGAACTGGTGGGCGAGAAGGGGCGCATCGGCAAGGGCGAGATCAGCGACGTCTTCCTCGGCGCCGACGGCGAGGGCTATGCCTTCCGTCTGACGGCGGTCGAGGCCAACCGCGAGCCCGCCAACCTGGACGAGGTCCGCGACAGGGTGCTGGCCGACGTCCGCCGCGCGAAGGCCTTCGACATCGTCCGCGAGAAAGGCAAGCAACTGCTCGAGGCCGCCTCCAGCAAGGGGGCCGAGGCCGCCGCGAAGGACGCCGGCGTCAACCTGGTCGAGAGCGACTGGTTCCCCCGCGAACAGGTGATTCCGTACGGCGGACGCTGGCTCTCCTTGCCGCCGGCCCTGCCCGAGGTGGGCACCAACCGCATCGTGGTCGCCGAGTGTTTCCGAATGGCCGCCGACGGCCGGCAGCGGACCCTCGTGACGCTGGCTCAGCAGGAGACCGTCGTCGTGGCCGAACTCCTGGACCGCAAGGCGGCCCGCGAGGCGGCCTTCGACCGGATGCGCCCCCTGGTGGCCCAACGGGTCTCGGGCAAACTGGCCGGCGAAGCGCTCCAACGCCTGGTCGATCTCGGTGCGATCCAACGCCGGATGACGGTCGTCGCGGAGATGACTGACGTGGTCTTGCCGTCGCGCCAGGGCCGCGACGAGGGCGATGAAGACTAGTGCTACTTTGTCAACTCGGCCTGGGCCCCTTGGAACCCGCGCGGTGGCCTTCCTAGGCCACCGCGAGTTGGCGCAGTGCAACCTGTCGCGGGGGGCGCGGGCGGCCCCCCCCCCCCGGGGGGTGGAGATGAGTTGACAAAGTAGCACTAGGCAGCCCAGGCGTTGTCCCCCGGGTCGGCGGCGGGGACGCCGCGCCCGGCGCGTGGCTGTTGACAGTCGCCGGCCCAGCCGGTATAGTCCTGCCGTACGCTTGGCCGGGTAGGTAGCTCAGGTGGTAGAGCACCGCACTGAAAATGCGGGTGTCGTGGGTTCAACTCCCACCCTGCCCACCATGTCCGTTCCGCCGCGTTCCCCGGATGGCGGGTGTCCCTCTCTCATCGGGCACGGCGAGCGCGCAGGGTGCGTCCCGACGCGCAGCCGCACCGCGCGGTGTCCGCGTCACCTGGAGGCGGGATGATGGAGACCGGGGGGCTCTTGCGCCGTCAATTCCTGCGTGGTTCGCTGACGACGATTGCCGCTGCGGCGGTGGTCTCGGGGTGTCGGCCTGGCGGGGCGCGGACCGCCGGCGCCGGTCCGCACGTTGGCACGGAATCGGAGAAGCCTATGAAGACTCTCACCGTGGGCGAAGGCCAGTACCGCGGCCGGACCAACGTGGCGATTCAACAGGCCGTTGACGACGTGGCGGCCGCCGGCGGCGGCACAGTGGTCGTCGGGCCGGGCACCTACGCCATGCACGACGCGCTTCACCTGCGGTCGGGCGTCCGCGTGGTGGGCCGCGACGGGGCCGTCCTCAAGAAGGTGCCCAGCGTCCAGAGCGCCATACCCGATTACCTGGGGTACGGGCACTACGAGGTCACGGTGCGCGAGCCCGACAAGTTCCCCGTCGGCACGGGCGTGCACATCATGGACGACGACGCCGGCGGCTTCTACACGACCGTGGCGACGGTCGTCGGGCGCGAGGGCGACCGCCTCTTCATCAACCGGATGCTCAACCACGATTACGCCGCCAACCGCCACGCCCGCGTCATCTCGGTCTATCCGATGATTGAGGCCGAAGGCGTGTGCGGCGCCGCCGTCGAGGACCTCGCCATCGACGGTAACAGCGGCGAAGAATCGTTCATGCTGAACGGCTGCCGCGGGGGCGGCGTGTTCCTCATCGGGTCCGAGCGCATCGCCCTGCGCAACCTCCAGGTGGGCCACTACCGCGGCGACGGCATCAGTTTCCAGCAGTCCAGCGACATCCTCCTCGAGCGGTGCCACGTGCATCATAATGTCGGCACCGGTCTGCACCCCGGAAGCGGCAGCGTCCGGTACATCATGCAGGACAACCGCGTCCTTGACAACGGAGGCTGTGGCATCTTCTATTGCCTGCGGACGACGCACTCCGTGTGCCGGCGGAACGAGGTCCGTGGCAACGGGGCGGCGGGCATTTCTGTTGGCGAGCGCGACACCGACCACCTCGTCGAGAAGAACGTCGTCGTCGGCAACGGCGAGGAGGGCATTCTGTTCCGATCGCCCAACCGCCAGGGCGGCGACCGCGTCATCGTCGTCGCGAACCAGGTCGGCCCCAACGCGACGAAGAAGGCGGCCGCCGAGGTCCGCGTCGAGGCGGGGCTTTCGGACGTCCACGTCCTCGACAACACGATTGTGCCCGGCCCCGGCGGGGCCGTATGGATTGGCAAGGGGTGCCGCAACGTCAGCCTAGCCGGCAACACGGTCGGCGGGCGCGACCAGCAGCCGGGCGACCTCGCGGGCGAGGGCGCCGCCGAGGCGCTCCGCGAGCGGCCCGCGCGGCTGCCCGACGTGGGGCCCGCTGCGCTCCCGGCAAACGGCGCCCGGCACTTGAATCGGGCGAGCCTGGACCCGTGGGACGAGCAGGCCATGTGGCAGTGGAAGGGTTGAGCGACCGGGGTCTCCGGTGGCTGGTGGAGGATAAGATATGCAGGGCTATGCCTTGGCGGCGCTGGCGACGGGATTGGTTCTGACCCTCTGGCCGTGTGTGCCGGCGGGTGCCGGAGAGTCGGGGCCGGCCGTGGTCATCCGTGAAGGAGACCGGCCGGTCTTCGAGTATCGGCATGGCGACGTGCCGTTCAAACCGTACGTGAAGCAGTTCTTCACGCCGGCCGGCGTCAACATGCTCCGCGACGCGCCGCACGATCACCTGCACCATCACGCGCTGATGTTCGCCGTGGGCATCGACGGCGTTGACTTCTGGAGCGAGGTGAAGGGATGCGGCCGCCAGGTCCACGGTGACGTCCAGGTGTTCGGCACGGTCCGCGGCGGGCAGACCGTCATGGACGGCCTTCGCGACGGGCATCTTGCGTGGAACACCGCCGCCGGCGAGACGCTGGCGACGGAGGCCCGCGCGGTCCGGATGCACGACGGCCGCGAACTCGGCGCCTCGCTGCTGACCTGGCGGACGGCCCTGAAACCGGCCCAGGGGAAGGCCTCCATCAAGGTGCACGGGAGCCACTACTTCGGCCTCGGCATGCGGTTGGTCGAGTCGATGGACAACGTCGGCACCTTCTCTGCGGCCGACCGCAACGAGCCCGGCGAGACCGTCCGCGGCGACGAGCGCCTGAGGCGGGGCCGGTGGTGCGCCTACACGGCCCCGGTCGACGGCAAACCGGTCACGGTGGCCATGTTCGACCACCCGAAGAACCCGCGGCCGGCATGGTGGTTCACCATGACCAAGCCGTTCGCGTACCTGTCGGCCACGCTGAACCTGCACCGCGAGCCGCTCATCGTCAAGGCCGACGAGACACTCTTGCTCCGCTATGGCGTGGCGGCGTGGGACGGCGGCGTGGACGCCAAACGGATTGACGACCTGTACGCGCGGTGGTTGGTCCTGGTGGACAAGGGCGAGAAGCCGTAGGATGCCAAGCGGCCTGCCGGCGGCGGCTGGCGTGCGTCCGCGGGGGCAAGCCGGCCGAGACGTTCTCGCCCGCCGACCTGGCGTACCACGTTCAGACCGCCCTCATCATGGGCATGTGGAGCCTGAAGCAGGGCAAGGTGGCCCGGTTTGACGCCGCGAACCAGACAATCCTCATGTGACGTGTAGAGCGTCTTAGGGTGGGGTCTTTGCGCGGTGGGTCCCCGTACCCACCGCGCCAGGGCGGACATCTTGCGGCGAGCGCGGCGGGTACGGGGACCCGCCGCGCAAACACCCAATGGTGAGCCGTTTCAGCCTGGTGCCAGGCCCGGCCGAGCACGCGCGTCCGGGATAGTCTTCAGCCCCGGCCCCGGCGGCGCAGCGCGATCAGCCAGACGGCGCCGGCGCCCAGCAGGGCCATGGTCACGGGTTCCGGCACCAGGTTCTTGTCCTTGCTGATGATCAGGCTCTCGCCCGACTTCAATTCCTTGTCCCACTGGAAGGCCCACGCCGTGTCGCCCGTCACGGGGCCGGCGTTGTTGCTCAGCAGGCTCGCGGAGGCGTCGGCCAGGGCCGAGAGCAGCGTGTCGGCAAAGTCGGCCTGGTAGCGGCTTGGCGACGGTCCGACCACGGTCTCGGCCAGATACAGGCCGCCGCCCGTCTGGTAAGCCGTGCCGCCGTCGAGGATCGTGGTCGAGTCGCTGCTGCCGTCGTCGCCCAGGTCGAAGTCGACGTACTGGAAGAAATGGAAGTCGAGCGTCGCGCCGCCGGTGTTGGTGATGCGGATGTTCTCGAAGAGGTCGGAGGTCCGGCTTCCCGCGCTGCCGCCCACGAGGAGGAAGGTCAGGTCGATCTGGAAGCCCGCGCCCGCGTACGTGACGAACAGCCCGTCGTCGCTGCCGTCCATGTTGGTGTCCGCGGTGTGGCTGGCACCGAGCGTCAGGCTGTCGATGGACTGCTCGGGGCCGCTCGGGCCGACCCGGTACCAGAACCATTGTCGCTTGAGTTGCTCGGTGCCGTCGATGGTCCAGGAGTTCAGGCCCGCCGGCGACCCCAGGTCGAAGACCGCCGTGGCGTTCTGGTCGGTCAGCATGACGGACGCGGCCGCCGTCTGTGCCAGGAGTCCCGCCGCAATGACCGCTGCCAACGTGACCGTCCAACGCCTGCCGGTGCCGCTGAGCATAGTCGTTCTCCAATGGAACAGCCTGTGCGTGCGTCACCGTGTGTCACGATGGCAGTCCGGGCCGGTGACGTCATAGAGAGCGCGGCACGCCGGCGTCGCGGCTGCGGTGTGGCTCCAGTCGCGACGTAGCGTTGCCACACATCAATATGATGATAAAGCGCATGGAGGCAAGCGGGCCGGCACGGATTCGGCGCGGGGCAGTCGTAAGTCTTGCTATAATAACAGGTTACGGCGCGCTTCAAAACGCCATTGGTCCGCGCGTTGCTGAGAAACAGCGCGGCAAACCGCTCGAATAAACGGTCCGCTACGTCTTCGGCACGACCGAGGCTTTGCTGCGCGTCTTCTGGAGTTCGACCTGTGACGAACGCCGCTCCAGGATCGAGAGGCTGATCTCGATGCACTCGCGGACCTCGTCGGGCGTCGACGTGCCCACGCACACCATGTCGCAGTCGCGGATCGTCGACCAGTTGAACGCCAGGCCCACGAGCGGCAGCACCTTGTTGACGGCCAGCGGCTTGATCGTGATGACCGGCTTCTTGCACTGCCAGATCATCCGATGCACCCAGTCCACCTCGATCTGCATGAGGAAGCCCACGGCGTTGTAGAGTTGAATGTACGTGGCCACGTCGAGGCCGGTCTCGTCGGCGTAGACGGGCACCTCCGGCATGTGCGTCGAGAGGCCGGGGATCATGCCCGCCTGGCGGATCATGCGGCAATACTTGTCCATGTCGCGGATGACGCGGTCACGCCGGTCCACCAGGGCGTCGGTGCTCGACGTGTGCGGCATGCACACCGGCGCGCCCAGGGCGGCGCACTTCTCGAACGTGCGGCGGTTCGCGTCGTCGGCCTTGGCATCCTGGCCGAGGTCCAGCGACGGGGTGACGAGGTAGATGACCTTGCGGCCGGTCCGATCCTGGGCCATTTGGATGGCCTTCTCGAGGTGCGGCAGGGGGTAGGGGCCCAGGAGGGTGTCGACGCCGGCGTTCAGGTAGATCTCAATCATGTCGGCGGCCCGTTCGGCCGTGCAGGTTCGCAGAATCTCTTGGTCCTTCGCGGCGCTGGTGTGCGAGTAACCGAGCCACCAGTTCGTGCCCATCACGAGCCGCGAGACCGACAGGTTCTCGATCTTCGTCCGCGGGAAGTCTGCCATCCGTGCGCCCTTTCAAGAGAACCGCTCCCGGCCACCGCCGGAGGCGAATGCCAGATCATTATACGCTGCCATCGCCTCTCGTCAAGGGGTGGGAGGGCGATGGGCAAGTCCATCTTACGCCTCGTCCTTCGCCTCGGGCCGCAGACGGATGTGGAGTTCGCGCAACTGGCGCTCGTCCACCGGGCCCGGGGCGCCGCTCATCAGGCACTGGGCCCGCTGGGTTTTCGGGAAGGCGATCGTGTCGCGGATACTCGACTCGCCCACCAGCAGCCGCACGAACCGGTCCAGCCCCAGCGCGATGCCGCCGTGGGGCGGCGCGCCATACCGCAGGGCCTCCAGAAGGAACCCGAACTTCGCATCGGCCTCCTCCTTGCCGATGCCGAGCAACTGGAAGACGCGCTGCTGGATGTCCGGACGGTGGATACGGATGCTCCCGCCGCCGAGCTCCACGCCGTTGAGCACCAGGTCGTACGCCCGGGCGCGGACCGATAGCGGCTCGGACTCCAGGCGGTCCAGGTCCTCGGGCCTGGGGCTGGTGAACGGGTGATGGATGGCCACGTGCCGCTTCTCGGCCGCATCGTACTCAAGCAGCGGGAAGTCCGTGACCCAGCACAGGTTCAACTGGTCCTCTGGGATGATGCCGAGACGGTGCCCCAGGTGGACGCGCAGGGCGCCGAGGCTGGCCGCCACCACGGCCGGCTCGTCGGCCACGAAGAGGAGCAAGTCGCCGGGCTCCGCGGCAAACGTCTGTTGCATGTCGGCCAGTTGCGGCGGGGTGAAGAACTTCGCGATGGGCCCGGTCAGACCCTCGGCCTCGGCCCGGAGCCACGCCAGGCCCTTGGCCCCGAAGCCGCCCGCGTAAGTGGTGAGTTCGTCGATGTCCTTGCGGCTGAACGCCTTTCCACCGGAGACCTTGAGGCCGCGGACGTGCCCGCCCTTGGCGACCGCCTCGCGGAAGATACGGAACTCGCTCTGCCCGGCGACCTCGCCCACGTCGTGAAGGTGCATCTCGAAACGTCGATCGGGTTTGTCCGAGCCGTAGTCGCGCATCGCCTCGGCGTGGGTCAATCGCGCAAAAGGCGGCGCCACGTCCACGTCGAGGACGGCCTTGACGACGGCCGCCACGACGCGCTCGGTGACAGCCATAATGTCTTCTTCGGCGATAAACGCCATCTCGATGTCGAGTTGCGTGAACTCCGGCTGGCGGTCGGCCCGCAGGTCCTCGTCGCGCAGGCACCGCGCGATCTGGTAGTACCGGTCGTACCCGGCGATCATGAGGATCTGCTTGAACAGTTGCGGCGACTGGGGCAGGGCGTAGAACCGCCCCGGGTTGATGCGGCTGGGGACGAGGAAGTCGCGCGCCCCCTCGGGCGTCGATTTCGTCAGCAGCGGCGTCTCGATGTCCAGGAACGACTCGGCCTCCAGCGTCTCGCGCATCGTGCGCACGATCAGCGCCCGCGTGATCAGGTTCCGCTGCATCCGCGGCCGCCGCAGGTCGAGGTAACGGTACTTCAGGCGGATGTCCTCGCCCAGGTCCACGTCGTCGGTAATCTCGAAGGGCACGGCGTCGCTCTCGGCCAGAATCTGGGCCGACGTCGCGTGGACCTCGATCCCGCCGGTCGGGATCTTGAGGTTGACGGCCTCCGGCGGGCGCGGACGCACCGTGCCCTCAATCTGCACGGCGTATTGGCCGTGCATCCGCTCGGCCAGGGCATGGGCCTGGGCCTGGGCGCTGTTGGCCGGGTTGAACACGCACTGCGTGGTGCCGAAGCGGTCGCGGAGGTCGATGAAGATGACCCCCCCGTGGTCGCGTGCGGAATCGACCCAGCCGGCCAGCTTCACGGTCTGGTCCGTCTGGGCCGGCGTCAGTTCGCCACAGGTGTGTGTCCGATAGGTCGTCTTCATAACGCATTCTCCTGCACGGCCGGCCCGCAACGAGACCGGCCCCGGGACTCAAATCCCGAGGCCGTCTGCAAGCGTCGGCGCGCGGCAGCCCCGGGGCGTCAGGTATTGCCCGGAACCGGATTATCGCCGCGCGGCCTCATGATACGTTACTATCGGCAGGAGCCACGTGGCCGTCAAGGGAAAACCGGGTCCCGGACGCTCCGTCAACGCGCCGTGGCGGGGTCTTGACGCTGGGTTTATGGGCTGTAGAATCTGAGTGGGAACACGTCGCGTGTGACCGCTGGACTGCCGGCCGACGGATGGCGTTCTGATTCGTACAAGAAGTGGTTTCCCGCCGGGCTGCCTGCGACGGCAACGGAGACGGCCGTTCGGCCGCGGTAAGCACGGGCCGGCGCACTTCCACAGCCTGGCAGGCGGAAAGGGCATCGAGGATGGCGGAGACCGTTCAGGCACAATGCGGTTCTTGCCACAAGCGGTTCAGGTTGCGGGCCGACCAACTGAATCGCGAGGTGCGGTGTCCGCACTGCAAGACGATCGTCAAGATCGCCCAGCGCAGCGAGACGGCATCGGCGGCGGTCGGCGCCTTTCGCGAGATGCCTGCGGAGCGGCGTCCCGCGGCGAGCAGCCGCCCCGGGGCGTATTCCCAGGCCGCCATGCGGAACAAGAACGTGGGGATCGCCTGGCTCGTACTGGTTGTACTCGGCCTGATCGGTGCGGCGATCGGCCTGTTCGTCGTTTTCGGCCGCCACGGCGACGAACTCATGCCGGAGATTGGCGCTAGACGGACCGGTCCCACCTTCGAACGCGACCAGGTGGCCACGACGGCGCCGCCCGATGGCGCCGCTCCCCAGGGCACAGGGCCCGCGGCGCGGGGACCCGATTGGAAGCCGCCGCCTGACCCCATCGAGGTCAAGGTCGAGCGAATCCTGCGAGGCTACAAGGACGAAACGGTCACGTACGCCGCCGGACACGTCACCAACAACACCGACGATACCGTTCGCTCGATGAAGATCGTCGTGGACCTCTTCGACAAGGACGAGAAGCCGCTGGGCCAGGCCGTGGCCGTCATCCTGAACATCCCGCCCAAGTACACGGTGCCGCTGGTGGCCGAGTGGAAACACGGCCAGGGGGTCCGGGCGCGGCGGTGGATGATCTCCAGTTACGAGAGCAACCCGCCGGGCATTCCGCGCGAGTTGCCGGCCCTCCAGGCCACCGACCCGTGGCCGAAGCGCGACCCGAACTCGGTGGCCCCGGACGGTGTGGTCTCCGCCAAGGTCACCAACCTCGGCCTCGTTCCGGTACGCGATATGGACATGGTTGCCATTCTGCTCGACGCGACGGGCCAGATTGTCGGTGCCGCGCGCAGCGGCGTGACGAAAGAGATCCAGCCGAAGGCGTCCGAAGAGGTGTCCATCCGCTGGGAACTCTGCGCGGGCACGCTCGTCCAGTCGACCCAGGTGTGGGTCCAGCCGCAGTTCTGACGACCGAGGCCGGCTGGTTACGGCCCCGTGTTTGCGCGGCGGGTCCCCGTACCCGCCGCGCTCCTCGCGTTGGCGCGGTGGGTGCGGGGACCCACCGCGCCCCCATCCAGCCTTAAGTCGCCAAGGCGCCCGCCGCCGCCGGCCGCATGCCGCGCGGCCGAGGCCGAACGGTCACATCGCGAACCCAGGCCGCCACGCTGGCGGTTTCGCCACGGGACTCCCCGCCAGGTCGAGCGCCAGCCCTGCCGCATGGTCGGCGGCGCCGGCCACGTCGATGGGCCGGCGCACCTCGGCCAGGGCGGCCTTCATGTCGCGGCGGCGCTCGTCGTCGAGCAGCAGGCCGGCGATCTCGTCGATCTCGGCCGGGGTCGGGGGGGCGTCGTGCATGTATTCGGGCACGACCCGCCGCCCGGCCAGGGCGTTCGGCAGGCACAAGAGGTCCTGGAACGGTCTGTTGATGAGCCACCGGCCGGCGAGGTTCCACTCGGCCCAGGAGACGTTGTAGAAGACGGCCATGGGCGTGCCGTAGAAGAGAAGTTCCAGGGCGGTGGTGCCCGACTTGGCCAGCGCCAGGTCGGCCGCCTGCTGCATCTCGTGGGTCTTGCCGACGACGGTGCGGACCGCAAGCCCCGAGGCGGCGATCTCGGGCGCGGCCCAGTCGCGGTGCTCTTCGGCCGCCAGGGCCATGACGAACGAGCACCGCGGGCACCGCTCGGCCAGGGCACGGGCGATGATGAGTTGGCGCCGCAGGATGGGCGCCACCTCCTGCCGCCGGCTGCCCGGCAGGATGGCCACGACACGCTCGTCGGGTGCCGAACGAAGGCCGCGCATGAACGCATCATCCAGGGCCAGGCCGCGCAGGTGGTCCACCACCGGGTGACCCACGAACGTGGCCGCGACGCCGTGCCGGCGGAAGAACTGCTCCTCGACCGGCAGCACGCACGCCACGTGGGTGAAGCGGCGGCGGAGTTTCCGGACGCGCCACGGCGCCCACGCCCACAACTGCGGCGGAATGTACCAGAGGAGCGGAATCCGCCGGGCCCGGAACCGGCTGGCCAGCAGAAAATGAAAGCCCGGATTGTCGATCGTCACGACCACGTCGGGCCGCCACGCGGCAACCAGGCGGTCCACGCGGCTCAAGAGGTCCAGGTACCGCGGCAGGGCGCCGAACAGGGGCAGAAAACCGATGATGCCCAAGTCGACCGTGTTGGCGAAGAGGGTTGCCCCGGCGGCCTCCATGCGACGGCCACCCAGGCCGACGATGTCGGCGTCGGGCGCGCGGCGGCGAATGGCACGAATCAGGTTCGAGGCGTGAAGGTCGCCGGACATCTCGCCGGCGCTGATGAGGATTCGCGGACGTCCCACAAGCGTTGCCCCCGCCGCTCGAAGTTGCCAGGAAGCGGCCTCCAGGCATGCGGCGCGATTCTACCAGGGAGCCGGTGCCGTCACAATGTCAAAGGACCGAGCGAGCCATTTGCGTTGTGGGCGTTTTGGCGGATGGGGCGAGGTGATGGGCGAGGGGCTGGTCCGCGTGGGGAGG
>Ga0307378_10008327_pt1 | contig 13804 bp, 19 predicted proteins | sample UN1MG_FD_202238 | JGI IMG/M metagenome (GOLD analysis project Ga0307378, IMG submission 202238) | Soil microbial communities from Risofladan, Vaasa, Finland - UN-1 | ecosystem: Environmental > Terrestrial > Soil > Coastal area > Acid sulfate soil | place: Finland: Risofladan, Vaasa | collected... | reverse complement strand
TAAATACAAGTATATCCATAAAAAATTATTGAAAACGCTTAATGTACTGATAATTTATTATCTACCGCCTCTTTTTTCAGATCGATTAATTTCTTAATGTACCCGTTTCTTCTGAGTAATTTGAAGGTGAGATTTTCATATGAATATTCACCACCCTTGTCTAAACCGCTTTGTCTAAACCGCTTTAGCTTCTTTTTGATCGATTCTACTTCAGATGTAACATCAATACCCAATTTGTTTTTCACCTCCAAAGAATCAATTAAATTGGCGTACTCTTCACCCTTCTCAAGTATACCTCTATCGTCGACATATTTTTTCGATTTTTGGGGTTCGACGATCCATTTGTCATTTAATATAGAATATACCCCACTAGAAATGTGTGGTTCTTTTACGTCCTGAACGTACATCTCAACCTCAAATCCTTTGATGGTGATATCATGTAATGAGTTCCAAACATTTTTCTTAGCAGCAAAAAATTCCGCAAGAAGGACATTACTGTGATTACTTTCGTCATAGTCTATCAAGACATGAAGGTCAACGTCGGAATATTCTGACCAGTTATAGTTTGCTAATGAACCCGTTAGGACTGCATCATAAACGAAGAATTCTACTCCTAAGAACTCAATAAATTTATCTGTAATGATTAATAACCGATCTCTGACAGAATCCAGCATTTTATAGGTATCGCCAGATTTTTCAAAAATCTCTAAAGACAAAGTTGGTTTTGAATAAAAAGATTTAATTATCTTCTCGTCATGTTCCCTGTCTTCTGATAATTCATCAACTAGCGATCGTGTACTCATGTAACCTTTTTATACTTGTATACTTTATTTATATTGCTATTAAGGAATTTACCCTGAGACTCCGACATTCTTAATTTTGTGAAGACCTCCCAAGGCACACCATAATACTCATAAATACTTCCATTTTTGAAAGTAACCGCTAAGGTTTTAGATTCTGTTTGATAAGATGCGAATTTTAAGTTAGTTGAATGGATAACAACATTAATTGTTTTTCCGGAGATTTGTTCTGATATGATTCCCATGGTCGTAATTTTTAGTATAATATACAAAAATTGGACAAAAAAAGAAACCCTTGACTTTCGATCAAGGGTTGTAATTTATCCTGGGAAGGGTGGTTCCCCACCACTTGCTAGATTTGTAGGCTCGTATTCGTTATTTTCTTTTCTGTCTGGGACTTCAGGCTTCGGTATTTCTGAAAGTTTGTCAATCAAATCACCAATTGTTTTCCCCGAATCAAGTAATTTTCGACCACACATTAAAAAATTCCCAAAGTCAGGACCTGGTTCTTCTGCTTTGAATGTTTCTTCGCCCCCGGGGGCAACAAACCCACCTACAAGCTGTTCTTTAATAAGATGATCCATTTGGGATTCTGTAATTCGAATTATCTTTTTCATAACCCCATTACTTGTTTTATTCTTGTAATTTCAGGTATGGTCTTTTTGTAATATAAATTTTGGGCTTCAGCAACCATATTTTCAGTTTCACCATCCATCCATTCGCTATCGATATAGTCTTTTATGAATTCAACGTCATGTGCTAACTTTTGAATATCTTCATTTGATTCTGCGTTTGTTATACGATCAATAAGATCGGTAAGAAAATCTTTTACTTCCTCTTTTGATGTAACTTTTGTTACAGAAGGAATCTCATCGGGAACTGGATCTGCGGGAACAGAAGAAATTAATTTAAACCTACTTGGATCATCGATACCCTTTTTTCGTAGAGCATCCATCCGTTCCTTTTCAATCTCATCTCGTTTACTCCCTATTTCACCACCGATCTGTTTTTTTGTAACAGCTTCGGGAGGATTTTCAAGTCTTTTTTCCACAATACCCCTTACAATTTTTATGAAGTCATACAAGGTAACTTTCTTATATTCTTCATATACTGCGGATTGTAATGGATGGGGTCTATCTAAACCTTCACCTGTCCGTAGGTAATCGAAATTAGACGATTGTTGATTGAGAGAAGCGAGACTAGTTCCAATTATATTATTTGCAAGTTGTTGTTTGGACATTCCCAAATGTTCGATTCCAAATGTGGCATTAAACATCGCAAGAATTTGGTCTTCTTTATCCCATTCCTCCTTCCATCGACCCTTCTGACCATACTCAATTAACATTCGTTGGGCCACGACGGATTTGAGTTGTGATTCGGTTACCCTTATTTTTTTACCCATATCTGAGTTTGTTTTAGGCCATTGGAATCTCAGGTTCAATCCCACCGTCAACCTCTGGGTTTGGCGCAATTGGTTCCTCGACATCTTCTGGCTCAGATTCTTGAGCTTCTAAGAGTTGATCTACTAACTCACCAACGGTAACCCCTTGGTCAAGTAGTTCTTTAGCACAACCAATAAATTGTTCAAAATCTGGACCCTCAGTTGCCATGTCTTCACCACCAGCATCGGGAGTACCTGTTACTTGTTCTGGACTTGGTCCTGTGTTCATAACTTGGCCTTCTTGTTCCTTAATCACTTTTTTAATGATATCATTAAGTTGTGATTCTTTAATTTTTACGACTCTTTTCATATTTCAATTGTATATTATTCTTTATTACATTCCATATAATGATAAATACCTGAATGATTCCTATAAATATGTGAAAGCCAAAAAAAACCCCCGAAATTGTCGGGGGCCTTATCTAAACGATTTCAATGACACGTTCTTTAATTTTTTTCTTGTCTTTGGGGATCGTTGCGGCTAGGATCCCATTTTCTACTGTGGCAGTGATTCCTTTCACATCAGAGTCGTCTGGGAGTGTGTATTCTTTAGTAAATGAATTGGTGAAGTAAAATGTTTTGTCATCAGTTTCTTCCTTTTCATGTGAAATGGTAAGAATGTTATCTTTCACCTTAATCTCGATGTCCTCTTTATCAAGTCCAGGGACTGCGAGTTCAACACGATATTCATTATCACCATTGATAATGTTAGTTCTTTTAACGCTTCTTTCGATGAAGCTCGGTGTCTCATAAAAGAGATCAACAACATCCGTAAAAAACGGATCACTAAATAATTTTAATTTGTTCATGTTTCAATATTTTTTTAAATGGTTTATTATCAACCTAACATTTACAATTTTTTTGCCAATCTTAATATCACGACATTTTGTCAGTTATCCGTTGATTATCAATGACATATTGTCTAAAACCCCACCATTTGTATTTCTCAAAAATTTATCTTATATTTGTAGTGTAAAAAAAAACACATTAAACTATGGGAAATTTTTCTAAATTATTTACCGGACTAGTTATGGGATTAGGCAGTATTGTACTGATTGGATTTGTGGCTTTGTTCGGAGGGACTCTCGTTTATTGGCTTTGGCCAGTAGCAATTCCCGCAGCCTTACCGGGGTTAGTTGAAAACGGGGTATTAGCGAGCGAAATTATGTGGTGGCCAGCAGTGTGCCTCACATGGTTATGTGGAATCCTAATTAAATCCACACAAACAAATAATAATAAGTAAAAACACGAAATGTTATGTTGATCGTTGAAATTTTGCTAACCTTTTTTGCATATCGAAATGGTTGGAAATGGTTGGGACTTCTCCCATTGGGAATAGCTTTTGGGATTGGCCTGATTCTTGGTGCTAGTGGAATGGATCCTAGTGATTTGGGAAATCTCATTTGGATTGACGTTTTGGCTATCATCGCCCTCGTTGTGATGTTGATCAAAAAAGGTCCGAATGCGAAGAAAACAACTGATGACACATCAGAATCCTCTAAAAATGACTAATAACTAAAACTTAAATTATGGGCGTAGATTTTTTTGAAGAACCACAGAAACCAACTCGAACAAAAAAAACGGGATCAACAACCCCAATACTTGACAATTTTTCAAGAGATTTGAATAAATTGGCAGATGAAGGGAAAATAGATCCGATTGTTGGAAGAGATAAAGAAGTACAGAGAATTGCACAAATATTATCTCGAAAGAAAAAGAACAACGCTGTTATAGTTGGTGACGCTGGCGTAGGTAAAACTGCACTGGTTGAAAAACTAGCGTTGTTAATTAACAAGGGTGAATGTCCTACGAGTTTATTGGATAAACGATTAGTTTCTCTCGATTTAACATCGTTAGTTGCAGGAACAAAATATCGTGGTCAATTCGAAGAAAGGATAAAAGGGATCTTAGTTGAATTACAGGAAAACCGTGATGTGATCATATTCATTGATGAATTACATATGATAGTTGGAGCGGGTAACGCAAGTGGATCTATGGACGCATCAAATATCTTCAAACCCGCGCTCGCCCGAGGTGAGCTACAATGTATCGGTTCAACAACATTTGACGAATATAAGAAACACATTGAGAAGGATGCAGCTCTAACCCGAAGATTTCAAAAAATCACATTGAAAGAACCGACTCCAGAAGAAACGGTTCAAATTCTCTATACCCTCAAAAAATCATATGAGGACTTCCATAAAGTATCATACGGAGAAAATATAATGGAAACTATCGTTTTACTTGCGGGTAAATTTATAACAGATAGATATTTTCCTGATAAAGCCATTGATATATTAGATGAATTGGGTGCAGAGAAAAAGGTAACAACTAAAATTCCACAGTCAATTGAAAAGTTAAGATCTGAAATCGAAAAGATTAATGAGAAGAAAAAAGAGGTCGTAAAAAGCCAGAAATATGAATTGGCAGCCCAATTGAGAGATGAAGAAAAGAAATTGGTTAAAAAACTCAATGATGAAAAACGGTCATGGGAAGTGGATAAAGACCATAACAAAGATCCGGTTTCTATCGATGATGTATATAGTATAGTCACAAATATTACAGGTGTACCCATTGCAAAACTCGACGATAAAGAAACATCGAATCTTTTAACACTTGAAAAACAACTTGGAGTAAAAATTATTGGACAGGAAAAGGCTATATCAACCATTTCCAAAGCAATCAGAAGAAATCGTGTTGGTATCAAAGGGAATAATAAACCTATCGGATCGTTTATGTTCTTGGGTTCAACTGGTGTTGGAAAAACATACCTGGCAAAGACAATTGCTGAGATTCTATTTGGATCTCCAGAAAATATCATTAGAATTGATATGAGTGAATATATGGAAAAACATAATGTTTCTCGACTTATTGGTTCACCCCCAGGCTACGTAGGGTATGATGAAGGAGGACAATTAACCGAAGCGGTGAAAAATAATCCATTCTCAGTGATTCTATTCGACGAGATTGAAAAGGCTCACAAGGATGTTTATAATATGTTACTTCAGATTTTAGATGAGGGGCGATTAACCGATTCATTCGGAAGGAATGTAAACTTCACCAACTGTCTTATTATTATGACATCCAATATCGGAGCACAGAAAGTTGTTGATTTTGGTAGAGGGTTGGGATTTGAAATTAAAAGCGATGCTGGCAAAGAACACGAGAAAAAAGCATCCATAATTTTAAAAGAACTCAAAAAACATTTCAATCCCGAATTCTTAAATCGTCTTGATGGACACATTATGTTCAATCCATTGGGTGATGAAGAAATTAAGAAAATTATTACAATTGAAATCTCAAACCTTAGAAAGAGATTATTGGAAAAAGAATATAAAGTAGATTTTAATGTGTCTGTTAAGAATAGAATCTTCGAATTAAATACTGAGGAAAATTACGGAGCAAGACCAATCAAACGAATTATTCAAAATCTTTGTGAGGATTTTCTTAGTGATGAAATTTTGAAAGGCACTATTAAACAAAACGTTCCAGTAAAAATCAAATGTAACAAAAAGGGCGAATTAGTTTTATCGTAAACTATCTTTTTGGATAATCACAGATATTTATTATCTTGTAGGTTCTCTTTGTCGATTACCTTTTCGTTTAATGAAAACTGATGGTGTTGAACCCATCATGACCTAAACCCCGACTGATTGTTGGGGTTTTTTTTGGCATCCTCACAAATTTTCTTTATATTTTATCTACACTAAATAATGTTCCATGGAGAAAAACCTTACAGCATCTGGGCTCACACTAAATTTTGATACGATTTATGATGATTATGAAACCTTTATGAATGAATCGAGGGATCCCATTTATCGAACAATTTTAAAGGCTTTTGAAAAGTTAAAAGATCGGGAAAAGGTCTCAGTTAATGTATTTGCCAATGTTGAGATGACAGAGTTTGAATCTGAGTTAGAGTTCACTAAATCGAATTTAGATATCCTCACAGACGTGATCAATCCATATTTTGAAGAACGGGAAGAGTATGAGCTGTGTGCTAAGGTTATGAAAATATTGTCTGAATTAAAAAACTAATCAGTCAATAACCTTTTTTTATTTTTCTTTCTTGTACCCCCTAACATTGTGTCGTCAGTCATTCCAGGTTCTATTGGTGGATCTTCATCAGGTTTAGTTCCCCATAATTTTACCCTCTCATAACCTCGAATTCCAAGTAACGCCCCGATGAATATTAATATATCGTAATATTCTTTATCTGTGAAAATTACCATATAAACCACCAGCGCCGAAAAAATGTATGTAAGGATCTTTTTAATCGAATATTCACAATTCTCATGAAGTAAACATGATAGAAAGTCGCCTATTTTTCTGAAGAAATTCATTATTGTTTAATTTTTTCTACTTTTATTACTGGTCTTATTGTATCCTTTTTTATTTTTACCGTATCCTCATCTAGTGGGATCTGGTTTCCGAGAGAATCAAGTTTAAATAATGCGTTTCCGTTTTCGTCGATCGCAATCACCTCAATTTCATGTTTTATGGGTCTAACCCCAATAGAGAAAAAGTCTTTTTTTACTTCGACGCTGTCGGATCTAACATCAAAGGGGGTCTCGCCTCCAACTGTCCGCTCAAAGAGTTTTTTTTTGTGTCAAAACTTAAGCCTTCCATATATTCTAGGAAATCTTGTTTAGTTAAGGTCTTATCATTACTAAGACGTTTGACATATGAATTTTCCAGAGCCTCTGTCGTCCCTTGAATTTCATTTAACTGTTCCTTCATAATTTCCTGTTGTTTCAATAACAAGGAATCGGTTTTAGCGGCTGAAGACTGAGCTTTAATTATTGTATTCACATTAGTTTGTAGAATTTTATTATTATCCCTCCAACCATCATACAGAGCGAACGCACCCCATACCACACCTAATACAGAGATAATAGCAAAGTAATACGAGCTATATAATTTAATATTCCCTAATAGTTTCAAAAAGTTCTGTTTCATTTTAGTTTTGTCCTTTAATATAAATATTGAATTTATAGTTTTATACCAATAATTATTATGTCATCCGTCTGTTCTTCGTCCCCCTGCCAGTTCTTTAATTTTTGTTCAAGTAGTTCGCCCTGGTAGGTTAAACTTAAATGTTTAAATGACATCAACATTTCGATAAATCTTTCTTTCATTAATTTTTTATTTTTCGGCCCGCCAAATTGGTCTACAACACCGTCGCTAAACATATAAATAACGTCCCCAACCCTATATGGTATTTCCTGTGTTGCAAATGTTTTTTTCACACGTTCATCATTACCTCCGATTAGATATGGTTCGCCCTTATATTCCGCCATTTTTTGATCACCTCTATTATAAATTAATAAGGGTCGCCTACACCCTGAAAAATATATTTTTTTGTGTGATTTATCAATAGTCACAAAGGCGATGTCAATTCCATCCTGATATCCACTTGTCTCATCCTGTTTTAATAATGATCGTAAATTTAAATCAAGTAAGGATAGAATATCTGATGGGTGTGTAAAATTATTTTTATCTTCCGAAATCTCATTTAAAAAGTTAGTACCGATTATCGATAGTAACGCCCCTGGTACCCCATGACCCGTGCAATCCGCAGCGGATATCATAATGTTACCATCCTTTTTATTGAACCAATAGAAGTCACCACTAACAATATCTTTCGGTTTATATAAGATAAACGCTTCCCTAAAGTCTTTTAATAATACATCAAGTTTTGGTAAGATTAGAGTTTGAATCCTCTCAGCAAACACAATACTTTGTGTCATAGATCGATTTTTCTCGGTGATAGAACTATATGCTGAACTTAACTCTTTATTTGCCTGAGCCAACTTTTTCGTCTCTTTAACATATTCACGTTTCATATATGCGTTCTCAATTGCATATGGTAAACGAATTAAATGATTCTTAAACACATAATCGTCGACCCCCTCTTTGAGTAATTCTATTGCGAATTCTTCTGGAACATCATCAGTCACTAATATAAAGATAACGTCCGGGTTATCCTTCCTACTATCTTCCAACGCCCTAAATGAATTATAATTAGGAATTGTGTGTTCTGCAACAACCACATCAGGGTTGAACACATTTAAATGGGTTAAAAACGAATCACTATCGGTACATGTCATAATCGGATACTCAAACCCATCGTCCAACAAAGTTCGCTTTATTTTCTGAGCATCATCCTCCGAATCATCAAGTATTAATATTTTTATAGTTTTTTTCACAGTTAATGTCGCTATCAAATTTTTTTATTTTACTACCATTATAAATACCGATAGCGACATCAAACCTGTTAAAGATTTAAATTAATCTTTATCTTTTTTTACCACCACTCGAACCTGAACTTCTACTTGCCGATCCACTTGAATAACTTCTTCCAGAACTGCTTGAACTCGAAGGTCTACTATAACTTGAACCACTACTTCTTGACGGAGTACTGTAACTACGTGTTTGACTTGAAGAAGGTCTGGTGTACGTAGAGCTACTACGATTCTGAGTACTGCTTGGTCTACTATATGTACTTCTCTGTGTACTTACAGGTGTACGTACAGTCGTACTTCGTTGCTGTGTTGATCTTTGCTGTTGTACGCTTCTTGAAGGTATTGCTGTAGTTGTTCTAGTACGAGTAGATGAGTTATTATAAGAAGGACGAGTATTCATTCTTGGATTTTGATATGTTGGTGTATATGTCCTTTTACTGTTATTATAGGTTTGTTTTGTTGTCGCTCTAGTTGTTTGCGTTCTTTGAACAGGGACATTTTTCTTCGCTGCGGTCGGAGCACTTACATATCCATCTCGATAGGTTTTATTATATGGTGTATAATATTGTCGATTCCAACCCAAGGCGTTTGAACTTGCATAATGTCTTCCTCTTGGTCTTGAGTAATACCCATAATAGTAGTTGTGTCCATAATACCTATTATAATATGGGTTATATCCCCAATATGGGTAATAAGACCCATAATAGTATGGGTTATATCCGTACCAACTGTCATAGTAATATGGGTAGTAATATGGGTAGTAATTGTAATGATACCCAAAATATAATGAATGTCTTAGATCCCTATCATAGTCAACATAGTAGTTGTTGATAACTGTGGGTTCTTGAACAATATCTTCATTCCCGTCTAAAACAAAATTAATTGGGAATGTAAATTGAACGGATACGTTTTGACCTCGTTGTTTTCCGGGTGTCCACTTAGGAGACGCATTTACAACTCGAAGGGCTTCAGCATCTAAATATGGATCTATACTCTTTTCAATCTTTGCCTTAGTTATGTTTCCATGTGAATTCACAACAAAACTAACGATTACCTTACCAGTGATATTATTCTGTATGGCTTCTTTAGGGTACTCCACATTTAAAGCAATCCATTTTCTGAATTCCTTAGCATCTTCCCCGTTGAATTTTGGCATATCTTCAACAATGAAAAATACTTCTTCCTTTGGTGGGTGTTCTTGATTTTCTTTTTCCAACCTATATTTTTCGTAATCGGAAAGCTCTCTTTCCTGTGAAAACGATGTTATGGTGAAAAAAACGAGTGTAATTAAAAATAGTAATTTTTTCATGATAGGTAACTTTAGAAGTTTATTACACGTATAAGTACTATTATCATGCCAAAGAGTGGGTTTATTTTAAAATGATAAATATTTATTAAAAAATAGATACATTTGAAAACCCTTAGAGAAGAAAGAAATAGGATTTTAGAGATCATGGGATACAACAAAAAAACGGTTGAATCCATTTTAATGGAATCAGAAATTTCTCGACAGAAATTTGAGAATACTAGATCTTTCGTTATTAGTAATCGTGTTCAGATATTCGGTACACCAAATTCAGATGATTGGGATGAACAAATTTACGCGATCTCTGCAACCGCAGGTAATAGTGTTGAAACGTTAAATGATTTTTTTGAGAAGTTTGATTTTAATCTTCTTATTAGTCAAAAGATTGTTCCCGTATTTTACGAGGAAGATGACCGATGTAATTTAGAATATTTTATGTCTTTCGACGAGTCCACAATAAATGGAGAGAAAACGATTACATGGCAAGGTGAAGAATATGAAATGACATTTGAGGTCGATAACATCTCAAGATCATCTTGTAGAGACAATTTAAAAATTCGTGATAAGGCTGATCAAATATTGGATCGGCTTGAATATGATACAAGTTTATAGAAACAAGTAAATCTTATGAAAAAAACATTAATTGAGCAAAGAAAAAGAATCTTGGAAATAATGGGTAATGTTAACGAAGAATTATTATCGGAGTTAAATGTACAATACCTTAATATGCTACTTGATAAAATTAATGATACAGGGATGGAATCATTAAGTAATTATGAAAAAGAAGCTCTTCAAAAATTAGCAAATGACCAAGATGTGAATCCACCAGAAGTCCAGTCTCTTGGACAAACCAAAAGTACATTAAGATTTACCGCATTAGATCCGGAAACAGGAGCTCCATTGATTACCCCAGATGAAGTCCTCCAAACATTTGGTGACGCAAAACTTAAAGATTCTTATATTCAAGGAGAAGCCGAACAATTAGCGGGGTTTGATGTTCCTGTATTTCTTGAAGGAGACTTAGGACAGTTAGATAAACCAGAAGAAGAACAAGACATCAGAATGGTTTTACCACAAGGAGAATATGAATGTGTGTCACGAACAGTTGATGAGGGCGGTAGCGAAGTAAATGCTTATATATTAACTCTCAAAGTTGAAGAAGACGCTGACGATTACGATCCTGACTTGGGTATGATGAACGAGACATCGTCTGACTTTGAGTTAGGTGAAATGGAAGATTATAAGGTTTATAAAGATGAAAAAGATTTTTCACCAGAACAAAAGGAAAAAATCACTAACTTTGTGAACAATTATAAAGGAGATTTTGAGGATGAGGATATTCATAAGTTAGCCGATGAGATGGGATTAGACACCCCTGAAGTTGAAGAGTTCATATACAATATGGCTCGTAAATAGATAAATGATGACAGGAGACACACAACTACAACTTTTGATTTGGGATTATTTATACACCAATTATGACAATGAAGGTTTAGAATATTTACTAGCTAGCACAGGAAAAGATTCGTTAGACAATCAACTAAATTGGAATCACACTATAATCCCTAAAATTAATGAAGGTAGTGAAACTATATATCAACAAATAGTAGATGATGGTGACATTCCTCCACGTAGAGAGTTATATTTAAATAATGATATTTTAACTATATTAATAACAACAGGTTATTATAATGATGTTGATGAAACTTATTGTGATAAATATGATGTGATTATTGATGATGGTATTGTTGAAGATCTAATATATATTACAGCTAATCAATATTATGTTCAATTAGACATATTGAATAGGTAAGTATTTATATAAAAAAATAATTTGAAGTTTTTTTCTGAAATGTTTGGTATTTATAAAAATAAAGTTTACATTTGTACTCTGAAATGAAGAAAAGATTAATTTAATAAAAGAAAAATGAAAAGATTACTTGACATATTATTGGTGGCGTTACTCGCAGAAGTCCTATTATGGGCTGATGAGGATGCGCAAATATATGTCGGGTGTAAAAGATAACTATTTACATACACGTTCCACTTGAAGAACCCGACATCTTAACAGAGTCGGGTTTTTTGTTTTTGGGCGTGTACGGTTCTTTGACATGATGGAAATTTAGCGGCGTAGTTCAGTTGGTTAGAATGCCTGCCTGTCACGCAGGAGGTCGCCGGTTCGAGCCCGGTCGTCGCTGCAAATTCCCAATTTGGGAACTTTGGTCTCTGGGGCTGCTGGGTGTGGCCGCCGGCCTGTCACGTCGGAGCCAGAAATGGGCAGACGGGTTCGAATCCCGTAGGGACCGCTTATGTTGCGTTGGACGAGTGGTTTATGTCGTCAGGCTTTCAACCTGATATGTTGGGGTTAACTGACATCAGGGGTTCGAATCCCCTACGCAATACAATTATTTGCAAATAATTCTTAACAGGTTCGATTCCTGCTCCTTGATGGTAATTGATCAAAGGGGATGGTGTGAAGTGGCACGGCACAAATGGCCCGTTCGTCTAGGGGTTAGGACGCCAGGTTTTCATCCTGGTAACGCGAGTTCGAGTCTCGCACGGGCTACCATGACGGGTTTCTCACGCATTAAGTACCAAATCCAAGGTTAATGCGTGAGAAACCCAACACGAAGAAATAGATAATATATTATCCAGAATGGTCGTTTTTGGTCGATTCCGGATAATATATTAACCAAGCACCCTTAGCTCAGTTGGTCAAGAGCACCTCCCTTACAAGGAGGAGGCGAATAGTATAACGGCGGTTCGAATCCGTCAGGGTGTACCAAATATCGATGTGGCGGAATTGGTAGACGCGCTAGACCGAGGATCTAGTGTCTGAAATATGACGTGTGGGTTCAACTCCCATCTTCGATACCAAATAGAACGTTGAGGGGTTCTAAAAGTTAAATAAAACCCTTAGAGGTTCTAAAATGCGGATGTGGCGGAATTGGTAGACGCGCCAGACTTAGGATCTGGTGCCCGCAAGGGCGTGTGGGTTCGAGTCCCACCTTCCGTACCATGGGGAATTAGCTCAGCTGGCTAGAGCACCTGCCTTGCACGCAGGGGGTCAAGGGTTCGAATCCCTTATTCTCCACCATGGGTCGTTAGCTCAATTTGGCTAGAGCGCTGCACTTGCAATGCGGAAGATAGGGTTCAAGTCCCTGCGTATCCACCAACATTACCTGGCCCTGTGGATTATGTAAATTGGCACAGCTAACGGGCTTAAACCCCGATCTTGTATGGGTTCGAGTCCCATCAGGGCTACCAACCTAAGGCCCCGTGGATTATGTAAATCGGCACAGCTAACCGGCTCAAACCCGGATCTTTTGTGGGTTCGAGTCCCACCGGGGCTACTATTTATACTAAACAGAAATCATGTACAAATATAAAAGGGTTGAGTATAAATTAAAGTTCTATGGTGAAGTAGACACCCAACTGAATATGGAGGGTAAAAACGGTTGGGAGGTCATTTACTATAACGAACAAAAACCAAAGAAATTTGGTGAAGATATAATATTAACCGTTCTTTATAAAAGAAAGAAGAACATCATACGTCAGTTGCTGAGTGGTTAAAAGCGCTGGTCTCCAAAACCAGTCTCGTAAGAGTTCGTGGGTTCGAATCCTACCTGGCGTGCAATTATTTCCATCATTTTCAAAAAAAATTGAAAATTTTTTCATTTTAATTTGTATTTATAAAAATAATGTTTATATTTGTACAGAATTAATATTTGAGAAATGAGAAATTTATTACATCAGCGCCCCCAAAGCCAACCACGAGTGGTTGAATGGGTGAACTATGTTCTAAATTTTTCGTAGTAGGAAGTTTTTAGATTAGACAGGAGAGACCCCATTCAATTCATTTGAGTGGGGTTTTTCTATGCTACACCTGGGTGTATTGCAGATGGCCATACTACCGTGCCCTGGAAGCACGGGTCCGCAGGTTCGAATCCTGCCACCCAGACAAAAGTACTTTGACGTGTTGGATTTTTTAAGCACCTGTATCCCCCTGGTC
>Ga0307378_10008322_pt1 | contig 13808 bp, 10 predicted proteins | sample UN1MG_FD_202238 | JGI IMG/M metagenome (GOLD analysis project Ga0307378, IMG submission 202238) | Soil microbial communities from Risofladan, Vaasa, Finland - UN-1 | ecosystem: Environmental > Terrestrial > Soil > Coastal area > Acid sulfate soil | place: Finland: Risofladan, Vaasa | collected... | reverse complement strand
GGAAAATCATTAAGCTCGGAAGTTAAAACTTTATTGTCTCGATCAAGCAGTATTTTGATAGAAATAAGCCTGATTTTGGAAAAACGGCATTGAGTTCTCAAATGACAGCAGTGCTTCTAGGAAGCTGCCCGAGAATGAATAAAACCCTATATTATATCACAGAAATTTTTTAAATCTATCTATTCATGTGAAAAGGTCTATAGTACTACAACGAGATATATAAGAATGATCTCCCGCAGAGGCGCAGAGACGCGGAGGATATCATTCTTAGGTCACTCTCTGCGCCTCTGCGTCTCTGCGGGAAAAATACTGAATAGCACATAAATTCCCACCTTCGCGGGAATGGCATTTTGAAAATCTCGTTGTAGGATTAGAAGAAAGTCCTTTTCTTCTAATCCTAAAGCAAAAATAAACGTTCATTTTTATTATCCTTTCACAAAGATGAAAACGTTTGACAAACGTCGAACTACAACATAAAATTAAATCGAAAATGACGTTTTTTTCTAATCATTGCCTTAGTCCTCGCCTGAACTGTTTGAGTCGATTGATAAGCCTTTCGATACGATGTGTATTTATTCGGTTAGAAGTCTTGGGGCGGGACTAAAACGGTGCTTTTCTGTGTCATAAAAACCAGACCGGGTTTGGCCCCTTTTGGTTTGGTGATATATTTCTTAAAGGCATAATCCACGGCTACTTTGGTATCCTTCCTGGCCTTGCTGTAATGGGCGGCCAGAGATGCTGCCTGCAAAATGGTAGAGAAGGGAATCTGGGGCAGCCGCTGCGGGTTTCGAACAAGGACGTGAGACCCAGGCACATCCTGGGTATGAAACCACAGATCATCCTTTTGGGCGACCCTGCAAGTCAGAGAATCATTACCTCGATCATTTTTCCCCACCAAAATGTCCAGCCCATCGACTGATACATATCTGCGGATATCTTTAAGTGCCGCTCTTCCAGCAGTCTGCCTCTCAGCGGTCCTTTGAGAAGAAGGAAATTTCCTGCTTTCATCAGAATTGAGGAGTCCTTTTTCCTTTAAAAGGTCCACATACTCATGCAGCAGAGGCAATTTGCTTTCAGCCTCAATTTTACTTTGCAGGGATAAGAGGAAATCCAACGCTTCCTGAGCAGCTTCCATGCGCTGCAGGACAATATCCAGGGACTTCTTAGCCTTGGCATACTTCTTATAATACGCCTGAGCATTCTGGGCAGGAGTCAACAGAGGGTCCAACGGGATAGTTATGGAAGTCAATTGTTGTTGATCGAAAAAATTTTCTGCCTCAAGGTGATCCATGCCTTTCTTGATGTGGTGCAAATGGGCCGTTACAATATCACCTTTTTGCCTATACTCCTGGGCCTGATCAGCCTTCTGAAAATCATTTTCCAGGGCTGTTTGCCGCGACTTAGCCCTCTCCAGAGCAAGACGAACCTTTTGCACAAGAAGGTCACGCAGGGCCTGGGAAGCGCCATGCTTTTGCTCAATCCTTTCAAAGTATCTGGCTGCTTCGCTGGCGCTCTGAAAAATTTGGTCCGTGTGCTTTTTTCTTTCCTGCTTTTCTCTCTCCTGGGAGGAATTATCTATGCAGGGCTGGTCCATGCCGCACTGATCTATACCAGAATCAGGGCTGGGCTGATCCATGCCGGACTGATCAGCGTAGGGCTGATCTATGCAGGGTTGATTTGTGGAGGAAGTATCCGTAAGGGGAAGACCCGTGAGGGGAGGATCAGGGTGCTGCTCAAGAGGGAAAGAGAACAGCCGCACAGTCCCATCCTCAAAGTGCAGGATTCTGGGAGAAAAGGCCCCCTGCCGGTATATATCCAGAATCTCCTGGAAGGCTATCCAAAGAGCTTTTTTCTCTCCGCAGGTTTTACTCATGCTCCTGGCTCTATACCAGATCTCCTGGGCTACGAGAAGGTCCAGACCCGTTATCTTTTGATGCAAAAAGCCAGGCCAGGAAATAGTCCCGTCGTAAATCTCCAGAAGCTGACAGAAGGCCTCTTCAGTAAGCGATTGAGGCTCTATCTTTCCCTTTGGCGTAGGCGGAACCTGGTAGGTGTGGCCCAGGAGAATCTGACGATACCGATTTTTATAAGCGGGAACGTAGCGCAAGGCCACGAGAACCTTTTCCATAGTCGGTGGCGTCTCAATGGCCGATAACGGCTCGCTGGTTACTGACTGCTCAATGGCCGATGAAGTCCTATGGTCGTAATCGTTCACTCCCCGGCTGGTAGGGCTTGTCATTACGACTCCCTCGCCCCTGGGGGAGATGGCTGGGGTGAGGGGGCTGAATGATTGCCTATGGTCGCTGGTCAGAATTATATTGGCATACCTGCCCATGATTTCAAATATCAATTTCATTCTGGGATATTCGGGAGCAAGGTCCCGATGCCTGCTATCCACCTGTAATCGAAAGATGATAATACGTTCCATCTCTACGACGTTAATTTCAGTAATGTCGGCTCCGGTCACGTATTTTCGGATGAGCAGCTCTGTCTGGTCGTGCCCCTTCTCCTCGATGGAAGGCGGCTCTTCCATCAGATAAAGTACTGGGAGAGAGGGATGGCAGGAACAGTACAGATACACCTTGTTTCCGGAAATCGTCAGAGGAAAGACAATACGATAAGAATCCTCCAACCAGGGACGCCCAATTCTGGCTCCCGTAATTGCGGACTGCAACTCCAGCCCTATAGCTTTCAAAAAAAATGAATCCATAAGTAATCTTATCCTTTGTAATCTTATCCTTAACTCAGATCGATCTTCATTATTCTGACTATGCGTACTATTATCAGCACAAGAAGCTTGCCTTTCCTGCAAAAATTTATATAATAAGCTGCATGAAAAACATCGAACTTATCTCCTTGCCAACCAGAACTGATGATCGTGGCTGGGTCATCACGCCGCCCGTAATTACAGATTTCGGCAGTGTCCACATGCACATTCCAAGTCTTCGGCCTAAAGCTGTCCGTGGCAATCACTACCACGAAACTTACTCGGAAGCAGTAATCATCCTGGGTGGAAAATGCCTGGTAGCTACCCGAAACACGGTCACCGATACCTATGAAGAGTTTGTTTACGATGGAATCATCAAGCAATTACTCGTGATTCCACCCACTATCACCCATGCATTTAAAAATATCGGCTATCGCTCCATCTATCTCGTTTGCTACTACTGCTGCGGTAAGGAAATGGAAGATGTCCCGGTTTCCAGCATTGCGGATCGAATCCTGACATGAATATACCGAATTCTAACATGACCATGAAGTATCATATTCGTTCTTCGCGATAAAGTCCAGGATTATGAATCGCCTTCCCCTGACATTAACCCTGACACTGACCTTGACCCTGAGACTGATATGGGGTCGCACATGAAAAAAAGAACCTTCTTTCTGGTTATCTTATGCTGTTTCCTGGCAGCCGCCTTTATACGAATCAATAACAATTTTCGATTTGCGCCAGCATGTGGTTATGATGCCAATGGACATCTATCCTATATCTATCAGATAAAAGCAGGCTGGGGCGCTCCCCTTGCCAATGAAGGATGGTCCACCTTTCACCCTCCGTTATACTATTATACCATGTCCTGGCTCTGGAAGTTTTTGGGACCAAAGGTCCCCTCCTGGCCGATGCATATCCTCTTTCGCCTTTTCTCTACGGTGCTGAACCTTGGCATGGCCGCCCTTGTCCTCCTCTCGATTGCTTTGCTCTGGCCGGGTGATTTTTCTCTATCGCTTCTTGGTTTATGTTTTGTCCTTTTTGTGCCGCTCCATATCTATACAAGCTCTATGATCGGAAATGAGCAGATGGTTGCTTTCCTGACCTCCCTTGGCCTTTGGCTTCTAATTTTATACGATAAGAAGCCCCGGCTTCACCTGCATCTGGCCGCGCTCATGGGTATTGTCTGTGGTCTTGCCTTATTATCAAAGTATACCGGCGTCCTTCTCTTCATGACTATAACCATTTGTCTGGTGTCAAAAATTTTTTCCGCGAATGCCGAGGGGGCAATGGGGTGCAACGGAGCGCGCCCCTCCACGGGCAATGGCATTGACTTAAGACTCCCCACCAATAAAGCCCCTCACCCCAGCCCTCTTCCCGGAGGGGAGAGGGAGAAAGAGTCTGCCCTTAGCTCAATACCTATGCGCGAGCGATTCACTACCGGCACTAACGAAGCAGCGTCCTCCACTATTGAGCGAGATCTTCACCTTGAGCAAAAGCTCCACCTTAATCCACCCCTTAAATTAATGACATTGCCCTCCACGGGTGCCGACGGGCTCAATCCAGGCAGCCGAAGAGAGCATTGCTTTTCCCTGGCCATAGTTCTGGTGGGTTGTTGTCTTTTAGCTGGTGGTTTTTATGCGCGAAATATTGCCCTGTTCGGCCACCCCTTTGCCTTGAGCCAGGAATATCCTTATGTAAACGAAGTAATGAGCAAGCAGCCTCCCGGAGAGAGGCGGTGGACAGATTTTGTGGGATTTGACCTTCAGATTTTTCGTGATCCTATCATACGAAAGGTACGGGAGGATATGCCTTACGCTAGATCCAGGTATGTATGGACACTCGTTTACTCAAATTTCTGGTTTGAGTCGTTCAGTCATTTTTTTCTGCTGCATTGCGACTTCTGGCGGCAGCGGCTTGGGAAGATATTGCTCTTGCTTGGGATTCTGCCTACGTTACTCCTTGGAATAGAGATTGGCAAGGAGAGTATTTCAGCGTTGCGGCAAAAGCTCAACACCCCAACATCCCCTCTCCTTGTGCTCTTTTTTCTAAACCTCAGCTCCTTTACCTTCTTCAACCTGAAAACCCCGCATTATTCAGCAGGCAAAGCATCCTATTTCCTTGTCTCAACCCTTCCTCTGGCCATTTTCATGGGCCGGGGAATGCAGCGGTGGCTTCAGCAGGGCAAGATATGCAAAACGATTGGCCTTCTTCTGCTCATCTGCATCTTCGGGCTCTCATGTGCTGCCTTCTTTCTGACGTATATTTAAAGACCGTTATCCGTTATCCGTTATCCGTTATCCGATATCCGATATCAGTTATCAGTTATCAGTTATCGGTTGTTAGTTGTTAGTAAAGACCGTTATCAGTTATCAGTTATCAGTTATCCGTTATCCGTTATCAGTTATCCGTTATCAGTACTTTTCACTGGCCACTGATCATTGATAACTATTCACTGCTTTTGCATGAAGAGAAATCGCTCAGTGAAAAATATCAATATCAGGATCAATATCAGGATCAGGATTATCTGGTTGTTGCCCGCCTTGCTGCTACTGCTCTTTTTGTCTTCTCAGGTTCAGTGCCAGAGTGAGTGCCGGGGTAAAGAGGGATACGCTCAAACCAAAGCTGCCCTGCCCTCTCACTGCCAGCAGGTATTCCAGCAGCAAATAATCCAGAAAATTATTACCCTGATACTGAAGGGAGACGTTTGTGCCCTCCTGGACCGTTGTGAAGTTCCGCCTCTTTCGAAAGCGCAGAAGCGTTCCTTTTTTTCAATCTTTGCGCCTCGCGGGCAGACTGAGGTGAGGTTACAGCGAGATAAGCTGCTTCGCCATTATATTGATCGGATCAGGGAATCGGTTATCGTTTTCAGCCGCCTGAACATTTCAACAAAATCAGAGGTAAATTACTTCCCCGTATCTAACGATTCTCCCGATCATTTTACAACCCAAGTTAAAATAAAAACCCCTCCCTCGCCTCTGGCAGCCACTATTTCACCGGACCTGGATGGGAAAAGTCTTCTTCTTTCTTTTACCTTGACGGTTAACTGTTCAGAAAAAGGGTGGAAAATCACCGACATTTCAAATTCAAACTTCTTCGTTATAAAAGCAGTGGAGAGTGACCAGTGACAACTGTATTTGACGAGTGATAACTGATAACTGATGATAACTAATCACTGACAACTGTATTTATGCCTCCTTTTGATGCAAGTCCTTAGCGCGTTTGAGTTGGAAGAACTCTTCGCGTTCTTTTTCTTCGAGGGTATTTTCCAGATACTTGATGGTTTCGCGGTACTCAGGAATGAACATGTAGTTCAGGGAGTTGGCGCGGCGCTGGGTTTTTTTGAGTTCCGTGGCCAGGCGAAAGAGGGAGACTTCGGCTTCGGCCAGTTTGGCTAATTTTTCCAGGGCGGAAGTAAACAGATACACTGCCTTATCCATGCTGGGGGAGGTTCCCTGAAATCCATACTGGTGATGGGATTGGCTTTGTGTACGGCTGTAGGCTACCAGGGGGATAGCCACTCCCATGATGCTTCGCTCTCTGACCCTGATTTTTTCCATTGACTGGATAGCCAAAGATGCCCTGGTCACGCTCTCTTTTCCTAAAACGATATTTGCCTCCTCAAATGCCCGGTAGGCTGCCTGAAGGCTTTCTTCGGCCTGCTTTTTCCAATCCCTGAGTTTTTCGATCAGGGACATGACCTCCATGACCAAAACCTCCCGTTTTTGCTCCAGCAGTTCGTAGCCTTCCTGAGCAAAATCAAGCTCCTCCCTCAATCGCAGCAGGTTACTTCTGGTTACTGAAAGATTCAGCTTATTGGACATACATCTTCATCCTCGCTCTTGTTGGTGGTATCCTTGGGGTAATACTTTTGGATCTGGGCTTCGGAGACCCTGATTAATTCCTCGAGCGGGAGCTGTGCGGCAGTTTTCCAGGCCAGGTCAAGGGTCTGGGTGATAGAGCGGTTTTCGTTCTGGCCCTGGCGGACGAATTGTTCCTCGAAGAGCTTTCCGAATTCGAGGTATTTTCGGTCCCGCTCCGACAGTTCGCTTTCTCCGATGATCGAGGCCAGGGTTTCCACCTTTTTCACGTAGGAGTAGCCTGCGTAGAGCTGGTTGGAGATATTGGGATGGTCCTCTCTGGTTTTTTGCGCTCCTATGCCGTCGTTCATCAACCGGGACAGGCAGGGCAGCACATTGATGGGGGGATAGATGTTCTTTTTGGCCAATTCCCGGTCTAGCACGATTTGGCCTTCGGTGATGTATCCCGTCAGATCCGGGATGGGATGGGTGATATCGTCATTGGGCATGGTCAGGATCGGGATCTGGGTGATGGAGCCGGGGCAGCCTATGATACGGCCCGCCCGCTCGTAGATCGAGGCAAGATCGCTGTACAGATATCCTGGGTAGCCTTTTCTGCTTGGTACCTCGCCTTTTGAGGTGGAAATCTCGCGCAGAGCCTCGCAATAGTTGGTCATATCGGTGAGGATCACCAGAACGTGCATGCCCTTCTCAAAGGCCAGGTACTCGGCAATGGTCAGGGCGGAGCGCGGTGCAACCAGCCGCTCGATCGAGGGGTCGTTGGCCAGGTTCAGAAACATGACCACCCGTGAGAGCACTCCACTTTCCTCAAAGCTTTTTCGAAACATCTGGGCCACATCGTTTTTGACTCCCATAGCTGCAAAGACCACCACAAAGCGTTCGCTCTGGCCGCAGACCCTTGCCTGGCGCACGATCTGGGATGCCAGCTCATTGTGGGGCAGGCCGCTTCCTGAGAAGATCGGCAGCTTTTGGCCACGCACCAGGGTATTCATGCAGTCTATGGTGGATATGCCCGTCTGAATGAAGTCTTCGGGGTAGTCGCGGACAACCGGATTAATCGGGGCCCCATTGATGTCGCGCTTTTCCTGAAAGATCGGCATAGGGCCGCCGTCAATGGGGATGCCAAGGCCGTTGAATACCCTGCCCAGCATGTCCACCGAGACCGGTATCTGCAAAGTTTTCCCCTGAAACCGTACCCTGGTGGTGGAAATGGTCAAGCCGCCCGTGCCCTCGAAGACCTCGATCAGAGCGCTTGATCTGCTGGTGATCAGCACGCGGCCGTGGCGCAGCTCATTGCTTTTCATACGGATCTCCACCACCTCGTCAAACCCTATCCCACTGATTCCCTCGATGAACAAAAGAGGGCCTGCCACTTTTGAAACCCCTACATACTCTTTTCCCAGCACACCGTTTGCCGATGACGGAGCGATGTTTCTGACTCCTGACGCCTGGTCTCTTGCTCCTGACCCCTTATTACTCCCTGACTCCTGACTCCTGACTCCTGGCTCCTGGCTCCTGACTCCTGACTCCTGACTCCTGACTCCTGGCTCCTGACTTCTGACTCCTGACTCCTGACTCCTTACCTGTACTTTGCTCATAGGATTGCCATACTCTCCTTTTCCAGCTCATCCATGCACTGGTCGATCCGCTGAAATAAAAGATCGAACTGCTCACATTCGGTATTGGGAATTTTCTCTTTCATGCGGTTAATCTCGTTGACGATCGGAAGCTGCATGACCTTTGCAATCGGGATATGGGCCTTGATCACATCCTTGGCCCGGTGATAGAAGTGTATGATGGCCTTGAGCATCAAAAACTGCTTCCGGGGCACTGCATACATATCCACCTCATCAAAGGCGCTCTGCTGCAGGAAGGCATTCTTTAATATCTTCGCCCCCTCCAGGACCAGTCTCTGGGCATCGGGCAGGGCGTCTTCGCCGATCAGTTTGACGATCCGCTGCAGTTTGTGGTCCTGCTGCAGCACCTGCATGGCCTCATCCCTGAACGACTTCCAATTTGGGTCCACTTCCCGCGTCCACCAGCCCTGGACAAAGTCCAGATACTCGCTGTAGCTTTCCATATAATGGATGGCAGGAAAATAGCGGGCACTGGCCAGTTCCTTGTTCAATCCCCAGAACGAGCGCACAAAGCGCTTGGTGTGCTGAGTGACCGGCTCAGAGAAATCCCCGCCCGGAGGCGACACTGCACAAATCGCGCTGACCGAGCCGACACGCCCGCTAAAGGCTTGCACCCTGCCCGCACGCTCGTAGAACTTGGCCAGACGCGTGGCCAGATAGGCAGGGAAGCCCTCCTCTGCGGGCATCTCCTCCAACCGGCCCGATATCTCCCGCAGTGCCTCTGCCCAGCGAGAGGTCGAGTCTGCCATCAGGGCGACATCATAGCCCATATCACGGTAATACTCGGCAATGGTTATCCCTGTGTAAATGCTGGCCTCTCTGGCTGCCAGGGGCATGTCAGAGGTGTTGGCAATCAAAATCGTCCGCTCCAGCAGGGGACGGCCCCGCTTTAAATCCATCAGCTTGGGAAAATCCATCAAAACACCCGTCATCTCATTGCCCCGCTCACCGCAGCCAATGTAGACAATAATGTCCGCATCACACCACTTGGAGAGCTGATGCTGGGTAATGGTTTTTCCTGTGCCAAACCCACCGGGAAGCCCGGCAGTTCCACCCTTGGCAATGGGAAAAAAGGTGTCAATGACCCTTTGCCCCGTGATCAGGGGCTCTTCAGGCATCAGCCGAAGCTGATAAGGCCTCGCCAGACGAACCGGCCATCGATGAACCATGCTGACCTGCGTTATTCCGGATGTGCCCGACATGCCCGCTACGCCCGCCATGCCCACACCCGATGCAGGAGTGCGAAGGCAGGCTATCGACTCATCTATAGTGTACTCGCCCTCCCTCTGGATGAACTCTACCTTGCCCTCCACCAGCGGGGGAACCAGAATCCGGTGCTCAAACAGGGGCGTCTCACGCACCAGGCCAAGAATGCTCCCAGGACCCACATAATCCCCCTCCTTCACCCTTGGCACAAATGGCCACTTCTTCTTCCTGTCAAGCGGAGTGATCTTGACCCCCTTACGAATATAGTTTCCGCTCTGCTCATGAATCTGCTTAAGCGGCCGCTGTATCCCATCATAAATATTGCCGATCAACCCCGGCCCCAACTCCACCGAAAGAGGTATGCCCGTGCCATACACCACAGAGCCCGGCTTTAACCCCGATGTGCTCTCATAAACCTGTATGGTGGCACGATCACCGTCAAGCTCTATAATCTCACCGATCAGACGCTCTTCGCCTATCTCCACCAACTCCATCATCTCCACAGAATGGATCTCTACCGCCTTCACTACCGGCCCGTTGATCCAATCCACTATCCCTACTATCTTCAACGACATCTGTTCACACCTCTTTAAAAAGAAGAATTCAGAAGTCAGGAGTCAGAAGTCAGGAGTCAGGAAAAAACCTGCTATTATTCTGTCTCCTGCTTGAGCTACCTTCGCAACCCTTAACCCGCATCTTGCAAACCCGCAAACCCTTAATCAGCAACTCGCACTTCGCAACCCGTAAACCCTTAATCCCTGAAAAACCGCCTGGCCGCAGCAGAGCGCATAACCTCTTCCCTGCGCTGGAAAATGGCCTCAAGGGAATTATCATACAAGAGCCGGCCATCAACGCGAACAATAACCACCCCGCCCTCAAGGTCAAGGATCTGCTCATCCAAAGAGAGCTTTTTCCCGCTCTCTTTGCTCACGCTCTCCAAAACAGAGGGAGTGAACAACGTGCGATCCCGGCTATTGACCTGGCAAATAAACTCTTCCCCTTCCAGCCACTCCAAGCCTTGAAGAGTCAACCTCGTCAAAATGGAAGGGTAGTCCGGGCGACGGGACAGAGTGAAAAACTCCTGCTTCACCACCGCAAGAACGCTTTGTAAAACCGCCTCCTTTTGATCAATAAGCTCCATGCGGGCCTGCAGCTCCGCCTGAGAGATCATTTTGGCCTTGGCCAGAAAAATATCCAACTGGCTCTGATTGCTCTCTGCCTGCCGCCTCATGTCCGCCTGCACCTTAAGTGATTCCTGATGAATGGAGGCTGCCTCTTTCTCCGCTTTCTCCAGAATCGCCTCCGCCTCCTGAAAAGCATCTTCCATGATTACCCTGGCTAATATTTCTCCGTTATTGCTTAACATAACATATCCTTACCAATCCAATCATTTAACCAATCCAATCATTTAACTGATCCTGGCCTGTTATTTAACTGACCGCACCGGCCACTGACTCCTGACTCCTGGAAGTCTGTCAGAGAAAAAAATGACGCCACATAGGCACAGAGACACTGAGGAGCACAGAGGTAATAATATTTTGTTTTTCTCTGTGCCTCTGTGTCTCTGTGGTTTCCTTTGTATTTCCCATTTCATCACCCCGACAGCCTCCTAGACTTTAATTCCCAGGGCCAAGAGGGCAAAATCCTCGACTGAGCGTCTTTGTGGCAAATGTCCCAGGCGGTCTGGTATCTCCAGAATCAATATGCATCCCTTTTTCCGCAGCAGCATTTTATCTAAAACCGGCCTCACCCGCTCGGCCAGCTTCTCAGTGATCAGGCAAATCCCGATATCACTGCGACGAGCAGCCTGTCGCAGGGCGGCCAAAACTTCGGCATCCGTCTCTGCGGCTACGCCCTCAACCCCGGCCAGAGAAAAACCAAGCACCGTCTCTTTATCACCAACCAAAAAAAATTTCATAGACTTAAACTATCCTCTTAGAAGAAGAAGTCAGGAGTCAGGAGTAAAGACAGTGGTCAGTTGTCAGGTGTCAGTTTTTCCCTGGTCCCTGGTCGCTTTTCGCTGTTCGCTGCTTTTACTCTGACTTCTGAATTCCTTCAATTAGCGACCGTCGATCTCCGTCAACGATCATCAAAGGAAGATTCTGACTCCTATCCTTATTATTCTAAATTCTGAATTATGACTTCTGACTTCTGACTTCTGACTTCTGACTCCTGACTCCTGACTCCTATCCTTAAACCATCCCCAAGATCATAATGGCCACGATCAGCCCATAGATGGCTATACCTTCAGCTAATCCCACAAAGATCAAAGCCCTTCCTGCCATCTCAGGTCGCTCACTCATGGCGCCCATGGCCGATGAGCCAACAAGCCCCACGGCAATGGCGGCCCCTATGGTGGAAAGTCCCGTAGCCAACGCCGCTGCCATGAACGCCCAACTCATACTGGCCGGATTCTTCGCCTCTCGGCTTACCGTCTCTCCCTCACTGCTGTATACATTCCCAACAAATGCCGATGTCACCAAAAACATGCTTACTATGAGCACCACCACCATAGCCACAGGCCAAGCCTTTGTAGACGTAAACCAAATTCTCTCCATATGCCTTTAGCTCCTTTCTTTTTGCAAACATACTTACCCTGATGCTTATGCATTCATGACCTTAGGATATAATATAATCATAAACTCTAAAATTATTTTAGAAATAGAATCTTTGCTGGGGGGGTCTCTTTTCTGCTGGGAGTCTTATGGATTGAAAAACCATTCCGGCAAATTACTAGATTCTTACTGGCTTATAGACCTCCCCTCCTCCTTTAAAAAATTTGCTGAAAAATTCATAATATTCCAAGCGAATAATCTGTATGGAAACAACCAAACCTTCGATTACGATTATTCCAACATTTCCTATAAGCATGATCAGCCAATACCAGAAAATTCCCCCTTTCAGGTTTTGTAAGATGTTGGCCAGAGCAAAAACCGCCAGGAATAAGCCGGCATGGGCCAGGGCAAATGCTGATACACGAATAAAGGAAACTGTATTTGAAAGGAACCCGATCACTGTGTCGCCCACTTCAATCAAGGATTCCATAAGATAAATACCTAAATTCTTTGGAAAAATCGGATGTTTCTTTTTAAATACCAATCGGTTGTAAATATTAAACAATGGCTCTTTCAAAAATATGGCCACTAGCGGCATGAACAAAATAATAAAAAGATAACCGAAGTTGTCCAGGAATTTTCCCGTAGTCAGATAGAATAGGACCAGTCCGATGCATCCCCAGTAGAAGACCAGGCCCATGATGCCGAATTCGCCAAAAATCCCACGCTCATAGTCACTATGCTTAATGGAATTAATAATATTTAAAATCAGCGCTACACTGATAATGAACATGCCAAATCCCACAGTTACCTTCATGAAATAATAGATGTTCTCCATAGGGTTGAACCACAAGGGATGTATGACGCTCTCGAAGCCGAACAAGGAGCCATAGAGGAAACCGAAAATGGTGGACATGATTCCGCACTCCATGATAATCAGGCCCATATCCTGCATATTCTCCTTGATGCATTTCTTAAAGGTAAATAATCCCAAAAGGACGAGGGTCAAACCATGTCCTACATCTCCGAACATAACCCCAAACATGAACAGGAAGCTCAAGGCAAAAAAGAAAGTTGGATCCACTTCCCTATAGGAAGGGATTCCGTATTCGGAGACCAGCTTCTCAAAGGGCTTTAATAAGAATGGATTCTGGAAACAGGTGGGAATCTTTAAAAGATCGCCTACCTGCCACATGACGTTTGAAGAAAGCACGATAATCTTGACCTGGTTAAGCGTTGCTTCCAGGACCTTCTTCTCCAAAGAGGGCACTACTTCCTGCGGAACCCATCCGGAAATATGATAAACGTGGCCAACCTTATCGTATGATTTCCCAATCTCTAAAATGGCCACCGAAAGCAGGACCTTTCGATTTACCTGCCTTAATCGCTCTTCCAATTCCTTTTTGACCTTTTCCAGGTGACTCCTGGCTACAGCCTTTTGCATTTGCAGTTCCTGAAGCTGTCCTTTCAAGGTCTGGATACTGGGGACCTTTTCGATGGCCGCTGAGGCGGAATTCTGACCCTGTTTCTGCCCAGGGATATTGATTTTCTCGAAATATGCGCTCTTCAATGCCTTCTCAATTTTTTCTCGATCCTTCCGGGAACCAAAGACAAAAATAAGACGCCGGGTACCGATTGGGTTGGATGGAAGCAGCAGATGATAAACGTCGGACAGGCTAAATTCCAGCCGATCCTGGTTTTCTGCAGGGATAAGCCCTGCTGCCACGTACAGAAATCTGCACTCGTGTACCTGATTGATATCCACGCCTGCGGATGAGAGCAGTTCCAATTGCCTCAGCAATTGCTCCTTCTCCAGCCTCGATTTTTCCTGGGTCTCCACATCCTTGACCAGACCGGAGATTTCTTTTTCCAGTTGCTG
>Ga0307378_10008321_pt1 | contig 13808 bp, 10 predicted proteins | sample UN1MG_FD_202238 | JGI IMG/M metagenome (GOLD analysis project Ga0307378, IMG submission 202238) | Soil microbial communities from Risofladan, Vaasa, Finland - UN-1 | ecosystem: Environmental > Terrestrial > Soil > Coastal area > Acid sulfate soil | place: Finland: Risofladan, Vaasa | collected... | reverse complement strand
GGCTCGAGCAAATAGCAAACGCCCTGCTCAAATATGAAACTCTCGACGCTGCCGATGTGAAATTGATTTTGGAAGGCGGCCAGTTGGACAAACCAACAGTTTCAGATTTGTTAGCCGCCGAGCAAGCAAAGAACAATAAGAACAAACAGCCAAAACCCGCCGAGAAAGAACAGCAAGAGCAGTCGCAGTCGGCTGACTAATACGATCTTTATTCCAGTTACCCACGAGCTGCAGGGTTGACCAGAATGGCCCTGATGGTGGTACTACACAATCAGCATTGCAACATATGATGGCTGCAAGATATAATACTTGGCGTCTTGCAATCTTAGATATGAAAAGGATAAATGCCAATGATTTCTTCTCGAATCAAGATATCACCAGAAGGGCCTGAGTTCTCTCGGATGACACACGGACTTTGGAGACTGAAAGACTGGGATAAAAGTCCAGTTGAAATCCAAGAAATGATCCACTCTTGTCTACAACTCGGCATAACGACTTTTGATCACGCAGATATCTACGGGGACTACAACTGTGAAAGCTTATTCGGTGCTGCGCTCGCCGAAAGCTCTGTTCGCAGAGCAAATATCGAACTGGTCACAAAGTGCGGCATTAAATTGGTGTCGAAGAATCGTCCGGAGACTTCAATCAAACATTACGATACGAGTGTTTCACACATCCTCGATTCTGTTGAGAAATCTTTGAAGAATCTGAGAACTGACTATGTTGATCTTCTACTCATTCATCGCCCGGATCCTTTGATGAATGCCGAGGAAGTAGGCGAAGCATTCTCCCGTCTGAAAGAATCAGGCAAAGTACTTCATTTTGGAGTATCCAATTTCCTTCCATCTCAATTCAAGCTGTTGTCGTCACAAACGGACGTCCCCCTTGTAACAAATCAGATCGAATTCTCTGTACTTAACATGGAAGCGCAGGACAATGGCATAATGGACATGTGCCAACGATTAAGGATCTCTCCGATGGCTTGGTCTCCCCTTGGGGGTGGAACATTATTCCACGAGAATACTGAACGGATTGTGCGGTTGCGCCAGGTGCTGAAGGATATAGAAGATGAACTGGGAGCAATTTCAATTGACCAGGTTGCACTGGCCTGGATACTTAATCACCCAGCTGACTTCGTTGTGATTCTGGGGACCGGTAATCTTGATCGCATAAGAAGAGCTGTCGAGGCAGAACAAATAAAGCTTTCTCGGGAGCAATGGTTCATGATATGGAGGGCGTCAATGGATCGTGAAGTCCCGTAGATCATTTTGGACAGCGTACGCATGATAAAACCCGATATAATAGAAAACACAACTCGAAAGGATTGGTTGTTGCCAGTAGATTAGAAATATGGTTCGGTTCATGATCTTGTTCCTGTTGGTAATGCTTTTGCTATTACTCTTATTATCAGTAAAGGCATTGGATTTCTCTCTGAACAAACCACCTCCCGACTGTCACGGGTCTGAGTGGGGTATGGTTACCAGCCGTCGGACTATAGCTTTTAGCAATAGAACGACAATGCGTTTAGATAGAATCAATGAGATCGCAGTGGAAAACGGCGTTTATCACTGTCCTACTCAAAAATTCGAACTTGTTTAATTTCAAGGGCTTATGTAAACTCCCTGAATATCGATTATGGATTAATTCTATAGGAATATTCGGAAGGAAACTACTTGAAAATCCTTGCCAAACTCATCTTTGAACTGTTCGGACTCATATGATAGCAAACCAGATGGCCCTCTTGAATATCTTTATCTCAGCCTCTACCGTTCGAAATATCCTTCAAAGATCAAAGCCCCGAAACACTCCTACATCTTTTGAAATTCCGAGAGAAGCTCAAGATAAAACAGAAGCCCGCTCCATTCCTGCCTGGTATCCAAATCACGTTTGGTCTGTTCCCACAAGTCAGTTCGACGTCTTGGTTGCGTCTTCACCTCATATTTGGCTGGACGCAAAAGCGGCCGCCAGAGGCTCTCAGACAGGTTGTCCGCTATCTCTATTAAGTTCGGCATTGCGTTAATACCAAAGATAAACCTTGTCCCTCTGCCGTCCCAACGGTCCAGGTACTTGGTCTGACTAAAGTCGGTATCACCCCGGGCGAGTATATTTCTGAAACCCACGGTATCACATAAATCCATCGCCCGATCAATATACTTCGCCGCACCTTCACTGCTGGTGCAATTGCCGCTGCGATTGACCAGATATAAAGGCTCTGCCGTATTGGCTAAGGAAACCACCAATGGATGATAACCCCAGATGCCTTTGTAAGAGATATTCATGCCCTCTTTACATTCGCCGGTAGTTTCAACTATCATACCGTCAGCATCAATAACCGCTTCTTCAAAGAATTCGTCAGGTTGCGTTCGCCAAACACGCAAGCGGATTCCATTAATGATGTCCAATAAGGTCTCGACATCCGCTTGGCTAAAGCGGCGGCAGAAGTCCCCCGCCGTGGTGGGGTCCGGAATCCGCTGGGCTCCGAGGGCATCCAGATAGACCTCATCGTTCCTTAATCGTTCGAGATCTTCCAGGCAGTCCCCGTTACAGAGAATGTTGTAAGCGATATTCAGGACATGATCCGACTCATAATAGGGCACATGTCGTTTGAGCAACTTCAATTGATCGTTTATGGCTTGGACCAATCCCGTTTGTTTGGCCAGAAGCTGCATGCATCCAATCCCGCCATACGCTAAACCACGGCTTCGGTCCGCGATGTCGTAGTGAATGTTCTTGGCGGAGAACATCGGCTTGTCCTGTTCTTTCCAGTGGATTTCACGGAGTCGATATTGAATTCTTTGCTTGCGTCGCTTGAGTTTCTTTGTTATTTTCTTTTTCACTCGAAATGCCTCCTTGCATCTTTGTATTGTTTATGGTTGGTTTTTTCTGAAACCTTTTATAAGCAAAGATACAGGGCATTTCGAGCATTTTTATCAAACCCTGCAAAATAAAATTCAAGATGTCACGCTTGTATAGAGACTAGAGGTAGTAGACGGGCAACAAAGAATAATATCGCTGTCTCTCTTAATGGAGGCTATTAAGGATAGATTTGTAGAGTTAGATAAGAAAGAGATTGCGAATGAAATAGACGCATCTCTTTATTGCCAAGGGATAGACCGTAATAAACAAAATAAAATTGTTTTGGGTGACCTTGATGAACCCGATTATTCAAAGGTGCTTGAGTTAAAAAATGAAACTGATATAAATACTGAGTCTGAAATAAAAAACAAAAGACTGCTGAATGCATATATTGAATTTAAAAAATGGATCTCAGTATTTGATTACGATCAGCTTAATGAATATTGGTTTAAGCTAATAAACAATACCATAGTAGTCCGGTTGGACACAGAAAAAGCAAAAGATGCCTATAAGTTATTTGAAACCATAAATAATAGAGGATTAAAGCTCAGTCCGACAGATATCATCAAGAACTTTCTGCTGGGACATGCCTCAGCAGTTGATGAAAAAACTTTAAAAAAGGTTAGAGGATATTGGAAAAGTGTTATTGTAAGCTTAGATGGCATTGAAACAGACAATTTCTTCCGACAGTATTTGATGGGGATATTGCAGAGAAAAATTACCGTCTCGAAATTAATTTTTGAATTCAAAAAATACTATTTAACAACGGTAAAAGAATCTAATATTTTGCCCGAATATAAACTTTACAATAATTTTGAAGAATACCAAAACGGGGATGAAATCCATAGTGACGAAAACGAGGAATCTGAGTCATCAAGTGATGAGCAGAAAATAGTCTCTCCTAAAATAACCAAGAAAATATCGATAATAGAATTCGCTAAATCTCTGAAAAAAGCAGCTGACATCTATGGGAAAATAATCAATAGAACTTTCGACAATAAAAATATTAATAAACACCTTTATAACTTACACAGAATATCATCTACACCCGCTTATACTTTCTTTCTGAGCTTATTTCAGCAAAATATCGATGATAAAACAGTCATGAAAATATTAATATTAATCGAAACTTTTATGCTTAGAAGACATATCTGTGAATACAGAACAGGGGAGCTTGATGATATTTTCCCAAAGCTTACTAATGTCGGCAAAGATAATATTGTAAACAAAATAAAGAATCAATTGAAAAAGCATTTTCCTGGAAACGAGGTATTTGGAGAAAAACTTGCAAATCATAGCTTCAAGGGAAATGCAGATAGGGCTAAATATCTGTTAGAGCAATTTGAATATGATTTGATAGCCGATCAAGGGGAATACGTTATAAATTCTGGCAACGAGGTGCATCTGGAACACATCATCCCCAAGACAATCAAAACTAAAAAGGCACAGAAAGAATACGGTGATTGGGTTAGTTACCTTGGCGATAACTGTCCGTCCTGACAAAACTATAACTGTGACTATTCCAAGAGGTGGCAACTTAAGTGAAGCGAAACAATTTCTAAAATCAAAAATTTCCTGGATTCAAAAACAACTGCAAAAAATAGATCAACATACCCAATGCCGGGACACGCCTGATTTAAACATCGACCTTGAAAAAACTCAGAATGACTTATTTGATCGTCTTGATTATTTTTCTAAAAAGCACAATTTATCCTACAATAAAGCAGGCTTCCGTTGCCAGAAAACAAGATGGGGTAGTTGTTCGGGCAAGAATAACGTCAACCTGAATGTAAATATTGCTTTTTTGCCAGAGGAACTACAGGATTATGTTCTCCTGCACGAGTTAGTTCATACAAAGGTCAAAAATCATAGTAGAAAATTCTGGGTTGAACTGGACAAACATACAGAAGGTAGAGCTAAAGAATTGTCAAGGGAGTTGAAGAAGTATCGGATAAGATTAAGGGCGCATCTCACCTGCAGCAAGAACTCGTGCTTTTGAGTGGCTAGCTGCCAGGGGTTTCGATTCCGCAACACCGGTTAAAAGAGAACGGCTAATGCTGTTGCAACTGCCCGAAGATGGTGATATATTTCTACAAAGTATATGACAACCTTTGACAGAGGAGTCAGAACCATGAGCGATATATGGAAATGCGCATGGCGTGAATTAATACGGAGAAAAGGACGCACGTTGGCCAACATTTTAGGTTACCTGTTGGCTGTAGCGATTATGGTCGTTCTCGTTACAATACTTATTTTCTCCAAAAATGCGGCGAGTGGGGTCTTGAGCGGCACTGGAACACATTTTATCGCCTTTGTGCCCGCCTCTATGCCACAAAACTCTGTGAAGTTACTGGACGAGCAGAACGAAGGGTTTATTGCAATGGGCGTGGCGGCTGGTCTTATTCACGAAACCTTCGTAGGTAAGGTGAAGCAGCTTCCAACCGTGCGAGATGCAGCACCGTACCTGCTATTCCGATTGAAAGACCCGGAAACTCAGCGGACTTTTACCATCGGCGGGTTCGATCCACGTAATAATTTGGCTGTCGGTACGACCTGTTGCGCGGCAGGAGATGTTTTGAGCGGCCGATTTCTCTGGCCTGGGGACAAGGGCGTGGTCATGCTGGAGGAGGCTTATGCTTTGTCGGCAAAATTGAGTATTGACAGCAAGATCACTATTGCAGGAAGCACTTTTTCGATTATCGGGATCCTCAATCCAGGCATTCGGCCTGGAAAGGCCGACGTATACATGCACATCGATGACGCACGGCAGGTCATAAAGAAGCGAGTAATTGGGTCACCTATTGACGACAAGATAAATGTGGTTCTTGTCGAGGTGGCAAGCTCGAAGGTACAGGACGATGCAATCATGGACGTGAAGGAATTACTTCCGGATCTCGTTGTCTCCAGTTATGCCTGTTACAAGCCTGCCTCGAAAGTGATGGGGATGAATGAAGGCGGCGTCTGGTTGCTCACCATGATCATTGGCATTTGCGCTGTGCTATTTGCCTTGAAATCTCAGTTGACCTCCGTTATCGAGCGGCGACGGGATATTGGCATTCTGAAAGCCATCGGCTGGACTGATAGAGATGTTGTCTCGCAAATCCTGGCGGAGTCCGTTTTGCAAGCCATTATAGGTGGCATTCTCGGGTGCCTGGTCGCGGTCGCTATACTGCTGTTTGTTCCCATTGAGATGTTGAGTGGCATTGAAGCTGGGGTACATATCATTATTTCGTCGTGGGTATTAGTGCTTGGTTTCGCGTTGGCATTCTTGGGAGGCATCATCGCGGGGAGCTTCCCTGCTTTCATCGCTGCCCGTCAGCGACCGGCTGATGCGCTACGGAGCATTTGATATTCCATTGACGAGTGATGAGTGACGGGTGATTTTTACACCACTCACCATTCACTACTCGCCAATAAGGAAGCATATTAACATGGCTAATGAAATGACTGGAGAGGGCGACATTCTCCTGGAGTGCAAGGACCTCAGGAAGAGTTTCACGGTCAAACGTAAGGAGATTCGCGTCCTCAGGGGGATTAATTTATCGGTGAACAGGGGTGAAATTGTGGTAATTGCCGGGAAGACCGGCACAGGCAAATCCACTTTCCTGGGGGTGTTGGGTGGGCTTGAACGCCAAACTGAAGGCAGTGTGATATTTGAAGACCGCAACATGGAAAACCTATCCAATGAAGAATTGCCACTGCTGCGGCGTCAGAAGATTGGTGTCATCTTCCAAAATTTCAACCTGTTACCCTCATGGACGGCTTATGAGAATGTTGAAGCCGCCCTGCTGCATATCGGCATGTCGAAAACCGCTCGACGTGAAAAGGTAAAGACACTGTTGAATAATCTCGGGCTTGGGGAGAGGCTTGATAACTTGCCGTCCGAACTCAGCATTGGACAGCAGCAGCGCGTCACCATTGCAAGAGCGCTTGCTAATGAACCGGCGCTTATTCTCGCTGATGAGCCTACGGGAGAGCTCGACGCGGAAACAGCGGAGGAAATCATCGACCACTTAATCACTCCGGTTAGGGAAAAAGGCGTCACTTTAGTTATCGCCACACATGGCATCTTCCCGCTGGACGTTGCCGACAGGGTCCTCTACATGAAAGATGGAACTCTTATTCGGCAAAAATAAATATTGGCTCTCGTCGACCCCGGACTTTCAGCTCCAGTTGAGTCACCGTTAAAGATGAAGCGATGGCCGCGGTAAAACTGGAGATTATTATAACGCCTGTGAACATCCACACGATGGCGACCAGCCTGCCACCTAATGTCTTTGGAGCTTTGTCACCATAGCCCACGGTTGTCATCGTTACGGTCGACCACCAGAAGCCGGCCCCGAGACCTTTGGGCAGTTCCGCTCCAAACTCTCCGACATTGTGCTTATGCTCGAAAAACCAGACCAGCAGCCCGGCAATAAACAAAACCATTGCCAGAGCAAGCAGCACCTTCAAGAAAGCAAAAGACAGGAACCTTTCCATTACGGAGAACCATCCCGCCTTGTTCTTACTCGATACAGCTATACCCAACCCGGAGGTGTGAAAAGGATGTGTAAAATCCATGGTCTGCTCACGTTTGGCGGTGAAAAACACAAAATTAGATAGCAGCGGAAATTTCAAAGAATCAGATGTGCAAAAAAATCAACGCCAATTACTTGGTTCTTGCCGACAATTGTTCGAACTTAAAAGAAATATTACCCTCACAAATCCTCGAAGAGAATCAGAGACTTTCATTCCTTCAGAGATTAAACGTATACATTTGATTTCTGCATTCTTCGGTGACAATCCGAGTATGATCAGGTCGCGTGAAAAAGCCAAAGAATATTTGATACATACATTTACTAAGAGGTTCACGTTTGAACGATGCTTATGACCTAAGGAATTCTCGAGACCTATTGATTTTTCTTCTCTGTATCAGGAATTCATGCTTATAATTTATTATTATAACCGCTTGTTAAAGCAAATGCACCTTGGAATTTGCCTCTTTCTAACCAGAACCCTCGCGGCATCAAAAATGATAAGGACAGGCCCGGTCTGATCATCGCAGTATTCCCCTTTACGGGGTGTTTTCATATACCATTCTTTTATAGTGGTGGAATAGTTAGTTCAAGAACTTTTTTGGTTCCGGCTACGCCGGGTTAGGTTATTAAGGATTAATACGGGGTGGTCGTAGGTTCGAAACGCTCCCCCGCTATGAACCTACGACCACGGTTGCAAGGAAAATGTATTTAATCTTGAACTGAGTTGCTGTGGGAGCAGGATAACCAGGTTGAACAGTACCAGCAGCCCAATGAAAGCAAGCTCGTACTTTGAGTCCACCACTTTCCGTGCCCCCTAATTATTCAATCCAGGAACCAGATAACGCTTAAAGAACTCAATGGCTTCAGGATCCTGTGCATTACCACCGAAGGGGTGAACTCCCCATGCTCCGCCGCCCAAAGCATAATAGCCGAAGGCACCTCCACCAATAGCAACCAGTCCGATCGCCAAACCTCCTATGGCCAACAGCAAGCCGATTGCCGCTCCCCCAATCGCCGCCAGACCCAATGCCAATCCGCCAAGACTGACAACACCAACGGAAATGCCACCAATAGCCACCATACCGACAGCAACGTTACCAATTGCAATAATACCTTTAGCGACACGAGGCCTGCCAGTCAAAGCATTAATAGTGTTGCCGAGAACAATGTGTACCAAGGGAAGGCGGAAAAACTCTATTCGCGAACGGTACTCATAACCAAACAATCTGCCACCCATCATGAATCCACAGTGTGGACACATGAATGCCTTATTAGATATTTCTTTGCCACATTCTGGACATTCGACCAGCGCCATATTAGTCTCCTTCAGCTTTTTGACCCACTACTATAACCTCAAAATATCTGGATGGAAAGGCGAAAATCATAGCCCGGGGCCTTAATCACATAGTGAGTAGGATAATCTTTAATAAGGGGTTCACAAAGCCTAATATTTTATTAGGAAAAGGATAAAGCTGCTAGCGGCGCCAAAGCATGTGGCAAGAGTCGAAAGTGTGATTTTGAGCCGAAAAATGGGTCTGAATATTATCTCCAGGGGTTCATAGCGGGGGCATCATATGGGGGTCTAGAGATGAAAACAGCCTTAATGAATTTCGGAGTTTTCGTTTGACAAAAGGCTCGAATTTATATAACTCTTTATTTGAACAAGACTTATCCATTTTCGCCCATTCCGACCCCGAAACAATGAAAAGATCGAATTCCTACCAAACACATAGGACAACAACCCAGGGCTATTTCTGGACATGACCAGCCTAAATCTAAACGCTCGCACCCGTCCGATAACTTACCAGAACACTCATACTCTGGTTTCTGACTCATGCTCTGAGATTGGATTCACACCGATAACAATAGAAGGCCTCTTTTGGATTGTTGCCTGATTGCGGTTGCTATGATAGCACTTCTTTCCAGCCCTTTTCGTCATCGGCAGCCGCATCACCCAGATTTCCTCCCCGGTCGTCAAAAACTTGTCCCAACAGTAAGCAATCAACGCATCCTCCCGGCTTGGCACGTGCCGTGAAGAGTGGCGTAGGGCAGAGGTCTACCCGGATGCGGACTGTTTAGCCACAAAAAACGAAGGTTTGTGTGGGTTATACTGGTTATACAGGAATGTTTTGAGATAATAGCACAGAAATCTTGATGTTTTTAACAAAACGCCAAGTATTCCTGCAATATTTCACCATTTAGAATGTATAATGTATGCACAGGGAGCGAGTGTTTATAAATGCAACATTAATACATATTTGGGGGGTGAAATGTCAAAACCAAAACCAAAAATAACTTGCCCACGCGACGGAATGGTGAAAGTTGATGGGATTGAGTACCGTATTGACCCGCGGTTCAATTTTTGCTTATCCAAATGCGAACACCGTAACAATGCCATGGAGTGTCCAAACAATCTTATCGTTTGTCCGCACATTTATTTAAGACCATTCAGCGAAAAGCCCCCCGACTTGGTGTTCCGTAGCGATAAAACTTTAGGGCAAACAATCGAAAATATAAAAAATCAAAAGGTCGAGAAACCGTATATGAGCAATGCTTGGGCTTTTGGAAGTACACCAGACACACGAGCAGCTAAAGACGCTAAAATTAAAGCAGCTAAAGCAGCTAAAGCAGCTAAAATTAAAGCAGCTAGAAAAGCTAAAGATAAAGCATTTCTTAAAGCATATGATAAACTCAAAGCAGCTAAAGACCAGCAGCGACTTGATGAAATTTTTGCAGATCTTGAAGCTGGAAGATATAGTATAAGCCTTGGACAACTTTTTGTAGATAGTGAACTTAATAGAGAGCGTATAACGAAGGCTGAATACGTAAAAGACAAATTTGAAGAGCCAGAGAATACAGATCCTCACAAGATAGATAACGAGTCTTATATTGGTGGTAACAACTCTGATGTAGAATTGGAGGAGCCTTACAGAGATTTGGACAACAGCAAGAAGCCGTTATACGACAGGTCTTATAAGCGGCTAACAAAAGCAAAAGAAGACGAACTGCTGGCCATCCGCAAATTTAATAAAGAGACGCAGCTGTATTCTTTCCCAAAGACCGAAAAGGGTAGAAGCAATCAAGACAAACTCTGCAAAGCAAATATTTGGGCAATACGAGCAGTTGCTAAAAGGTATAAGTATAATAGTGCTAAATTAACATTTGATGACTTATTTGCGGCGGGCACTATAGGCCTTACAGAAGCTATGCACAGATACGACCCAACAAAAAATACGCAACTTTCGACTTATGCTTGGTGGTATGTGGCCAAAACTGTTAACGAAGCTATTGGTAAAGAGACTAAAATTTCTTGTCAGCCAGAAAAAGTCCAAAGAATCTGTAAAAGTTTAAAAAGAGAGATTGAGTTTTTGTATAAACTAACAGGTAAAAATCCTACTGAAGATGAAATAGTAGGCCGAGTAGCGCAATTATTGACAAAGGAAAAGAGGCCAACTATTCGTCAAGTTTACAGATTTTATGTGGTTGATGATATTCCGCCGGTCGAGCGAAAGCCGTTAGACGACGAGCCAGAGGATTTTATCGACACGGATTCAGACCAAGAAGAAGATTTGACTATGGTAAAATCTTACGGGGACTCCGAGATACAAACATGCAGCCTTGATGAATCGGAAACAGGTATATCTGCAAATGGAGAAAAAGAAGGTGAATTTATAGATCATAAAACACTTTCAGCGAAATATTGTTTTACGTTCAAAGAAAACTGGTTAAAATTTTTATGGATTGTGCATAATAAGTTAGATACTAAATTGGGGGACATATTAAAAATGCGACACGGAGCGATGACCGGCGATAATCGTGAATATAATTTTGCACAGATTGGAAAGCATTACGGTTGCGATACATCGACAGCGTCGCGATGGTACTGGAAAGCCATAGAAACAGTCCGCGAAGCCTGGGACAACTGCTAATTTACCGACAAACGGCGTCCCAGTTTGCCGTACAATGGCCAAAAGCCACGATTAAGGATAAACGCCCTATACCAGCAAATAGCGGCTTGTAGGCCGTTGGCCGGTTTTAGGTCGAAAAATAAAAATATATTTACATTTGTATGTGCTTATAATTACGGAGTTTTTTAGCGGGATGCTAAAAAGCGACTGCCTATTGAATGACAAGCCGCCGGCGGGATGCCGGCAACCGATCTGATTGGGCGGGATGTTCTTTCAGATTTCATAAAGTAGTAGCATCATGGAGTAATAGAAATAAATAATTTCCGGCAGTATATAATAGTTCAATAATTCAAAGAAGCGGGATGCCTAGCTTTTTAGCGGGATGCTAAAAGGTGACTGAGTATTGAATGACAAGCCGCCGGCGGGATGCCGGCAACCGATCTGATTGGGCGGGATGTTCTTTCAGGTTGGCACTTCACAAAGTAGTAGCATCATAAAGTAATAGAAATAAAAAAACTCTGCGAAATGTACGCGCAGAAAATCGAAACTCTTTTGCTGAAAGGAATATCAAAATGATGACAATCAAAAATATAGCAATCGACAAAATTAATCCAGCTTCTTACAACCCAAGGCGCAACCTCAAACCTGATGACAAAGAGTACAAGCAGCTGGTCAAAAGTATGAGTGAATTCGGCTGTGTCGAGCCGTTGGTCTGGAACAAACGCACAGGCAATCTGGTCGGAGGCCACCAGCGCTTCAAGGTAATCGTGGCTCAGGGAGCCAAAGAAACTCAGGTCAGTGTCGTGGACCTATCTTTAGAGAAGGAAAAGGCTCTTAATATCGCACTTAACAAAATCAGCGGTGACTGGGACCAGGACAAATTACAAATGCTACTTGATGAACTTTTGGAAATTCCTGACTTTGATGTTGAATTAACCGGTTTTGAGCTTCCTGATATCGAAAACATGCTGGCTGATACATTGAAAGATTCTGACTCTGAGAAGAATTTCAACATTGACGAAGAATTAAATAGAAAAGGCCCGGCCATAACAAAATCTGGGGAAATTATAGAACTCGGCATGCATGGAGAGCAACGGTTACTATGCGGGGATGTAACCAAACCTCAAGATGTTAAAAAACTTATGGAAAAGTTCAAAGCCCAGCTCTGCAATACCGACCCGCCTTACGGAGTTAATTACGACAGACGTAATCGTCCAACTTCTAAACACCAAAAGAAAAAGATAAATACCAATGAAGCAAGGTCGATGAAAATAAAAAATGACGACTTAACTCCTAAAAAATACGCCAATTGGTTCAGGAAAGTACGTGATGTATTAGATGAAGTATTGGATAAAGGGGCCGCCTTTTATATCTGGAACAGTCATAAAAACTTCGGATTAATGCATGATTTACTTACTGAGAATAATTTCAAAATATCTTCAGTAATTACATGGGCCAAAGAGCATTTCTGCCCAAATTTCAGCGACTATAACGAGCAGGTCGAATACTGCCTCTATGGGTGGAAGGCGGGCGCTAGACACCGCTGGTATGGCCCAAACAACGAGACTACTCTATGGCAGGTTCGCAGAGATAGAACCAACTTATACCGGCATCCAACACAGAAAGCTCTTGAGCTTGCTGAGAGGGCCATAAGAAATTCTTCAAAAAAGGGTGATATCGTCTTTGATCCATTTTTAGGTAGTGGCACAACTCTAATAGCGGCAGCAATGCTCGGTAGAAGGTGTTTTGGGATAGAGATAGAGCCCAGGTTCTGTGACTGCATTGTCCGTAGATATATTGCTCTTGCCGGCCACAAGGCCGTCTCGTCGGAGATTCTTCAGCGATTTTTGCCAACGGAGGTGCAACTATGAGTAACGAAAAACAATCTTCACAATCTGGTGAAAAGAATGGCAGTAGTAAGGATCAGGCCCATGAAGTGCAGACTCTGACTCTCTTGCAGGATATCAGAAATGGTTCGATTGACCCCAGATCTCTTCGTCCTGTCGTTCGCCGCACGCTGGTCTCCTTTCTAATGGCTGAAGGCCAATCAACGGCTGAAATTGGGCATCTGTTGAAGGCTTCGGATCGAATAATACAGCTGGATAAAAAGGCATTGCGGGGGGAAAACATCATCACAAGGGACCCCGCACTTGTTGGGCAGATGGTAGGAAGACTGGTTACTGAAGCGGACTTGTGTATGGAGAGGATACGCAAGTCTGCGAGAGGCAAAGACACCCCCGCTTCAGTTAAAGTTGATGCTGAGCACCGCTGTTTTCAAATATTTGAAAAAACCATTGAAAGACTGCAAAGCCTTGGAATCCTTCCAACTGCTGCCCAAAAAATCGAGGCGGATCTCACACATCATTCAGCCTCATCACTTACCTTGGAAGAAATCCAACTTGAGGCCGAGCGAGTAAAAAAGATACAAGAGAGTCTGCCTGCCGATGTAATTAAGCAGGCCGATTCCCCCATCGAGGCAAATGAAACCGTTACCGAATTTGAGGACAGTCCACCTCAACAAGAT
>Ga0307378_10008320_pt1 | contig 13809 bp, 25 predicted proteins | sample UN1MG_FD_202238 | JGI IMG/M metagenome (GOLD analysis project Ga0307378, IMG submission 202238) | Soil microbial communities from Risofladan, Vaasa, Finland - UN-1 | ecosystem: Environmental > Terrestrial > Soil > Coastal area > Acid sulfate soil | place: Finland: Risofladan, Vaasa | collected... | reverse complement strand
CAACAAACCACAAGCCAAATATAAGAGGCTCAGACCATGCAATCTGGAGGAGGATACGATTAATACCATTCACAATAAAGATCGCGGATGAGGATCAGGATAAAAATCTTGAAAGCAAGTTAAGTCAAGAACTGCCCGGAATTCTCAACTGGGCCCTTGAAGGTTGCTTACGATGGCAAAAAGAAGGACTTGAAATCCCAGAAGAAATTAGAACAGCTACTGCGGATTACCGAGATGAAATGGATACTCTAAGTGAATTTTTAGAAACCTGCTGTGTGTATGGGAATGAATATTCAATCCACAATAAAACACTGAAAATGGCTCATGATTCTTGGTGTGAATTGTATAAAGAGAAGCCAATGTCGCATATAGAGTTCTCCAGGAAGATACAATCTAAAGGTTTTGACAAACAAAAGACAAAATCTGGACGAAATTGGCTTGGAATATCTCTCAAACATCAGTTATTGTCGATGTTAGAGGTGACGGTTTATGATAAGGTGACGGTTTTAACGGTTTTTCAGCATTTATTACATGAGAGAGAAAACATAGGAAATAAGGTAAAAACACCCTCAAACCGTCACCTTTTTAGTCAAAATGAGCATACTGATAGTGGTGACGGTTTGGACCAAAATCACACGGATTCTGAAAATCCTCAAAATCCATCAGATTTGACCAAAAATGGCAATGTCACCCAATCACGTTTTGAAAATCAAAAAGATGTTTCAAACTCAAAATTGATGGAAAAAGTGTTTTCGACAAATGACGAAGATGGAAATGGGAGTTCTCCAGGGAGCTCCCAGCATGATAGAGCTATGATTTGCTTCGATATTAAACAAAGATGGTACGGAACAAGAAGGCCAAATGACCCAAAGATAATAAAAGATCAGTTTATTACGGAATTTATGAGAAGATCTGAACAGACTGGTGATAATTTAAACTGGACCCTTGCTGAGAGTTATGTTTCGAAAATGTTCAAAGAATGGAATTGGTTATCGTATTAAACAAGGAGGTAGAATATGTTTTTAACAGACGAACAAATGGAATTTAGATCAAATAAACAAACAGAAATGTTGGAGAAATATGAAAAAGAAAATGGTGATATCTATGATCTGCCACCAGAAAAGGATCGTGAATTCAAAGAAATGTGGGAACAATTAACGATAGATATCCTAAACGGAAAATATGATGAGGAAATAGCATGTCTCACAAAGGATTGAAATCTAAAATTATAGGTCGTAATCCAAACGACCTATGTCCTTGTAAATCAGGGAAGAAATATAAAACCTGCTGCGGAAATGGTATGAAATATATCGGTGTGGAGCCCAGAGGATCTGCGAAGAAAAAAAATAAAATCAATCAAGGTGAAGCGCTTGAAGCTACCGCGGATATCCTGAGATTAAGAACATTCCAAGATATGATGCAGGAACGTCGTACAAAACCACGAAGATTTGACGAGGAGTACTGAAATGAGTGGCGATGAGAGATGTTCAATTCAGTATTTGGAAGTTTTGCCAAAAAAGTCTGAGGATGAAGACTTAAAAACCTGTGGAGATGAATGCAGTTGTGAACATAAGTGTAATCAACGAGTGTGCCGGTGATGTGGTATTTTGGTGTGCAGTGCTGAGTATCTCAAAACACATTATCATGGCATTCATTACTGTACCCTGCCGATAATTGCCGAACTGGGAATAATGGTGAATGGATGAATAGATTTATCGGGAAACAATGGAGGTCTTCTTTGATGCCATTCCATGTGATCTTCTTGGGAGTTATACTGGTATATGTCCTCTGGAGTTAAGCATGGAAGCTCCATGTATTCTTTTTAGGAACAATTGGATTGTGTAGATTAATACTTTAATATTTTGGAGGGTGTAATAATGTCAGATGAAATTATTGACGTTGTAGCTGAATGGGTACCAATCAAAAATGATGTTGCTAGCTGTATTGTCTGTGTGAATTATAATCAATGTATAATAATTGGAAGACATATGGCTGCTATGACGTTGGGAGAGTTTCGTTTCAGGTGTCCAATTATAATTGAAGTTGAGGATACTGAGAATATAATGGTTAATGTGCCTGAGGCGTTAAGCACAGACCGAGGTATAGGGCAAAAGGTGAAACAAGTATTGAATATTATTAGGAATAGGAAATAGCTGAAAATGGCATATTTAACCCCTTAAAATGGATGTGTAAAAGGGGAACAGTATAAATTTTATGAATTTTAGATAAAGCTCAATTTGCCTAAATTGGGCTCGCAGGTTAAATGTTCACTTAAGCAACATGTGACTTTGGGGTTATTAGGACTGCGCCTGGTAGGCGAACACGGTACTGTTGGTTGTTGTTGTTCCGGTCAGTGTCTTTATTTAATTCTCCGTGGACTTGTGAACTCCAACTACAGCTGCCTTATAGGTTTCCGACCCCTGGCTATTAGATTAAATTCCTTGAGCACGTAGGCAGGCAAAGGGCCTCCATCCCCACCCACCAGGAGCAACGCGGCAAATAGAACGTGCGGCAGAGCCGCATATAAATATAAGGCCGCTAAGCTCTCTCCTTATTTCCGGTTGTTTCGTTAATGGAAGGTCTTTCCATGCATAATTTCTAAATCCCTATAAAAGGGGTCGGGACGCCCTGGTGCTTTTCAGGGATAATACTTGTGGCACTCTGCGGACTACCACAAGTAATATTCCCTGACTATCACCAGTGCGAAGGCATTACACACACGGGTAACCGTATTCATGTGCAACCTCTTAAAACCCCCGATCTAAGATATAATCGATGCGCTATCGCGCAGATAATATATCGGGGGTATTAAGAGGGGGAGGCTCAGGGCACCAGTTTTTTATTTTCTCTGTGCTATAAAGAAAAATAATTAATGCAGCAAGCTCATTTCCAGCAGAGCTGTAAATAAGCATGCCGCATGTCATATTTTTAGTATGAATAAAAAACAGGCACCCCTCACCTCGTTTTGGTGTCACCAAAACCACACGAAGACGGCCATTGACGTGTGTCGTCTTCGGATGCATAGGTCGTAGATTGAATAAACTAAGGAGATGATAAGATATGAAATTCGATGTAGCGGTAGTTAAGAAGTGTTTGGTTGAATGTGAACAGGTATACACTGTAAGGAAGTATGAAACCAAAAGTCGGTTTACAGTTACGGAAGTAAATAATGTCGGTTCCTGTATGGTTGAAAAGATTCGTCCAGTTGTTAGTATGGATGGATTGAATGATTATGTCCCGTTATCAGGATTCGAAACCCTTGAACAGTGGTGGGAAATGATAACTAAGTTTGATGCTAGAAATGGATGGTTGTACCATGTAACGGTCTTGGAAGATGAAGTGAAATCTTCATCTACTCCTTCTGATCATGTACGGATCATTACTTTCACAGGCAATCGTAATTTCGGATTCGATAGATTGGAGAGTCAATTAAAAGACGTTCATAGGCATTATCCAAATACAAGATGGATTACAGGCATGGCTTATGGTACTGATCTTGCAGTTGCGAAATATGCAGCTGATCACGGTATTCCTTTCGAAGCTCATCTACCATTTCCTGCTTATATCCAATGTAAGAAGTGGGATGATGCCACTCAGGATCTTTATATGGATCTTTTGACTAAGGCGTCTCAGGTATTCACTCATTCTCAGACATTTTCGATGAAAGGATATCAGTTGCGAAATGTGAAGATGGCTGAGAGGGCAGATATCGTCGTCGCATTCAATCACAATAAAAAAGGTGGTACGGTCAATATGATTAATCATTGTGTAAAGTCGGGGATTCCTGTTGTTGATGGGTTTTCCAACTCCTTTTTTACGGAAAGGGTGTGAATTAGATGGGAAAACAATATATCGACATTCATTGTAACACAGAAGGTTGCAGTATCTGCAGACATATCAATAAGTTATGTCCTGGCAGGAAAGGCGAAGAATGGGAGCTCAATCAGAGTTTCCAATCCTCTTATCAGGGGCAGTTATCATGAAAACCTGTAAGATCATTAACTGCTGGAGAAAGCAAAAATGTCACCTTGAGGAACAAGGGATGGAAGATCTTTGCCCAGCTGTTAAAGAGATCGTTGAAAGTGCCAAGGAGCAGACAGAGCGAGCTTGGAGGGAACAAACTCACGACAATAATGTTGTCTCGTTGAGTAGATTTAAGGGTACAGTGAGGACGATCTCAGATCAGTTTACTATAAATGTTGCACTGCAGCACATGGAGAACCGGGATAAAGCTCGCCGTGAGAAGTTTTTGAAAGAGCGTAAGATGGAGCGAGATTACAATATAAAGATTATTGATCCAGGTCCGTTACCTCAACCCTGGTTGCCTCTATCTGAGAATAACAAGTTCTATGATTTCAACACAAATATTGAGGATCGATCAGCTTCCATAGTTGGTGTAGATCCTGAGGAGTCTAAGAAGAAGTTGCTGAAAGCACATAGGATCATCATAAAACAGGAGAGGATGTATACAGAGGAGTTGCAAACAAGGATGAAATTGAATAAAATACAAGATATCCGGGATGAAAAGATATTGAGGATGCTGGAGTCAATGGAGGAATAGGCGATGGAAACTATAGAAGAGCAACTGAAAGATATTCAAAAATCATTAAATAATGCCTTCCTGGAGAATATCTTCGGGATGGGTGCAATTGAATTGGGAAGATCAGTATTTGGATCGGTGCAACTGTAGCATCGTTCCCCTTTTTTTTGTGTGTCCATTATACGACCCACCCACGTTCACCCACTCTGATGAGTGACCTCACTCCCACCCAATAGCCTGATGGCTATACGGTAATGCAGACCTAAACAAATACCAGAAGATGGCAGCCTGTTGATTCTAACCTTGCCAAATATGAGCCATGCGGTTTCCTTTTCTTATGCAATTGGAGGATCATCTGAATTAGATAATAATTTTGCCTGATGGCCGACTCTGTTGAGTCTAAAATTAATATCTATTCAGCTGCTCTTATCTCCATTGCAAGAAAAGGTGAAACGCCGCATTCCTCCTAATGTGGCAGCAGATTAAGAGTCAACAGAGAACGCCACTCTCTGCTGGCTTTTTTTTTGTCAGCATTACCAGTGAGTTCCCGCCCACATAAGACCAGTCTGATGACTGACCTTATTCCCGCCCAAGTGCTTGATAGCACACGCGAATGCGAAAAATATAACTACCTGGTTTTTTTTAAGAATTATGTTAGAGTGGGCCCAGGTTTTCATAAATTAGAATTAAAGAATATGTAAATTTGATTGAATAGGACTGCCGGTACTGATGTACCGTAACGACGTCCCACCCACATGCTACCAGTCTGAGGACTGACAGCATTCCCGCCAAAGGACTTGCGAGTCCTGGAAATATTAAATGAATTTAAATTACCAGCCATACGTAACGGACGTTCCGGGTTCCCCGGTACTATATCCCACCCACCCTCCCTTTCAACCATGAATGATATGGCCTTCTCGAAGGATCGCTAGTGAATTATCACATTAAGGATAAATTAGTCCCAGGGTAAATGGCGCCATTTAACACAAAAAGGAAAAAAAAAAGAATTGAATAGTTTTGTTTGCCTGGAATTTACTAGGGAACCGGAGTGACAATGCATCGGTCAGCAGAACCAGAGTATTGCGGAGGGCAACATGTTTCAAGACCGGCGTCAATTGTACACGTCCAGCAATCATAGTCAGCGTCTTTATCATCAGCAGGGCCAGCGCCAGCGTATGCACCAGCAATTGCAAGACTTCCAATGACTACCAGTACAATTGTTAAGGATATAAGTTTCATTCGTTCACCCCCTTGAGAATCAATATGTATGTATTATCATGATGTATTGTTTGGTCATATTATCAATATTACAGTCAGTTTACTTGTCTGGATGGTGCACTTGAGCTACTTGTTGTATTCTTGTTTATTGGTTTAGTGTCCCGGAAAAATCCTGAAAAAATCAGTTTTTTAGACTGTTTCCGGATCTATTTTCCATTTTACTATCTGGCAGTGCTTTTCCTCTCCAGAGCGCATTTTCAAATACTTTTCCAGCACCTTTCGCAATTCAATCCCGGTTGGTGGATCAATAAAGTCCTTCGCAGCAAGTTCATCAACCCATTCATGAGTCCATGGGAATATTTGGTCACCATACAAAAGTGGGAACTCAATACCAAGATTAGATACAATGATGAACACCACTTCAGTCACTTCAACAGTGGTACGATTTACCCATGACGACCCTTTGCCATACGGTGCACCATTCCAGCTGTACATTAGGATCCTGTCTCCAACATTATACTTTGTGCTGGCACGAATAGTTTGGGTACAGTCTCCTGCTGCAATAGCCAGAATCTTAGGACCATAAGTAAATGGCATTTTGTGTCTACATTTCTTTTTCGTAGACCGGGCAAGTTTATTTGCCCACTCTTCGTCCTCTGTACTGGGCATCATAATATCACCACCTGGTCCTCTTCAATACGTTCAAACTTATTACAATGAGCTTCACGCGCTTTGAATCGTTGATGTTTGGGTTCAACTTTACAAAATCCATGTGATCTGAATACATTCCAACTTTTCCAGTATTTGCAATTCACGCAGACATCTTTCAATTTTCGAATCAATTCATGACGACAGCTGTTACACATCATAATGTACCGGTGATTGCTCCCGCTTCCAATTTCAACAATCAATGTGGATGGATTTTTTTGACACCCAGGACAGCCAGCTATGAATTTATTTGGCCCATCAATTTTGATCGGTTTAACAGTTATTGGCATATTTCACTCTCCATGCATTTCAATATTTGGTGGTGGACTGTTGGGCATTCTATCTTTCAATCCTTTTTTTACAGCAAGTTCTCTGAGTTTTATCATCTTTTTTTTCATAGCGACAGTATTATCTGTCTTTATGCCGGGTCGTTTACCAGGTCCATGACGGCCAGGCTCAGTTTTCTTTTTAGGAGTCAACACAATAGTTTCATCATCTTTATCATAAACTATGGGGTCCAATTCGGGATGTGCTTTATCAGTAACACAAATCCATCTACATCTTTGAGTTATATTGGTATCACTGGATTCCAACTCAGCAATGACTGCTGCAATTTTCTCAGCAAGGGCTTCCTCAGTCGGAGCTGATACTTCTATAGTGGTATTTTCTTTTGCTTTCCGTATGTGCAATCCTCTAACGGTTCTCAGACTAACAGTTTTCAGTGAATCAACTGCAATTGTTTCAACTTCTGCACCGGGGATCTTCCTCAACAAATCAATCAGTACAGAGCTCATGTACCCCAATTTATGAGTTGCACCATCAACAGTGATATTTACTTTGGTTCGAGGATTGTTGACGTACAATTTAGCCGGTTTACCTTCAATCAATAACACCTGCCTGAATTTGTTTGGAGTGCGGCCAATTTGATTTTTTATATCATCCATTTTATTTACTCCCTGCTCGTTGATTTTCTTTAGTGTTTGTAAGTATTTCAATGGCGTATTTGTAATTCTGAATCATCAATTCAAGATTACCCATTGTGTTTACGATATATCGATTTCCAAGTTGTTTTTGTTGAAGCTGTAATTCATACATTTTTTTATAGTTTTTAAGATGATTGATGGGGTCTGTGAGGTCAATTTTATCCATCTAAATCACCTTAATTTATTGAATGTATCGTTCAGTATCACGAGTGGATCCTTCAGAAAGAGTAATCCCTCTTAATTTGAGAATTGATTTTGTCGTATTAGATATGGTTTTCATATGAGATGTAGGAATCTGTATTGATTCAAGATCCGGACATTTATTTATTAATTTGAAAATTGCTTTTTCCGATGGTCTAAATGTAATGTGGACTTGTTTCACATGTGAATTAACATGTATTAAAGTATCTGGATTTCCTATTACCATTTTCATGTCTTGTATCTCCTTAACTATTCACTGTATTAATTAATACAAACAACGTTTACATATATATATGTATATGTTAAACATACATAACAATGAAGGAAATATAGTTACCTACTAATTTGACATTCATTAGTAATCATTAGTATTAAAAAAACAGGTGGTGAGGAATTTGACAATGCCTATTGATGATGGGAGGTTAAAAACAGAAATTAATATAATCCTCATCTTATTTGATTTTTAAATATCCATAATTTTAAACTTTTCCATTGGCCCCATTTAATCGACAATAAAAACCCGGTGATTATTAGGCACATTCCGACATACTCGTGACCCCACCAATCCATGAGGTCAAATCCATCAAATGTAAATAGGTGTTCCATCAGAAGACCGGTACCACCCATAATTAGTGCCGCAGAGATTGGTTTCTTACAATAATTTTTAAAGCTAATTAATTGTTCGGGATTCATTTTCCAGGGAAGGCTTATTCCAGTCATTTACCCAATCACAATGTTCCTTACCTGTTTGCTTTGTTTTGCTTTGGCTGCCGGGGAGTTGGGGGCTGGTTCGCCACGGATAACATCCATGAATTCTTTTGCTTCTCCGGGAGAACGAAGTAATTTACCTGAAGTGGTATCATCCCATAGCTGAGCAAGTTCCCCTGGGGTACGAGGCATTGACTCTTCGACAAGTTCCTGATCACCAAATACGTTACCAACCATCATTTTACCTGCAGGTGTTAGGTATGCATCAAATAACGCGTTTGCAAACATGTCTTTTACATTCTGCCGAACGGGGGGTTGTGGGGGCTGTACCGACCGGACAGATTGTGGTTGAGGAAATATCTGATCTAACTGACCCATTGGACGTGGCTGTAGCTTAGGGATGATTGTCATTTCATTTAATCGAGCTTTATCAAGAGCAGAACATTTAGGGCATGCTTTCATGCCTTCAATTTGTTTCAGGACGTCACCGATTGCGAACTTACTTTTTTCATACATCACAGTCATGACCAGGTGACGATCAGTCGCAGGATCATAACCCAGGGTAGCAATATAACCTTTATCAGGCTCATTGATTTTTTCAACTGGCTGTGCTTCTGGATATATACTTAATGTCCAATAATTACCCGAATCTGTTACTGTTGCCATAAACTTTACTCCTTCGATGGGATGATTGGATCAGTTCTGCGTACTTCCCGGATGCTCCCGGTATCAGTATTAATTTCTTCAACTATTTCGATAGACTCTGGAGCCGGGATTGGTCTAAATGTTTGCCCGATTGAACGCCCAAATGGTTTAACTTGATTTTCTATTACTTCAGGGATCTCGGGTTTAGTTAATCCACGGGAAAATAATTGCTGAACTAATTTTTCCTTTGTTTTTTGATTACTTCTTTCAACATCAAGATGTTCTATATCCATATTGAACTTTTTCTTTTCCATATCGATTTGATGGTCAAGCTTTCTAAGTTCCATTTGATCGGTGATTGAAGTGCCGGCATTGGATGTATTTATTAATCCCATTTCTTTGATGTCATCAACCATAGATTTGATACCACGGAGTTGTTCTGTGAAAGTTGGTTGTTGCTGTGCAGCATCTACTTTATATTCAAGAGCTTTTAAATGCTGAAGTATTGGATCTGAACCAGAATCTCGACCAGTCTTATCTTGAATCACATTATCAATTCGACTATGAAGTGATTTTAATTCATTTTTTAAATCATTAAACAGATCTCTTGAGGAGTTATTTTCGGGTGGTTGCATTTCCTTCATTAACCCCATCATTTCTCTCATCATAAAAATGGGTGATTCGGCAGGCGGTTTCTCCTGTTGTACTGAAGGTGGGAAATACGGAGGATACATAAACATGGGATTTTGGAACCCCATCATTGGATTTTGGTTTTGTGGTGTAACCATTGAATTGAGCATAGCCAGTGCATTAGGATCTGCATCAACAAGTTGTGCCATAAACTCTGCCCGGTCATCTCCAGACATCCTCATAAGTTGGGATAAAAACAAAGATTGTGGGGATTGGGTTCCGAACATAGGACCTTGTGGCATTTCAGGTTGTGTGTGTGATCCAGATGGTGGTGGATAACTATCAATTACACCTTCTTTTAATCGTGCAAGCTCAGCTCTCTTAATTGCAAGTTTCTTTTCAGACTCTAATTTTTTTATTTCACTCATATTTAATCTGGATGTACGAAGATTTTCCTGAAATTCTTGCTGAGCCATTTTACTATATTGAAGATTCATGAGATCTTCTTCTGATAATGGATCACCAAATTCATCCAGGAGAGGACGTAGTGGTTGAACAAATTTTACTCTGTGATCTTCTTGAGTAATTCCATCTTCTGCCACTCTTTTATTACCTTTCTTATTTCCACATTCCGGGCAGGATGATCCTTTAAATTCAAGTTCACATTCACCGCAAACATACCTTCCCTTTACTGCCTCTACAGATGTTGATTTCGGAGCTGCCATATTAACGAATATTATACTCAAATGTTTTATAACAAATAGGCTGTTGTAAAATAGGGGAGATAAATAAGTATGGAGACATTTAAATAATCAGACTACAATTAAGCAATAAGACTGTAAATAAAATTATAGTAAATATTGGAGTTAACCAGATGGAAAAATTAGTATCAGATGCAGACATATCTACAATGGATATATTTCATGCAAAACAATTAAGAAAAGAATTATCTCGAAGAATATCCAAAATTAGAAGCAAAGATACAATCAGAATACAGACAACAATCTCTGCTGAGAAAAAACTAGCGCTACAGCTAACGGTTAACTGGTTGTATGATAACAAATTAATAAAATCAAAGTCAAGATATGCTTTCTTACAATTCGCTGTGGAAAACACAATGAAACAGGTGTTAGATCAAATCAAAGAAGATGAATTAAAACAACAATTGCGAAATGACCAGAATAGCCTAAAAGAGCCAGTGATCACGGGCAAGAATTATGTAGGGATTAACTCCGGGTGATGGTGGTTTTAATATGGTGAAAGAAATTATGCTTAATTTTGATTTCAAGCTCATTTCAAAGGATAATGAGAAGCTTAAAGGATTACATGGTAAATTCTACCTCTCAAAGAAATACAAAAACTTTGAAATGCAAGTAAAACTGATGGCAAGATCACAAATGGTTAAATCAAAACTTGAACTGTTTGGTGCAAATCAGGATCTGAGAATGGAAATATATGCAAGTTTTAAATCAAAGGTACATGCTGATATGTGGAACCTACCAAAAAGCTTATCGGATGCACTTCAGGGTGTTGTTTATGAAAATGATAGGCAGATAAAATATGGAGACATATCTATATTAGAAGGTGAAGAATCAAATAATTTCAGAGTATATGTCGGGGAGCTTTGAGGGTACAGTGATGTGAGGGATAAGAAAAAATAGATTGGATTTAATATACTACTTTTTTATGACTGTTATCAATACGGGTTTTAATGCAAATCCGTACTAAGTCAGCCATTGACGTATCTTCGGTTGCTGCCAATTGTTTAAGTGCTTTATGGACTGGGGCATCAAGTTCAATAAGTAATGATTTTGTCAACTTTTTTGTCATATTCAGAGTTTATATGAATATATCAATATATACTTTTGTTTGACAAGCTGTTATATCAAAATAAAAAGAATCTACAAAATACCGACTATAATTAACATAGAGAGGCGAAAGAGTATGGCAAAATATTTACAGAAAGTAGATTTCACACAGAGACCCGTGAGCACAGTATCCCTGATGGGGCCTGGTGGAGTGTCTGCACCTGGTGTATACACAAGAACTCGTAGAAACATGTTGACTTCCCCTGTTCTCCTGCGGAGAATCGCGAATGTGTCTTCGGCTATGAAGAGCTCATGCGCACTCGGCGATCATTGTACAAACAGCGCAAAGCTGGTTGGCAAGATGGCACCTGATGGCAAACCATTCAAGGCATGTACTCGAGCAGAAGCAGATGCAAGAAAACAGTCTGCAGTGACCTGCGCAAAGTCAGTACTTGGTCAAAAGTTCTGAAGAGAGACTATATCCGTCTCTCCCTCATAGAGGGGTTATCATGATTGGAATGAGCCCCAGAGATATCGTAGCAGCTCAGGAAGAGTATGAGCTGTTACGACCTACTATTGAAAAGAAATACCCTAATCAATTTATTGCAATCGATCCGATAAGCAAAGAGTATTTCATTGATCCGGTATCTGCTGGTGCGCTGAAAAAAGCGCACGATAAACACCCTGGCAGAGATTTCTATGTGATGAGGATAGGAGAACCGACTGCATTTTCTTTTTCGGGGTGACTTTAAATTGACAAATATAATCGCTGGCATTGATAGTCAAAATAATGTCAGAATGGAATTGGAAATCCTGGGATTATATAAGTCAATACCTTATGGTGGGATAATAGATACTGGATTTTCAGGTGGACTTGTGATGCCACTTGTTACAGCCGTTGAATTGGGATTAACAAAAACCGGTGCAAGTACAGTAACATTAGCAGATGGATCTGTTAATGTGGTTCCAACATTTTTATGTCAAGTTAAGATTGGTGGTGTAACTCAGGATGCTACAACACTGATCATGGGAAATGAAGTGTTGGTGGGAATGGAATTAATGACTCCCTTTAAATTCACTATGATATCAAAAACAGGTAGTGTTGAATTAATTGAATGGGATTCGGATACAAATTTCAATCAATTAGCAGAAACGTTAAAACGGCTAGGTGGATAAAATGGTACTGGTAAATTTATCAAGTGGACTTCATACAATTGAATGGGCGTTGGCAGGATATGGCACTATAAATGCAACAATTTATATCAGCGAGACCGGAGCGATAACCTGCGCAAGTGTGATTGGAGGGTCATGTGCGGGATCACTATCAATTGTTGGATCTACAATCACTGGATTATTAACTCAAATATCTGAGACTGGAATCTGTGATTGGATAACTACGCTTGGTGGAATTAATTCAATTATGACATTTAATATTATGGACTTGGTGATGGGATATCTTGAATTAAAAACTCTTGGATTCCAAATAACTACAAGTTTAATAATGGGTGCCGTTGCATATTATAACAATCAAATTGCAAGTGGAAATAATCTAACAGGATGTGAATTCACATGATAACTGATGCATTGAAAACATGGCTAGCAATGTATGCTGGCATTGGAAATTGTTTTTCCCCAACTGGGATTAATTACACGGATCCAGACGGAATTGCACGTACAGGAAGCACTGGCGAGGTATTGAATGCATTTGTTGTAGCAAATCTTGTAGGGAAACCAACAGCAATAATCATATTCAATACGAATTACACCCAGCTGAAGGTAATAAATGGTGGATATGACATCACAATAGATGATGTTGCTTTTGCTTACAACAATGATGGTGATCCAGTTGGAGAACCCATATATTGTATAGGGGAATGCACACCCAACTGGACTTGTGTAATTCCCTTGAATGGAATGGAAGAAGATGGGTGTGGAAATACACGAGTAAATATTGCATGTAATCCTTCATCGTCAGATGCTGCAGGGACGTATATATTTATGCAGCCCCCATCTGGACAACCAACAATGATACTGAACCTGGCTAATTTAGTAATGCGACAGGCTTCAGGTGATTATCATTTCGAAATGAACGATATGGAAGTGACCAGCACATCCCCTGTGGACATGTACATAGCACTGGAAGTAAGATTATTCCCTGGAGTTCTTTCATCGTGCCCCACGACTACACCAATATATTCAGGATTAGATAGAGTTTCAACAACTCGATTACCACGAATATACCTATTGAATGCTGGTGAAGTAGATACTATCAATGCTGATTTTTATCAGCCGTCAAGTATAGAAGGGGTGCATACAGTTTGTTTAATAGTCCATGGAACCTGGTTAAGGGCGAATTTAGAAGCCGAAA
>Ga0307378_10008317_pt1 | contig 13811 bp, 20 predicted proteins | sample UN1MG_FD_202238 | JGI IMG/M metagenome (GOLD analysis project Ga0307378, IMG submission 202238) | Soil microbial communities from Risofladan, Vaasa, Finland - UN-1 | ecosystem: Environmental > Terrestrial > Soil > Coastal area > Acid sulfate soil | place: Finland: Risofladan, Vaasa | collected... | reverse complement strand
TGGCTACTTTCAGCACTGCGATAGTCGGGGTGGCCGGGCTCGAACCGACGACCTCCTGGTCCCAAACCAGGCACGCTACCAACTGCGCCACACCCCGTTAAACCCTGCATCCTACTAATTATGCAGGGAGTTTTGATCCTCTCGGATCCAAGAAGCTTCCCGAGTGAGCCGTGATAGTTAGTAAGGCCCGGGAAACATTGTTTATTATCAATACGTCAAAGTACTATTAGTCGGAATGACACGATTCGAACGTGCGAACACCTGTCCCCAAAACAGGCCCGTTTAGCCAACTGCGGAACATCCCGAAATTAAGTTGAGAAATTTGATTAGAGCTTGTTTATAAAACCTAAATTTACGATGAAACTCTGTATCTTACTACAACTATATTTTAAAGAACTTTGTTACCCTGCTAGGACTCGAACCTAGAAGCCTTCAGAACCAAAATCTGACGTGCTAGCCAATTACACCACAGGGCAATTACTTTTAGAGCCGGTGGAGGGATTCGAACCCACGACCTGCTGATTACAAATCAGCTGCTCTGGCCAACTGAGCTACACCGGCATTAAACTGAGAATCTTTGTTAGAGCATTTTTTCTTACTAGTGCGTCTTTATTTTTCGCCATTCCCCCTTAGTATCTGGTGGGGGAAGAAGGGTTTTCACCTCCAGTGCCCGAGGGCGCTAGTCCCATACGAAGTATCTCTTTACATTACTACAGTTTAGAGGTCAAGCTCGGATTCGAACCGAGGAATACTAGTTTTGCAGACTAGCGCGTTAGACCGCTTCGCCACATGACCATTGAGCAGAGAAAAATAAAAGAGCGTTTCTTTAAGCGCGTCTACCAATTCCGCCATACAGGTCATTACTGACCCGCAGAGGGACTCGAACCCCCACGTCCATAAGGACACCTGATTTACAGTCAGTCGAAGTATCTCTTTTGTTACTACTGCTAAGTTTTAAACATCCCACTCATCCATACCGGCTGAGAGAGCTGCTTCTATAGAAGACTTTGGATTCTCTTTCATAAAATAAAGAGCTGATAATAGAACTTCCGAAGTTAATTGGTATCTACCAGCTTCATGAATTACTCCCGAAATAGTATCCAAATCTTCCAATTGTTGTTGTTTTACTGCACCCATGATTAATCAGTTAAGTTAATTTAGGGCAAATGTAATAAAAATTTTCAAAGAACGTATTATAATTTTGTTAAATATATGTCAAATAAAAAGGCCTCTCTAACGTATAGGAGGCCTTTGCAAGTTTATATAGGGATAGTTGTGTGCTTATCCCTCAATACTGCCGCCTCGACTACATTCCGGTAGTTGCTCGAGTAATTGTTGTGGGCAATATGTTAAATAAGTTGTCATCTCTAAATCAATATTATTAAATTATTGTAATGTATATATGCGTATGAAAATAAAAAGTTTTAATACTTAGCGTAAAATTACACAAAAGTTTCAATGTATTCTAATTCAGCTTCTTTTTCGTGTATTTTTCTGTCTAATATCTTTTTTACTTGTTTAAAATTTACAACTCCCTTTTCTTTTGCGAGTTGAGTGTAAGCTACTGCAATTCTTTCGCAGGTTTTAAGCTGATCTTCGTTAGTACATGAATCAATAATACTAAAAACTTTGGTTATCGGAACTATGTCCAATTGATTTGCCATTGTTTATTCTTTATTTTTAAACCATTCCTCTATGAACTGGTCTGAATCTTTTCCGTACTTTTCAACATCGACTTTATTTTGTAAAATAAAATTAAGCCAATCTCTTTCTAACTGATCCACCTCTTTTACTTCCTGGCGGTTGAACCTATCCATTAGCCATCTTACCCAAGGCCAGTTAGCAGCCATTTCAAAGATAAGTGTGTTATGTATATAATCGGGATCATCACAGGCATTTTTGATCTTTTCTTGACCAGGCATGCCGCCCATATTCCCAAAAACTATTCTTTGGTGTGTTTGCATTATTTACCCCCAAACATATTACTCATATTTCCTCCAAATATATCTCCAAATTGGGAGAAGAGGCTATCAAGAGAAATGTCCTCTTTACATTCTGTAACTTCCAGCTTTTTAAAAGTTGTATGTTTACGTTTGAGATACTCTTCCAACTTTATCTGAGCCATGACTCCGGAATAGCATTTAGCTATCTTGATCTCTTTGTTCTCTAAAGTACTTTCGTCAACAAATATAATTCTGTACTTTATTACGTATTTTTTATACATAGCCGATAGATTTGTAGCAAATGTAAATAAAAAATCCTAGACTAAAAAATCCTTAAACGTTAAAGAAACGTTAAGAGAAGATCCTACATGTGAGGATTTATTTTATATATCGGAGCAAGAAATTGTATAATAGAGCTTTTTTAGATAATCAACATCCTGGACATTACACTTCAATTTGTCCTTATCTTTATTGATTTTCATATCCCTATCATTAAGCCAAGTATTAAGAATCCCCGTCCAACGACCTCCGACCATAGACTTATATCCATCTACTTCCTCCTGAGTTACTAAATCTTTATATCCCAGAAGAATTTTGATAACATAATTGTGTTTAGGACAGATCGTGAGCATTACTTTTTGAACTTTCTTTTTCAATTTTGACTCCGGAAGTACTTTCATTTTCCAAGATCCGAAATGTAAAGCATATATGGGATAGAATAGTTTTGTCATTTTACGGACCCTAGAAGGTTTAAAATCATTCTGGACTTTAATAAAATCATCCTGATGACTTTCTTCTCCAAATCCTGTAAACTTATATAAGCTCCTATTCCACCACGCATTCAATTTATTGATTAACCATGCTTGAAGGAGAAAGAGTGTCGTATACGGCTTTATATTAGCTGCAGCGCGCACCCAGAGCCATAGTGATGGTGTCATCAATTGAAAATCGCTAATCCTATATCTAAGATGCCTAACAAAATCTTTCATAAAGGCATCTGAATATCCTGCATATTTAAATGCTAAAACAGTATAAGCTAAGTGATCTCTAGATAGACCCACCGGTTGATCATGAGTCGGATATCTATATCCTTGGTAGTAATATTTTCCGAATAGTAATCTTTTCAGACCTTTTCTTTCTACTTTTTCCCAGCAAGCCTCTATACCATCTAGAAATCTTGGATCCCCATAATTGAAGAAAGATACGAAGTTTCTACCGATGGCATCGCCTTTGCCATTTTCTCCATCTGGATCCCAAGCTTCATTTTGTTCCAGCATCATTTTATTGACCTGGTCCACAAACCACTGAGAATCTTCAGACTCCCAATTAAATCTCGGATCAGTCTCTGGCGGAAGAATCTTTCCACCGCTATGAGTTAATCCAAATAATTTTTCTGACATAGCCTTTTTCTTTATTTATCAACGGGATCTCCGTTCAATATTTTTATGGCCTGTCGAGTTAAAAGTTCTAATTGATGAGGACTCATATCCCACATTAACTCGCTAAGGACTCCTGAATAATGGGATTCCTTAGCGAGTTCTTTTTTGGTTAATTTCCGCTTTTCTTTCACTGTTGATTTTTATGGAATATTCATTGCTTGAAGCCTCGAATAGTCCAGTTTTAAATCTTCTGGTGGAGCGAAAAAAGCAAGCATTTCAGATTCTGATAATACTATAATATCCTGATAAAAAGATATAGAAGTTTCCATATCAATTTCTACCATGAGTTTTCTCATACCATTTTCATATCCTCTTGCACTTGCAAATCTTCTTCCATCATAATTAATATATCCCCTATCTCTTACTAAATGAGCAAGATCCTTATAAATTGTATCACCGCTAGTAGTTACAGTTATAAGGTATTTTTCATTTACTAATGTCAAATAGGGTACTAGAGATTCGTCAGGAGTCTCATAACGATATAGAATTTGTCCATTGTCATAAGTTCCTACATTCCATACGGAATTTGTTTCTGCTGCTTTTCCCTTTGTTCCAAAATGCGATTCCAATAGAGCTTGGGACAATACAAATATAATATCTGTCTTATACTCTAAACATTTTTTAACAAGGAATTCCGGACTTAACTGTGACTCCGGTGCCATTTTTGTTATATAGTTCTCTACTTCTGTTATCAATTTTTCCTGGAATTTGTCCTTGATAGTATTTACATATACTGTTTCGGGGCTCATTCTTTGTAATCCCATTGCACTTGCTCCAGCACTTTCCGGAATTGAATTAGTTCCATCGATACTGACGAATGCTAACATTAGCATTAGTACAATTTTCATAGCGGCATTTCTAAATTTTGGGAATCGAAATTTACTTAGCAAATTAAACAAGGCTTTAGATACTTCTTCTGCCTCCTTTTGAATTTGTTTCTTTAAGTTTCTCATAAAATCTAATTTAGTTTAACAATAAATCCTAAACCTATGCGTATATGATTCCGCAGAGGTACGATTAGAATATTTTTTTTAGTTGGTTTTTAGGTTCTAGTCATCAAAAAGCGATACGCTTTTTCCGGAACCTGCCTCATCATCTTCTTGAGGTATATTGGGTTGGTTTATAGTCATAGATTCATCTAGTATTCCACCTACTTCTGCAATTTCTTCTATATATCCATTTTTTTCTTTTAGTTCTCCGTTTTCTGATAAATCTAGGAGAAGCATATATGGTTTATCTTTGATTTTTCCGTGTACTAATTTACGTGCTGCAAAGTCATCATATTCATCTTCATCAATTAAGCGAACTATGAGTTTCTCTTTTCCTTCTTCCATGGAAACATATTTACCATGTTCTCTTCCATTAGCCCATAAAAATAGATCTCTATAAAACGGGCCTCCTTTACGATTCTTCCATTTTGTAAATTGTTCTCCACCCATTAGGAGTGGTAGTCCAATTTCCCGTACTTTGTTTACTACATTAATGCTAACTCCTTCTATATTAGTCGGTACTAGCTCCTCCATCTGCAGGTCCTTGATTGAGTAATTCTTTAGCTGCTCTTCTTTCGTCATTTGGTGTTAGTTTGAATGTGAAGAGTATTGAAGCTATCTCTGCTTCCATACTCATCCAGTTATGTGAATCCAATAATTTTTTCATTTTAGCCACCCAGGTTTCCGGTTCTATTATCAGATCTTCATCTGACAAGTACCTTGCTACTGCTGCCATTCCTTTATTTGAATAAGCTTCTAGTATATCTTTTACTCTAGCGTGCTTACCCATTTTGTATTTTTTCAAAATCTTTTATCTCCTTTTGCATCTCCTTTGGAAACATATCTATCGCTTCATAAACGGATTTTAAATCCATTTCATGTCTTTTAGCAAATGCTTCTATCGCTGCTGTAGGGATATTTATCTTCTTTTCTTTTGCTTGTTCTGCTGCCTTAACCCCCTTTGTGTACATCCAAAATGGAGTTTTATTGTATTTCTTACGTAAGAACTTATACCATATATCTACGGCTTCTTCTTGATTAATACGTAATCCATTTAAAGCTTGAGCTTGCATTGGATGCTGGATTGCCATTCTCCTTTGGATCATAAAGAAGTTTTTTCTTTTATCCCCCTTGGTAGCTTCACTGTAATTATCAGTGTCTCCAAACATCGACTTGGTCATATCAAATAGTTCCATTCTTCTTTATACTTCAATAAAGCCCTAAAGTTTTATAGAGCTAATGTACACAAAATTAACTAGTTAATCATTTTTCAACCGTTAAAAGAACGTTAAAAAAGCCCGAGGTAATATCCCCGGGCTTTTAGTTTAATAAATGTTGAATGGTAATCTACTTCTTACTTGCTGGCTTCTCATCTACTGGAGGGAATTCCTCTTTCGTATCCGTTGCTGTTCCAAGGTCAGTTGGATTTACACCAATGAAGTTTAAAAGTTTGGATATGTCAAATCCAGTTCCAGTTGCGCCTTCAGCGAATTTGGTAAGAATCTCCAGAGGAGCTGAACCAAATTTACCAACGGATGAACCGCCTTTACCTTGTCCACCGAAATCGATGATCTTAACATCTTTAACGTTAGATAGGTGTGCAGTAGCTGCTCCCATAACTCCAGCGAACTCCTTAACCAGGTTCGGTCCAAGTGTCTGAAGTGCATTAAGTACTTCAAGGAATTTACCGGTTTGATCCAGTAATGCGTAAGCTTTCGCTTTCTCCTTGATACCTTCAGCTTCCGCAAGTAATTTAGCTTTGATGGCATCAGCCTGAGCCAGACCAGCTTCTCTTACGATAGCAGCTTGACCTTCAGCTTCCGCTTTCTTAGCTAAGAGTACTGCATCTGCATCCCCAGTTGCTTTCTTAACTGTAGCTACCTGGATACCATCAGCTTCAATAACTCTGGCTTCTTTAGCAGCATTTGCCTTAATAATCAATTCTTTCTTGGATGCTTCGGCCGGTACAATCATTTCTGCAATATACCTTTTCTCCTCTTTTTCTGCCCGGTTTACTTCCACTTCTACAAGTGCTTTTTCCTGAGCAGCTTCGGTCTTAGCCTGAGCTTCAACAACCTCTTTCAAAGCTCTCGCTTGAGCAAGAGGTCCAGCCTGGTTTGCTTTCTCATTTTCGGTATCAGTAAGAGCCCTCATTTCAGCCTGCTTAACATCCCTAAGTTTATTGGATTCAAAGATCTTTTCTTTGTTGGTGTTAGCTACCTCAATACCTTCTTTCTCAGCAGCTGAAGTTTTCTTAAGAGCATCTCTTTTGGCTTCTGCTTCACCAATGTCAGCGTCTCTTGCAATCTCCGCTGCTCTCTTACGACCCAGGTTCTCAATATACTTATCATTATCCTTAATATCCTGGATATTAACAAAGTCGATTTCGATACCCATTTTGTTGAAGTCCTCATCAGCTTCGTCAAGTACCGCCTGGTTAAGAGCAGTCTTATCGCCGATAAGTGCTTCCATGGTCATTTTTCCAACTACCGCCCTGAGGTGGCCCTCAAGGTTCTGAAGAATAATCTTATTAACTTCATCATCTGGACGTCCAAGGAAACGTTCTACTGCTACCCTGAGTAAATTGGTCTCAGATGCGAACTTAACGTTAGCCACTCCCTCGATGGTTGTCATTACACCGTCTTTGTTTGGTGCATCTTTGACATTAACCTCCAGGGATCTGTTAGAGAGATTCATAAATTCTACCTGCTCGATGATGGGGATCTTAAATACACCTCCACCAGCGACTACGCGGTATCCTTTAGAAACTTTAGTTTCAACGCCGTTCTCACCTGTGAGAATGACTTTTTTCTTGCGACCGAAAATTACGGCTGCAGTGTTTGGTGGGATCTTAAGATAATTCTTAGATACAAATCCGAGAATTGATGCGATAAGAATAATACTACCACCTACAATAACTCCTAATAATACAAAATCCATGTTTTTAATGTTTAAATGTGAATAAAAATGTTTATTGTTTGGACACTAATAGTAGTGTTCCGATTTTACCAGAAATCTTTACAAGGTCGCCATTTTTAAGCTTTTTGTCATTAGCTTCCTTGCACATTAATTCCATAGGACCAGATGTTGAGTTTACTCGAACTTTAGCTTTTCCAGCTTCTGAGGTCCCGACAGTAATACTTCCTCCCATTCCTACAAAATCATCAGAGTTTACATTACTTGCGCCTTGCATTCTATAGAGAACTTTGAATATCCACCAGGTAAAAGCCCCGGTTCCTACCCCAGCAAGAAAGCCGACAATCATTTGTCCTCCTATGCCATGGTCCCCATAATACATTGCGCCTCCTCCAATACCAAAGGCAAGGAGAAATGCAAAGATAACACGCGTGGAGAATATACTGGGACTTCCGTCAACCGAATCTCCTGCATCCATACTTCCGTCAGCCAGATCACCGTCAATATCATCACCGCCAAATAAAAGCGAGGATAAAAGGCCGATAGCTCCGACTAATAGAAATACAAAATAAATTTTTAACATAATTTCCATTGTAATAAATTTAAAGTGTGATTATTATTTTTCCCAGGGAAGGGGATTTTTCTTCATTGATTTTTTCAAATGATCCCTATTTTTTAATTCCTCTAATTCTGGAGGAGCTTCAGTTACCATTTCTCTCTCCTGAACTTCCTGAACTACCGGAGTAGATACTGGAGTAACTGCTGGAGGAGGGGTGTAGTGATTTCTAATTTCCTGATCTGGGTTGAATTCATCCGGCGGTAAATAAACATGTTGAATTGGCGTTTGTTTACGTTCAGCATTCTCAACAATGACATAAAGAACATCCACAAGCTGGAGAAATTGGACAAATCTTAGTCCGGTTTTTTCTATTTGATTGATAGCAAGCTCAAGATAGTCTTTAGTCTTATGCCCCTTACTAGAGGGCAGATTTAGCTCTCTTGCAAGGTCAGCTAATTTTAAAACTGTAAAACCTTTTTTCATTTTAATTTTATTATGATTGATGATTCCTGTTAATGGCTCTTGTTCCGTATAGAATGGGGCATCTGTATCATATTTTCTTCTATCAGCTCTTATTGCTTCGGCTAGACGCTTATCATAATAACTATCTAGTCCGTCTATTATGAATGGAGTAGCCATTAGAACAATTCTTTATTAGTAATTCTATCCACCTCCCCAAATATAGAAGATTCATTTCCTGATTGGGACTTACCGTTAGGATTTACATATTTTGTTCCTTCAAGCATTGAAAGCATATTCCAAGTTTGAGGATGTACTTGAGCTCTTCCGAGTTCTTCTGAAACTGACTTATTAAAATCTGTTACGATTTGTGGGGGAAATAAATCTCCATCCAAAACAACCAATTTCGATTGACGATCAATTCTACTTTCCATTTTGAAAGGAGGACGTTCACCAGAGATTTCTACAATTTGATCGTAAATAACATCTGCTTTTTCTAAAAGATCTTTATAATCTTTAGCCCCAATATATTCCGCAATCTTCTCAAATTTGGAAGGAGTAATACGAGCAATTTTTGGTTCCCCGAATTTATCAAGCATCACATCGCCTTCTTTATTCTTATGGATCCATGAGAAGATGGCTGGTACATTATCACCATCATCACCGCAAAACATTTTTCTCAAGGCTATTTCCTTACCATTTGTAGGCTCTACCTTAGTTTTATCCTGAATGATTCTTTCGAAATCTTCTTTATCCACATCTATGGATCTATTAAAGATGTCGCCCATATCGCTTTCATCGTTTAACCATGAAACAAATTCTGGGGTGACAAATAATTTCTTTGTAGCATTCTTACCCATTGTGAAGGGATTGTAAACAACAGAAAAGACCTTTCCGTTAGAACTTACTAGCTGACGAACATCTTCATCGGCAGAGATAAGAATAGCGTGTTGTTTTTGTTTATTAACCAGTTCTTCCGCCCATAGAGCAATAAGATCATCTGCTTCAGCGTTATCCACTTGGGATACAATGAAACCATTGGTTTTCATAATGTCCGAAAAATCATTCATGACCTTATAGATATTCTCCCAATTAATGTGTTCTGATTTTTTCCTATTACCTTTATATCCTTCATTTTCATCAATGGGAATATCCTTGCGCCATGATCTGGAGTCAAGCGCAAAGATAACCCGGGAGGGATTTATCTGTCTGATGACAGATGAAACATCAGTAGCGACCTTTCTCATAAGCTGATCAGTTTCTTTTTCTGAGTCAAAAGTATACTGCTTCTTACCATAACCACCTACGATAAACATAGATCGAAAAAACATATTAGAAAGGTCAAATATTGCGTTAGTCATTTAATATAATTATTTGAGCGTAAAATATAAAAAATTACTGGGTTAAAAAAATAGTCTTCGTTAAAATCTCGTTGATTTTTGTTAAAGATCCGTTAAGATCTTAATAAATGATTTATATCAGGTTCTGTAGATTTTTTATTCTCATTATAAACTACAGATATAGCTGCATAGTTATCACCAACCGCTATGCTGGAATTTATAATATTTGGGCTCTCTTTTTTTATCCATTTATCCAAATTGTCTTGTAATTGACTTGGAGTATAATTCCAAATTACTTTAATTTTGTTCATGGTTTTAGTTTTTTGGTTTCCATATTTCTTGAGGATACTTCATTTCCATGTAATACCCAGGTTTAATTTGATTATCCATATGTAGATCTATAACTACAGCTCCACAAAGCTTGCACCATTTTACAACTCGGGAAGTTCCATCCCACCCATGCTGAGCTGCATCAATCACAATTAAATCGTGTTCTCCTAGATTACACTTGTCTTTAAATTCTTCTGAAAACTCCATGTCTTTTATTTAAGTATTTGTTGGATTTTCATTGCACAAGCTAATAAAGTGATCAATGGATCAATAACGAATGGTTTTTGATATTGATACTCCGCTACTGCAATAATAACCAGCGGTAATCGATCTATCTTCTCTGGAGCAACACTCTTTAGATATTCTGGAAAGTCGTTTCCCAAAGCTGTAAGAGAATCATCTATTCTGGATCCATATTGGTTTACAATAAATTTGTAATTCTCATATGCCTTATCAGGAGGTCTTAAGCAGATCTCGAATAGATCTTTAAAGTCAAAGTTAACATTGAAATTTGTTTCATCCAAAGTTTTGACTCCACGTAAAAATAGGGATTGAACTTTATTCATTAAAGCTCGTAGGTCCGGAAACTCATTCTTAACAAACTTGCTAAGTACTTCCGGAGTTGATGTAATATTAGCTGCTTTAAGAATTGCTCCAACTCTCTTTTCATATTCCCCTAGCAAATAGGTTTCCTCCTCCTTGTTAATTGGATCAAATGAAATGTGGTGAAATCTTGATTTGCGTACTGGTTCCGGAATCTTTTGAATGTAATTACATGAAGCTATAAACCTAGCAGTTTGGGAGTATCTTTCCATTACAGCACGAAGTGCTTTATAGAATTCCTCAGTTGCTCCATCAAGCTCGTCCAATATGACGCACTTTAATTGATCCCTTCCATCTTCCAATGAGATGGTCGAACAGAATTTTGAAATTTTTTCTCGGATAGTATCAATACCTCGTTCGGACGAAGCATTGATGTAAAGGTGAGGATGATTTTGTGCAAGGATGAATAAGGTAGAAGTTTTACCTGTGCCTGCAGATCCATACAATAACAAATTCTGAACAAGTCCTTTGTTCAATTCATCCTTAATTCTGGGAGGAGCTACTAGTTGGCTTAGATTTTGTGGTCGAAACTTCTCCGTGAAAAGTTGTCTAACTTGACTCATATATAATGTTTTGTGTATTTTATGTAATTATGTATGAAGGGTTTTGCTTATTCCTCCTTTTTTGGAAACTCTTCGTAATCCCCCTTCTTTGTAATCTTCCAATAAGCCTGTCTTCCCCAAACAAATAAAATTGCTGCTGCGAATATTCCAATGATGGTGAAAACCCCCCAAGCTGTAGGAGAATAAGCTCCTGCCCACCTAGCTATAAAATAAACTAAGAAAGATAAAGCTACAACTCCAGCGACCATAATAGGGACTGCTAGAATATTAGGTATTTTCCATTTTGCCATAATTAATCTTTATTTTTATATGCTCTAACGTAATCAACAAAGAATTCTGAATAATAATCATCAGGGTATTGGAATTCGCCATCTTTTATAGGTACATAATCATTCCTTTGTTTTCCTCCATATTTTTCTTGGAGCGAATGATTTACTACTATCCATTGCTGTGCTAATTCTACATTATAGTATTTTATAATTTTTTTATTAGTAAATCTGAATATCTTAATTCCATCCGTGAACATTTCTATTTTATCAGGTCCCCATTCTACAACAAATTCATGGAATTTAGGTGGACCTGATTTTTTGGGTTTTCTTTCTATCCAAAGATGCCATCCCCTACTTCCACGAGTATTATCTGAATCATGACCATAATGTAAATTAATACATTGTTTTCCGGCAGTTTTTCCATCTAAGTTTCCATAGAGTTCAAAAATGTCAAATTCTGGAGGCCAGGTAGAACCCCACAACCAAAATGCTGGCCACACACCTGGATCAAAAGGAATGGTACACCTACATTCAAACCTTCCGTATTGTTGCTTAAAGGATTTTTGTGTTGAAAGCAAACTTACTTCAAAAGGAATAGTAATTGGGTTTCCTGTCCTGTGATCATCAGGAAATGTTTTTGGGTTATATTTAACGGTAAATGATGCTGTTGAATCCAGATTCAAAGTAGGCTCTCCATAATAAACTGTCTTTTTATCCGGATGAAACATTCCCCAACCTTCTCCTATGACCCATTTTTTATGTTCGGAGGCTTTACCCCAGGATTTTTGAGTGAACTCATCTTCAAAAGTAAGTTCCAAACCATCTTTAGCGGCAGGTGAAATATTCTTCAGTTTCTTTTTCCTCAGATTTCTATAGAACCAGAATCTTACCTTGTAAAAATTATTACAGATAATATCCGTAAGAGTCATTTTTCTTATAATTATTTGCATGATCTTTTATTTTATATATTCATCGGCTAGCGAGATAGTCAAAAATAACTTGATCATGATCAAAAGCCCACTGATAATTAGGAATCTCTTCAATCGGCATCCACTGGGGGTTCTCAACTTCTCCTACAACTTCATTGTTATCTGTATTCAAATCTGGAAATTCTCCTTTTGTTAAAAGCTTCAATCCATAACGGAGGGATATATTTTGACGATTTGCGGATGGATCTGTTTTAACATGCCATGGCTGATTCAAATTATTTGAAATAATTTGAATTCCTTCTGACCAGCATAGCTCAATTAAATTAAGTCCTGTTTCCTCCCAGCATTCTCTGACAGCTGCTTCAGTCCCGTTTTCATCCCAGTCCAGATATCCGGCTACAAGATTATAAAATCCTTGGCAATCTGCTGCTTTTGGCCCTCTCTGGGCTACAAGAACCCGAATATCTTTCATATTCTTTATGGGAGTCATCAGGACTACTAAATTAACAGCCGTTGATCTGGATTCCCATACTAGTTTATCACCTATCTTATGGACAGGATTATCTCTATTATTAAATTTCATAAGTTTTATGTATAGGTGCAATATACAAAAAACGCCCGAGAGATAAAACCCCCGGGCGTTAAAGGATAGTTAAAGATACCTTAATCCTGGCCGTACATAAATTTTCGAATTGACAGTTCGATTCCGGCAATACGTTTACCATCCACATTATCTGGTAGATCTGAATCATCGAAAGCTTTGTCCAAAGATTCGATCATTGCTTCTGCTTCCACAATAAGATCATCAAATTCGTATTCTCCGTATCGGATCTTCATGAGTTTCTTAATCTCTTCAGGTGGTCTCCGAACATTGAGATCTCCTTTAGCAATTTCCAAAGACATATTCAATAGACGGAAAGTATGCATCATATTTTTTGAATCATAGTTCTTTCCATGGTCCTTGTTCATTTTAAAGCGATCCTCATTACGTTCTTTCAACCAGGTTTGGTATTCATTGTACCTTTTACAATGAGTGGAGTATGCGTCCTTATTAAAGGTAAGATATACAAAAACCGAACGTCCTTTTGGAATAGAAGTTAATTGGACCTCATTAGCTTTTTCTTCATCTGAAACAATTCCACCCTGGGGATGATCCACCATATCTACTCCGGTTCTTTTGTACACTGCATAAAGATCATGCGCATGATCAATATTTACGAGAGCAAAATTTCTAAAAGTGGCACCCGGGACAGCAGAAATTACCCATTCCTTGAATGGAACTGATCCTCCTCCTTTGAGGATATAACAGAAATCCAAGACTCCTTTACGGGTCATTGATGCTTCTTCCCAATTCATCTTCTTATTATATCCCCTTGCTTTCTTGATCTGCTCAATGGCATATCCAGCAAAAGTAAATCGACATTTTTTGGTAATGAAGCTTTTGGCATTCCTATGAATCTGATCATAGACTG
>Ga0307378_10008313_pt1 | contig 13813 bp, 10 predicted proteins | sample UN1MG_FD_202238 | JGI IMG/M metagenome (GOLD analysis project Ga0307378, IMG submission 202238) | Soil microbial communities from Risofladan, Vaasa, Finland - UN-1 | ecosystem: Environmental > Terrestrial > Soil > Coastal area > Acid sulfate soil | place: Finland: Risofladan, Vaasa | collected... | reverse complement strand
AGTCTGCCGAGAGGATTTCCGTTCAGGCGGGACTATCTGCTTAACCGCATCGGGCCGGGGGCGACAACTTTAGTTTTGATTTTGCCGGTCTTGAGATTGTACTCGATTGCATCAACGGCTGCGCCGTTCAAGTAACACGGCTGAAGCTGGTCGGCGTTGACGGTCATCAGCGACCTGTCGTGGTCATAGAATAATCGCCCGCCCACAAACTCAGTATTACCTTCCCGGTATGTCACCCCGCCGTCAGCATAAAGCGTGGCAAGGTCGGTCTGGCCGGCGGCTATTTCCACGAGGTTTGCCTTTATATGGCCGGCTGTGGCCCTGATTTGTTCGTCGGAGCCGTCATCACCAACGGGTATATAGTCGAGGATAATCTGCTGCGATGCGGCGTCGGCGAGGATTTCGTTTGTCCGCGAAAAATACTTCAACGTATCAAAATCACGCACAAAAGCATAGCAGCGGCGCCTTAAACTAAATTTACCGGAACCACGCTGCGGCTCAGAGACATTCGAATTATCAACCTTCAATACACCCGGCCCTGCGGCGACAAACATCTGCTGAGCGTTGTCAAAATCAAACCGGCTGCACTTTAGTTCAACGCCGCCAAGAATCTTCGGTTGGCCTGCATCGGGATATTGCTGCGGGGCGGTCTTGACCATTGCAAGTCTGACCATCCCGCCGGTTGCGGTCAGGTGTTCCATATTGCCGCCTATACCTTTAACCTCACTTGCCTGGCTGGAGGATATATTTGCCAAAAGCTTCGGGGCCGTAAGCGTATATAGGCGCAGCACGTTGGGGTCCCGGCGGGTCATTGTGCACACGCAATCACCTTCAAAAACGGCCTGGTTCAGTTTCGACTCAAACAACACTGTCTTGCGGGCGGTTATTTTTACCGGAACGGATGTCCGTGTTCCGTCTTCGGCGGTATCCATTGTGTAAAACGTAAGCTCGGAAGCACCCGGGGCGATGATATTATCGGTGACGGCGCAATAATCGATTTTTTCGGCAATAAATTTTGTTCTGCCCTCGTAGTTTTCTGCAGCCGGCGTTTTGCTGTGTTCGATACCGGCAGGGGCAAAGCCGGCCTCAAGGGCATTTCTCATAGTTTCAGGAAGGTCGGCGGGTGTAACAACAATGCCGTTGTCGCAGGTTACGACAATATCGGTTTGGCTTTGGTTTGGTTCGGCCGGCGCAGCGGCCTCGACAGGGACACTACTTTGGGCCGCGGGTGAAGACAGTTGCGAAGTTTCTGAGCCGGCGGTTTCGCTTTTACGGGCCGGTTGTGAGCGCATTTCAGGGACTTGCTCAGTTGAGCTTGACAGAAAGATATTGTTTATGCAAAGCCTGTCGGCAAAAATTATCTGCTCGGTACTGTCAATAACAACGTTTTTGTTAAATACAGCCGTGTAGGGCACAGGCTGCTTTTGTGTCGGCAGGGGCTTTTGAGAATCCTGCGATACGGTTTGTTTTTCCGGCTGCTGGGCAGGTTTGGCGGTACCTGCTGCGGGAGCATCCACGGGGACTTGTTGTGCGGAAGCTGGGGCTGGGCCGGGAGCTTGTTTAAGATGCAGGCTATGCAAATCCACTATCCTGAGATATTCAAGGCGCTCTGTGGCGCCGTTATAGACCATTTCCAGGCCCCTGCCGAGCATTCTGGCGTCCTTGGAGACGAATTCAACAGGCCCGGTTGTGGAAAACTGCGACCTGTCACTGACATAAACAAGGTCGTCGAGATAAATAAAACTTTCGCTGATTTTACTATCGCTTTCGGGCATAATATGAACAACAACGTTGCCCGTAAGCGTGGCATCCTTCGGACTGGGCCTTCCAACAACAGTTTCTACCCTGACCTTGCCGTTGTCGGCGGTCAGCAGGCACTTGAAAGTCGGCTTATAAATATTCATGAAGGGTTTTTCTATTTCCCAGAGCCGGCCCTGTTCGTGCAGGAGCTTTTCAAAACCAAACTCCCTTTCTATCTGTTTTTGTTTGTTAAACTCCAGATATCTTGCCTTTTCCACGGCTTCCACGCCCACGTCACCAACGACAGCAGCGCTTTTGCGGTCGCGGTCGAGACCGGTATCGGCGATAAAATCAGCGGGTTCGTTCGGAGTGTAAATATCAATTTGGGGTGTTTGTCCGATTCCTGTTATAATAAAATACGCCAGAACAGCCGCACCCAGCGAACCAAGCCATATAAGAAATTTTCGTAATTTCGGGGCCATTGCGTTTTTTTCAGTTGTCACGCAGAGCTTAGGACTGGTTGTGAAGATATTTTTCGACTGCCTGCGACCATTTGCCGGTTTTTTTCAACAGGTATTCTATTACCTCACGGATGGCACCACAACCGCCGGCTTTTGCAGTGACGTAGTCGGCAGTTTGTTTGACCAGTTCGACTGCATTGGCCACCGCAGCGGAAAATTGTACCGCTTTCATTACCGGCAGGTCGGGTAAATCATCACCCACGTAGGCCATAGCCTTGGGCACAATACCCGATTGAGCCGCAAGGCTGTTAAGGGCCGACAATTTGTCGTGACAATCCTGAAGACAATAATCCACTTCAAGCTGCCGGGCACGGTGCTTTGTGGGGTTGGAATTTCTGCCGCTTAGAAAAGCGACTTTCAGGCCTGCCCTTTTCCACATACGGATACCGTGGCCGTCGAGGGAATTGAAACATTTGCTTTCAGAACCATCATCGTTGATTATAAGCGCCCCGTCGGTGAGGACGCCGTCAACGTCAAGCACCAGTAATTGTATCTGTGAAAGGTCTTTGGAGCGTTTTGTCATTCGGTCGAGGTCCGGCACAATGTCAGAAACAGGTTTTGTCGCATATCAGCCGACAACTTTTATGGTGACAATATCCTGCACGTCAATCAGTCCCACAGGTCTGTCTGCCGCGTCAACAACAGGCAATTCATCAACCCGGTACTTGTGAAACATGGCCGTTGCCTCTGCGGCAAGTGCGTCGGCCCTTATTTTCTTGCAGTCAGCGGTCATAACGTCGCCCGCTTTAAGCTCAAAAGCGCCCTGGCCGTGTTTTGTAATCAAACGTCTGAGGTCTGCATCGGTAACTATGCCCGCCAGCGTTCCATCTTTTCCGACAATCATAACGGCGCCGTGGCGCTTTACGTCCTCTGTTTTTTCGAGTACTTCCTTTACGGTATCGGTAAGTTCAGCCAGCGGCAGTTTTTCGCCCGGCCTGAACATCATCGACTGCTCAACCGTCATCAGCCTTGCGCCCAGCGAACCGCCGGGATGAAACCTTACATAGTCCTCTACGCTGAAATTGCGCTGCTTCATAACCGTAAAGGCAAGTGCATCACCAACAGCAAGCATGCAAGTGGTGGAAACGCTGGGTGCAACACCGAGAGGGCCGACTTCGGCAAGGCGCCCAAGACAAAGCACGACATCGGCATACCTGCTGAGAGTGGACTGGCCGTCCCCGGTGATGGCTATGAGCTTGATTTCAAGCTGTTTGACCAGGTTAATAAGACGAATCACCTCGTCTGTTTCGCCGCCGTAGCTCAAGACCAGCACTATATCGTCCTTGCGTAACCTGCCCAGGTCACCGTGCACTGCTTCGGCAGGATGAAGAAAGTGGCTCGGTGTACCGGTAGAAGCAAGTGTTGCGCTTATCTTTTGCCCGATTATACCTGCTTTACCAATGCCGCTTACTATTACAGAGCCGCTGCAGTTGTAAATCATTTCAGCGGCCCGGCAAAAGGAATCGTTGACAATGGAGGTAACGGACTTTATTGCAGCAGCCTCAGCTTCAATTACCTCTCGTGCGTATTCGGTGTCAAACTGCATACGTTAACGCCTCCTGAATGGGAAGTTCAATCTTTCGGCACGTTCAGTATGCTGCCTCTGGGGTTATAACATCGCATATTGTGCTTTTCACCTGTCAGCGCCGTGTCCGGGTGGATGACGATGCGTTTGTCGGCAAATTGCTCGATATGGGCGATTACAGAGCGTTTTTCGTTCAGCAGATAATCAGCCACCTGCGGCGAGACCGAAAGCTCTATGCGAACAACCTGTTTTTCGGATACAGCCAGGTTCAACAGCCGCATAATCTCGATAGACAGGGATTCGTGACTTTTGATTACCCCCGAACCTCCGCAATTCGGACATGCCAGATAGGTACTGGACTGCAAAGAAGGCCGAATTCTCTGCCGGGTCATTTCCACCACGCCGAACCTGCTCATTCTCAATATCCTCGAACGTGCGCGGTCGCTTTTGAGGGCGTTTCTGAAGATTTTTTCCACGGCTCTTCGGTGTCTTTCGTTTCGCATATCGATAAAATCGCAGATTATCAATCCGCCAAGGTCCCGCAGTCTCAACTGGCGCGCAATCTCAGCCGCGGCCTCCATGTTGATGTTGTAGGCGGTCTGCTCGGCGCTGTGCTGTTTGCGGTAACGACCGCTGTTGACATCTATTGAAACAAGGGCCTCGGTTTGTTCAAGGATCACAGAGCCGCCGCATTTAAGGCCAACCGTGCGGGCCTGCACCTTCTCAATTTCATTCTCAATCTGATACTTGTGAAACAAAGGGACTTTTCCGTCATAATAAACGGCCCTTGGCACATATCGAGGATTGGCTATAGCCAGAAAATCCCTTATTCTCTGGACGGCACTTTGCGAATCGCAGATTATGCGGCTTATTTTACTGTTAAAAACGTCCCGCATCGTACGTATTATCAAATCAGATTCACGATACAACGCGGCAGGCGATTTTTCGGTTCCCATTCTCTTTTCAATGGTTTTCCACAAACGGCTCAGATACCTCAAATCTTTCTGGATGTCGGATTTCGAACAGCCCTGCCCGGCGGTTCTGACAATGAACCCCTGGTCCTTGGGCGGTTCACATTCCTCAAGTACCTGGCGCAGCCTGTCCCGTTCCTGGATGTCCTCGATTTTATGACTGATGCCGTGCTTGTGCATCCAGGGCATCATGACCAGGTATGTGCCGGGCAATGCCAGATATGTGCTCAGAGTAGGCCCCTTCGTATTTATGCCCTCCTTGGTGACCTGCACAACCAGCTCGTCTCCTTTGTGCAAACAATTCTGAACAGGTATCCTTTCCTTTAAGGCTTTGCGCCGGCCGACACTTTCCGAAACGTCCTGGCTGTGAGGAAAATAGCGGGGGTGAAGGTCGCTTATGTGCAGAAAACCGTTCTTGCCGATGCCGAAATCTATAAACGCAGCCTGGATACCCGACTCGACGTTCACGACCCTGCCTTTGTATATATTGCCGACATGACTGGCAACACTGGTTCTTTCCACATATAACTCTTCAAGCGAACCTTTCTCCACCACTGCAACGCGGCATTCCTCGCTTTCAGCCATATTTATAAGCATTTCTCTTGGCATTTTTTTATTCCATATTCACTGTAAACAACATCAGCACCGGCTGACAGACCATTTTACGCCGGTGCGTTTAACCGGTGCGGCCAGATGTTCCGGCTTTATCTCCAACAGGGTAAGAAGCTCGTCGATACGCACCGAGCCTGTCGAATCAATTCCGCATTCGACGATTATGATATTATCAGCAAGGTCAATCGACTTCAAATAACCCCGAACGTTAACCGTTTTGCTTTTGTAAAGGTTTTTTTTATGTGCGGCCCGGCTGCCGGTGCCGTAGATGCGCCGGTCCACAAACAAGGATTTGCCTGCCAATATGTTTTCAATTCTTTGCTTTATCCGGCAGTTAACCAGTTGACTTTTAACAGGCAGCTGATAGGTGGCTGAACACGGCTGCAACGAGGATTTGGCATCTTTAATTTCCGCGCTGAGCACCTGACAGCCGTCAGGCAACTGTCGGGCGAGCCTGCTTTTAAGTTCTTCGGCGTCTGCGGTACTGTATTGCCGGGTCTCGGGCAGCGCCTGCAACTGCAGAGACAACAGCTCATCTTCGGCTTGGACACCCACAGACCGCGGCAGAGGCAAAGACATTTTTATACGGGGGTTAAAACCCTGGCTGTACCGGGCCCTTATACCGCAGCGGACACAGGCCCGCTGAAACAGCTTAATTGTTTCCGCGTGCGAGAGAAACCTGAGATTGCCCCCGATTTTGAACTTAATCAGCGCTACTGGCGTGGTACCGTGCATTTATAATTTTCAACCGCAATCATTATAGACCAATAAGCCGGCCCATGTGCAAATCCGGGCCGACAGAATCATATTATTGTCATGTTATACTTAAAAACAAGCATTTTTTTCCGGACAGCGGATACGACCGAAGGCAGGGCTATAGACATTTATGAGCCGGATAAACACCAAATCGGGCAAAAGGTAATCAAAACGCCTCAGGCAGCACCTTTCTGGCGGCATCCCGCAGAAAACTGGAAACCTGCCTTTCGGAGGTCATAGCAAGTACGTTTCTGGCAAGCCTGTTGCAGTGCTCGATGGTAACAGAGCGAATAACCTGTTTTATTTCCGGTATCATGGCCGGAGCAATGGAAACGGTCCTTATGCCTAAACCTAAAAGCAGCATGATATAATCGGGCTCGGAAGCCATTTCCCCGCATACCGCCACATCTATGCCGGCCCTGCAGGCATCCTGAACAACGTTCCTGATAAGTTTAAGTACAGCCGGTTCAGCGGCGGAATACAACGTCGAAACCTGTTCATTGCCCCTGTCAACGGCAAGCGTGTACTGGATAAGGTCGTTTGTTCCTATACTGAAAAAATGAGCGTCCCTCGCCAGCGGCGAAGCCATCAGCGCAGCAGAGGGCGTTTCAATCATAATTCCAATCTCGATGTTCCTGTTGTATTCTATCGATGCCTCATCAAGGTCTTCCATAACATCGCGCAAAATCATTTTTGCCTGCATAAGCTCATGGGTATTGGTAATCAGTGGAAACATTATCTTGACCTGGCCGAGCACCGAGGTCCTCAGTATGGCACGCAGCTGGGTCTTGAACAAACCAAGATTTCTCAGGCAGAACCTGATGGACCTCAGGCCCAAAAAGGGATTCGGTTCGGGTACGAAACGCCGGCTTTGAGTGTACTTGTCGGCACCCAGGTCCATGGTTCTTATAATCACGGGACGGTGTTTGAAAGCAGCCACGGTTTCGGCGTAGGCGTCATAATGGTCCTGCTCGGTCGGTTCCGTAGGGCTGTTGAGATACAGAAACTCCGTGCGGTATAGCCCGATGCCTTCGCCGCCTTTTCCCAGGACCAACTCAGCCTCATCCGGAAACTCGATATTGCCCAGTAATGTGATTTTCACACCGTCTCTTGTTACAGAGGGCTTCTGTCTTATGGCGTCAAGTTTTCGCCCGAGCTGGTGAAACTGGCTCGAATACTGCCGATACAGCTCGATGGTTTCATCGTCGGGCTCCACTATAACAACGCCGCGGTTGCCGTCAATTATCACGGTGTCACCGCCATTGGCACATTCGGTAAAGTCTTCCAGCGCCACTACGGCAGGAATGCCCAAAGAACGCGCGACAATGGCGGCATGACTTGTTCTTCCGCCTGCATCGGCGGCAAGACCCTTTACAAATTCCCTGTTGAAGCCGGCTGTCTGGGTGGGGCTTAACTGCCGGGCGACAATAACGACCTCCTCGGTCAGATGTTTGACATCTTCGCGTTTTTTGCCGAGCAGCTGACGCAGCAGGCGCCTTTCGATATCGTAGATGTCGGCAGCCCGCTCGCTAATATATGGGTCTTTTATCCTGCCAAAATGCGAGGCGACATCCCGCAGGGTCTTTGATACCGCGTAAACGGCTGTGACCAGCTCCGTGTGCACCATATCGGTTATTCTTTTTCGCAGGCTCCGGTCGTGTAAGAAACGCAGGTGAACAGCAAAGATGTCCTTCATCTGGCGCTGCTGGATGCCGGCCTGCTGAGCATTGCCTCGTTCCTGCACATCGGTCAGTTCTTCTATGGCCGATTCAAAGGCGTTCCTTACCTTCTGTACCTCGGTTCTGAGCTGAGAAGGTTTTATGGAACGCCGTGGAATCAAATAGTCCTCGGAGTCGATAATCAGGCATTTACCCATGGCAATGCCCGGCGAAACTGCTATGCCGTTTTTGACCTTCATAACCGCAGTATTTTAACCGGTAAAAGCGCAAAATGTAAGCATTAAAATAAACTGAAAAAAAGGGGGAATTCGGGTCTGTAAGCCGGATTAGTTCTTTTTCCTTGCTTTAGGAGCCTTCTCATTGAAGTTTTTTTCTTCGACAAGCTCCCTGAGGACATTTACGGCCTGTTCGGCATCAGGACCCCGGGCGGTAATTTTCAATTTGCTGCCGGCAGTGGCAGCAAGCATGGTCATCTGCATAATGCTCTTACCGTCCACGCTGGCCTGGTCGTTGCTGACGGTAATATCACATGCGAATCTGTTTGCTGCGTCCACGAACTGCATGGCAGGGCGCATGTGAAGGCCGTTTGTGTTTTTTATCTGAACCTCGGTTTCGCTGACGAGGTTGTCCAGGGTATTTTCTTCCAGCGTCATTTTCTCAGGTACTTCGCCTCTATGCCGCGCGGGCACAAACTATTATTGTTTTAATACGGGATTTGCGTCGGCCTCCATCAGAAGGTCCTTAATCTGCTCAGCGGTCTGGGATTGCCTGAGGAAGCTGCGGAACCTGTCGCTTTGCAGATGCCTGAAAATGCTTTCCATGGCTTGCAAATGCTTGTCGGGGTTGTCGGCGGGGCTGACTAAAAGTATCACCGAATAAACAAGCTGCTTGTCGAGGGCGGTAAAATCAATGCCGCTGCTGCTTTGCCCGACGGCGGCAACCACGTCTTTGACCACCAGATGCTGCACGTGAGGCAGCGCGATGCCTTTGCCCATGCCCGTAGTAGCCTGGTTTTCTCTCTTTACCACGGCCTTTATAATCTTTTGACAATTATTCTTTCCGAGCTTTCCGGCCTTGTCCAGTGCGGTAACAAGCTCAGCTATAGCGTCGTCGCGGGAGTGTGCTTTCAATTCGGGAATTATCGCATCGAAACAAACAAAATCAGCAAGTTTCATTCTGCCTTTCCTAAAAAATACACTCTACATGTCCTTAACGGCCAAACCGGTATCACCAAGGAACGCCGGCAGTAAACTGCCGTCACTGCAGGCTTCCGTGCTTGCTGTCGCGTTCCTTGCCTTTTATTCTTTTAAGCTGTCTTTCGAGTTTATGCACCGCGGCGTCTATGCATTTGTAGGCGTCCTGGCCGCTCTGGGTGACGACGAAAATCTTGTTGTGCTCGGCGCTGGCTATTATCTCCACTTCAGAATTGCCGCCGGAGTTGCCTTCGATGATTACTTCCACCTTGTTGATACTGTCGTAAAATCGAGGAAGCTTGGAAGTTTTTTCCTGCGCGTAGCTTTTAATGGCGTCGGTTATTCTGACATGTTTTCCGCTAATAGTAAAAAGCAAGGTCCTTCTCCTTAAACTATGGGCAAAAAAACTGTTCAAATAATACGAACCTGCCAACCAAAACCTGGCACAGTTAACCGCCAAATCGGCAAAGAAAACCGCATCCGAAAAAGCATCCTGCGTTCCCGTACTCGCTTAATCCGGTTTTGGCGGTAACAATACTTATACCAAGAAAACACTGTAAGTGCAAGTATTGTTTTGGTCGGCAGTTTGTATGCCGAAACTGCCCTGAGGTTTTTTAAGCCAGTCGGCAGCGTTACTTAGGAAAACGCTCATTGACCACGGCCCCAAATACCCGGCGGTTTGAGCGGGCTTTACAGCCGCAGGGCGTCGGCTAATCGGTTATTTCGAAGGTTCCCGTCAGTCGTATATCCTGCGATGAACCGCCCACCATGACCTTAAAAGTCCCGGGTTCCACAACCCTTTTGAGATGGCGGTCGAGAAGGGATAATTCATAGGCAGGGACTTCAAATTGCACTGTCTTTTGCCGGCCCGGCTCAAGCGCTACCCTGCTGAAACCTTTGAGCTGCTTTACGGGCGTGGTCACACTGCTTACACAATCGTTTATATACAATTGAACGATTTCGGTGCCTTCGCGTTGGCCAACATTTTTTACGTCGAGGCTGACCTGAACACCGCTGCCGGGGCCGAACTTTTTTGCCGGTGGCCGCGGGGCGATTTGTAGATTGGCGTATTCAAATTCTGTGTAACTAAGGCCGTATCCGAACTCAAACAAGGGTGTGGAATTCATGTCCACATACGAGTGTTTCGGGGGTTTGTAATTATAGCAGGCCGGTAACTGTCCGACGTGACGGGGAATCGTAATCGGCAGTTTTCCGCCCGGGTTATAATCACCAAAGAGCACATCGGCAACGGCATTGCCGCCTTGTTCGCCGCAATTCCAGGCTTCGAGAATGGCAGGGGCGTTCTCGGCTATCCAGCGGATTGACAAGGGTCTGCCATTTATCAGCACAACAACTGTGGGAGTGCCGCTTGCTACCACGGCCTTGACCAAATCTTCCTGCAGGCCCGTCAGGTCCAGGCTGGCCACATCGAAAGACTCGCCGTCTGTTGTTCTGCATTCACCAATGGCTACTACGGCTATATCGGCATTTGCGGCTGCGCTTTTGGCTTTTTCGATTTCGTTTGTATCGGTGTTAAAGACATCACAACCTTTTACATAGGTGACCTTGACATCCGGCGATACCTTGTTTTTGATACCGTCGAGAACCGTTACTATTTTCTGTGAGCCTACAGCAGTGTAATCGCCAAGCTGGTTAATCGGTGCGTCGGCGTTCGGGCCTATTACCGCGATTGATTTTATGTTTTTGCTCAACGGCAGAAGATTGCCCTGGTTTTTCAACAAAACTATTCCTTCGCGGGCAACCCTCAGGGCTAGTTGCGTGTGTTGCTCACAATGAAAGACTTTAACGGCCCTTTCAGGGTCAACATAGGGATTCTCAAATAAGCCTAAAACGAACTTGAGCCTTAGAATCCGGCGAACAGCCCTGTCGATTGTCTCCATAGAGACATATCCATCCTGCACATTCTCTATCAGAGGTTTCATATATGCCGGTTCCAGCCATATACTTATATCAACACCAGCCTCAACGGCCTGTTTTCCGGCTTCCTTTTGTGTTGCGACAGTTCCGGTCCATATCAAAGCCCGCTCAAAGGCAGCTCCCTCACCAACCACACAACCCTGGAACCCAAGTTCTTCTCGAAGGACCTTTGTCAAAAGCCAGGCGGAACTATGGGCAGGAACACCATTTATTGAAGGATATGTAGCCATGACTCCCAAGGCTCCAGCCTCTTTGATACCGGCTACCCAGGGAGGAAGGAAAGTTTCCCTAAGAGACCTCTCGGAAATCTCCATCGGACCGTGCTCAAGGCCGCTGACAGGCTGACTTTGGCCGGGGAAATGACAAAGTGTGGCCACTACCTTATCGGCAGCAGAGACATCTTTGCCCTGAGCACCTTCAACTATGGCCTGGGCAACGCGCGAGCACAGATACGGGTCTTCACTGTACCCTTCTTCGTTTCTTCCCATTCTCGGGTCCCTGTTAGGCTCGATAACCAGCGTACATATCTGATGAGTGCCTATGGCTCTTGCTTCTCTTGCGACTGCAGAGTAGATTTGCCTGACCAGGTCCATATTCCATGTGCTGCCTATGGCTAACCCTTCGGGGAAAACAGTAGCACCGGATACCAGTAACTGATGGGTTCCTTCCTCAATAAACAGAAGTGGTATGCCCAAACGGGTCTGCTCTGCCGCTATCTTTTGGAATTCATTCGAGCATTGGGCATATTTGCGGGCGTCTTCTGGCAAAGGTAACAGGTGTATGGGCGCCCAAAGCCCGCATCCCGGCCCTATATCTATGGTTTTTGCAAAGGTACCTTTAACAAATTCCGTGCATTCATCTTTACTGATTCTGACGGCCATATTCATCTGCCCGATTTTTTCTTTCAGGGTCATCCTTGCCAGTAAATCCTCGACCCTGACATCAACCGGCTGGGCAGGGTCCAGATATAACGGGCTGTTCGTTCCGGGCCGGGCAAAAACCACAGGGTCAATCAGAAAAATAAAACCAGTCACCAAAATCACACTTGCTGAATACTTCATAAAGATTTTCTCCAAGGGTTAATCTTTTATTTCGAAAGTTCCTTTCAGCCGTATGTCTTCCGATGAAGCCCCGACCATAACATCAAAAGTGCCCGGCTCCACTACTCGCTGCATATTCCGGTCCAGAACAGATAGTTGATAAGCCGGAACTGTAAATTCGACCGTCTTCTTTTCTCCCGGGTCAAGCGTTACCTTCTCAAAACCTTTAAGCTCCTTCATCGGCGTTGTAACACTGCTGATACAATCGTTTATATACAACTGCACCACCTCCGCACCTTCACGGTCGCCGGCGTTCTTTACATCCATACTGATATGAACTCCGCTGCCGGCACCTATTTTCTTTGCCGGCGGTTTAGGGCCGATTTGAAGATTACTGTATTCGAACTTAGTGTAGCCCAGTCCGTATCCGAACTCGAACAGCGGGGTCAAAGGCATAGTTACATATCCGAATTTCAGCCTGTTTGCCTTTGATTGTTTACAATTATAATAAAACGGCAGTTGGCCGACATGACGAGGAATGGTAATGGGCAATCGTCCGCTCGGGTTATAGTCACCGAAGACAACGTCGGCAACGGCGTTGCCGCCCCGCTCGCCGCAATTCCACGCCTCCACAATTGCATCCACATTCTCCGCCACCCAGCGAATTGACAGAGGTCTTCCATTTATCAGCACCACAACCACAGGAGTTCCGCTTGCAACCACCGCTTTGACAAGGTCTTCCTGCAGACCCGTCAAATCCAGGTCGGCTGCATCGTGACTTTCCCCATTTGTTACTTCATTTTCACCAATCACCACCACCGCCACGTCCGCCTGTTCGGCTGCTCGCCTGGCCTGCTGGAGTTCGTCCAAATCCGTGCCCAGAATATTACATCCCTTTACATACACAACCTCGGTTTGGTCAGAGACCTTGTTTTTGATTCCATCAAGGACGGTAACTATCTCCTGCAGTATCTTTTTCGGTATATAATCACCGAGCTGGCCTGCTTTGTTGTCCGCATTCGGGCCTATTACCGCAATTGATTTTATGTTTTTGTTCAAAGGCAGAAGATTGTTCCGGTTTTTCAACAGGACTATTCCCTCGCGTGCGGTCTGAAGGGCCAGTTCCTGATGCTGCTTTGTATGAACAACTTCGACAGCACGGTCAGGGTCAACATACGGATTTTCAAACAGGCCTAAAAGGAATTTAATTCTCAAAATCCGGCGAACCGCTCTGTCAATTGTCTCTGTGGCGACCCTGCCTTCTTTGACGTTTTGTATCATCGCGTGCCTGTAGCCGGGCTCAAACGCTATATCCACGTCAACGCCGGCTGTGATAACCTCGACAGCGGCATCGGCCGGCGTGGCTGCAACACGCTCATATAACAGTGTCCCTGTGTTACTTCCCTCGCTCAGCACACAGCCTTTGAACCCTAATTCTCCGCGAAGAATCTTTGTTAGATGTTTGACCGAGCCGTGATTGGGGATGCCGTCTATCGCTGGATGGGTAGCCATAACACCTAAGGCACCTGCCTTTTTAATACCAGCTTCCCAGGGCGGCAGGAAAACCTCCCTTATATGCCTTTCAGAAACATTCATCGCGCCGCGGTTGATGCCGTTTTCACCTTCTGTCTGGCCGGGATAGTGGCAAAGCACAGCCACCACCTTGTCGTCGGCGCAAATTCCAGCGCCCTGTGCCCCTTCAACTATGGACTCGGCTATCCGCGAACATAAATACGGGTCCTCACTGTATCCCTCTTGGTTTCTTCCGTGTCGCGGGTCTCTGTTAGGTTCGATAACCAATGTACATAACTGATGGATGCCCACAGCCCTTGCCTCTC
>Ga0307378_10008312_pt1 | contig 13813 bp, 10 predicted proteins | sample UN1MG_FD_202238 | JGI IMG/M metagenome (GOLD analysis project Ga0307378, IMG submission 202238) | Soil microbial communities from Risofladan, Vaasa, Finland - UN-1 | ecosystem: Environmental > Terrestrial > Soil > Coastal area > Acid sulfate soil | place: Finland: Risofladan, Vaasa | collected... | reverse complement strand
TCCTTTCTTTAAGACAGTTGTTATACAGTTGTCTACAAAGATTAAGGCATTTTTCTGCTTTTTGAATAGTTTCTATGTTCGAATAAATACGATATTTAAAAGACTTTTTCATATTTTTGATTGTGCCTCTATATATTTTTGGATTGTCTTGTTTGATACATTGCCAGCAGTAGATACGAAGTATGAATGTGTCCAAAGAGAAGGAAGTTTAAGCAAATGAGGAAATTCACGGCGCAGATAATGGGAACTTCTACTCTTAAATGCCTTAATTAACTTATGGATAGCAACAGCTGGATAAGCAGAAATAAAAAGATGAAGATGGTCTGGTTGAATCTCAAGAGCAAGAATTTCAATTCCTTTTTCTTGAGCAACTTCATAGATAATACTTTTAAGTCTATCTTTAACTTCTCCAACAAGAACTTTTCTTCTTCTTTTTGGACACCATATTAAATGATAATTGATAAGATATACCTGATTGCGAGAATGCTTGTACTCCATAATGTTTATAGTATATTATATATCAACAACCTTTATCAAGTTATTTTTGAGAAAAATCTTTGCTATTCATCTCCACGATTAAAATCGGAGGCTTTCTGGCAAGTTTTTTGTAAATTATAAATGAAATGAAACTATTTTTCACTCCAGATATCATGAAACATTTCCCATTCGGAAATATTATTTCTGATGTACTTTTCCATAACCTCCAGCACTTTTTCCATATTTTTGTTAATCAATGTTTCTTTGTCTCCTTCTCTTATCAGGTCAATGGGTTTTTCAATTATCTGAAAATGGTTATATTTATCCTTTCTGTAAATGAAGCTCGGTACCAGTGGTGCTCCTGATTTTAACGCTATCTGTAAAGCACCGGTGGGAAGATATGCAGTTCTGCCGAAGAATTTAAACGGCCTTGCAGCCCGCGCTGTAGGGTCCCAGTCTGATGGTATAGCTACTATTTCATTGTTCTTAAGTACTCTAAAAACATTTAGCATCCTGTTTATATAAAGAGTTTTAAGTCCTTTTGAAAGTCTATTTGACTCAAAAAATTTCCCCACAAGCCTATTTTTTCTAACCAGGCTTAAAGCCCATATCTTATATCCCTCTACTGCTATTCTACAGGCACCCCATTCAAAGTTCCCGATATGCGCTGTAATAATAACTGCACCCCTTCCTTTTTTTAATGCATTATTTAGGTGCTCAAGACCCTCTATTCCCACCCTTTGTTTTAATTTCTCTTTTGAGATAATAGGGTGTTTTAAAAAGTCAACAATATTTTTTGCCCAGTTTATAAAAATCCTATTTGCTATTTTATGAATTTTCTTATCATTTATATTAAGGTTGAGTACTTTTGAAACGTTATTTCTAATAATCTTAACGCTTACACCAGTTAGTATCCATAGCCTGGCACCAAATGTTGCAATGAAGTATGTAATAGGGTAAGGAGTTGCAATAGCAATAAATTCAAGGATTTTATATCCAATATATCCAAGCATTGATACTCTCCTCTCTTTCTTGAATAGATATTGTATAATAATAACAATAATAATAAATTTTAGTTATAAATTAAAGTTTTTAGAGCAGCAATGTCCATTGGAATAATAAACACTGTATTTATCACATTAATACAGTAGTGAGAGGAGTGGTATTATTTATGGCAAATTCAAGCAATAAAGTCTCGGGCCTGGAAGAAATACTAAATTTCGTTCCCACGGGGAAGCTGGTTGTAAGTGTTTATCTTTTAGTAGATAGGTCCAGGATTACGAAAAGAGATTACCAGACTAAATTGAATTCCATGATTGCCAGCAGTAAAGAGAAACTGGAGGCTGATACTAATATTGATAAAAGCCAGAAAAAGGAAGTATTTGAAATCTTTGAAAAAGTGAAAGCTTTTGTAAATGATAAGTTCAGAGCTGATTCAACAAGGACCCTTGCAATTTTTTCTTCAGGAGATGGCCTGTGGAAAGAATTTAGAATACCCATAATAATGAGATCCAAAATAATTATCGATCCCAAGCCGTATACCCAGAGTATAAGGGCTCTTCTTAATAATTCTAAAAAATACGGCGTACTGCTTATTGACAGAGAAAAAGCGCAAATTTATTCTATATATCTTGGTGAAATTAATGAGTATCTCGCAGCTTTTATAAGTGATGTCCCTTCAAAGGTTAATTTTAAAAGTCAGGCTGTTTTGAGAGAAAGAAAACTGTATGGCAGGTTAGAAGAGAAGTTACATCATTTCTTCAAACTGGTAAATGACAGGACAATGGAACTTTTCAAGGAAAAGAAATTTGATTACCTGATTCTAGCAGGAAGGAAAGAAATAATTCCTAATTTTTTAAATTATCTGCATAGTTACCTGCGGTCAAGGCATATTGGCAATATTGATGCTGAGCCGGATTCAAATATTTCTTTAATTAGCAATAAAGCTCAAAAAGTTATTAATGAATTTGAGGCTAAAACTAAAGATGACCTGATCGGCAGGCTAATTGATGAATATAACCCGAATGGAATGGGCGTGCTTGGAATTGATGGTACTATAAAATCGTTATTAATTGAGAAGATAAGAATTTTAATATATGACAGACAATTTACACAAGAAGGTTATATTTGTAATTCATGCCGCTACTTAACTATAGGATATAAAGATGGGTGTCCATATTGTGGAGGAAAGCTGGTATTTTATAATGATATAGTTGATGAGATTGTTGAGGATGCTTTAAACCAGGGATGTGAAATAGTGGATATAGAAGGGAATGAAAAACTAATAAGAGCTGGAAGTATTGGTGCTGTGTTAAGATATAAGTTATAATACAAACGGTTTTATTTTGATTTTTGCAATTCCGATAATTCTTTGGTAAATTGCTTGATGCTATCGAATTGCTTGTAAACAGAAGCAAATCTAATATATGCAACTTTATCCAGGTTCTTTAATCTTTTAAGAACGAGGTTCCCTATTTCTTTAGATTGGATTTCATTGGAAGGCATATTGGAAATTTCGTTTTCTATATCGTCTACAATTTTATTTAGTACTTCTGTGCTTATGTTTCTTTTTATACATGCCCTGATTAATCCGCTGAGTATCTTATTTCTGTCAAAAGGCTGTCTTGTATTATCTTTCTTTATAACTGCGATGGGCTGATTTTCCAGCCTTTCATAGGTTGTAAACCTTTTACCGCATTTTTCGCACATTCTTCTTCTTCTGACACTATCATTAGAATCAGTTAATCTGGAATCTATAACCCTTGTATCAGGGTTCGAGCAGTAGGGGCATTTCATTTTTTACATTCCCTTGAAAAATGGTTTAAATATTTTTTTAACTACCGGGCTTACATCTTTTCTTTTTTCAGTATAGTATGATTTTAGAAAGCTGTAGCTTTTTATACTGTACACTATGGTTACAAGGAACCCAAAAATAACCCACCAGAAGCTTCCTTCATAAACCCAGAGAAAAAAAGAGAAGAAAAAGAATCCGATGGCAGTTCCAAGATAAGAATCTTTGATAATGAACAAAGCAACAGGTATAAATAGAAGGTAAAGAAAAAGGAGTGATGGCGGTGACAAGTAAAGTAACCCGCCTAAAAATGTTGAGACTCCTTTTCCACCTTTAAAACCGATGTATATCATCCAATTATGTCCTATCACTGCAAATACAACAGCAAGCAGTGGAATAAAAATATTATAATCTGAAAATCTACTGGCAAGGTAAGCCGCCAGTGCTCCTTTCCCAATATCAGTAATTATTACTATCACTCCTGCGAATTTACCTACATTTGTGATTGTGTTCATCCCACCAACATTTCTGCTTCCAATCTTACTTATATCAATGCCTTTTATTTTTCCGGCAATATACGCGGATGGGAAGGAGCCAATGAGATATGATACCAGTAGAATAACTATAGTATTTAAGTAAAAATTTTGAAGAATCATACGTCTCCTATAGTTTATTGACAATATAAATTATGGCTGAACAGTAAAATTAAAAGTTATCTACTAATAATAAAGTGATTATACCATAAAGAAAATTCATTAAAAAATGATAAGGTAATTTTTAAACCTGCAGCTGGTACTGAAATCTATAGAGTTTGTAATAAATTCCCCTTAGTTTGAGAAGCTGCTTGTGAGTACCCTTTTCTACTATTCTGCCATGAGACAGGACTATTATTTTATCTACATTCCTTATGGTAGAGAGCCGGTGGGCAATCACTATGGTAGTCCTGTTTTTCATTATTTTACCCAGAGCGTCCTGAATTAATGATTCTATTTCAGAATCAATACTTGAGGTGGCTTCATCAAGAACCAGAAGTATTTCTGGATTAAACACCAGGGCTCTGGCAAAGGCGATTAACTGCCGCTGCCCTACCGATAATACCTGTCCTCTTTCTTTTACCTCGTAATTATATTTATCCGGAAGCTTTTCTATAAATTTATGGGCATTTACATATTTTGAAGCCTCAATTACCCTTTCCAGGGAAATGTCTTTATTTCCCAGACGGATATTATCCAGTATAGTCCCGGAAAATAAAAATACATCCTGCATCACTATTCCTATGTGTTTTCTTAAGTACTGGAGGTTAAATCTTTTTATATCTATATCGTCAAGAAAAATCTTTCCTTTTTGTATGTCATAAAATCTATTAAGCAAGTTTATTATAGATGTTTTTCCTGAGCCGGTGGCGCCTACGAAAGCCACACTCTGGCCTGTTTCAAGTTTAAAGGAAATATCTTTAAGTACATAGTTTTTATCATTGTAGGCGAACCATACTTTATTAAATTTAATATTGCCCTTAATCTCTTTGACTTTTACAGGGTTAGTGGGAGACACAATAGAGGGTTTCTGGTCCAGAAGTTTAAATATTCTTTCTGAAGCAGCTATGGCTTCCTGGAGGATTCCGAATTTTTCACTTAAATCACTTATGGGGTGGAAGAATTTTTCTATGTACTGTATAAAAGCCACCAGGGTTCCCAGGGTAAGAAGATTCTGGATAACTTCTTGCCCTCCGTACCAGATTATCAGAGCTACTGCCAGGGTCCCGATGATAGTTACCACCGGGAAAAATACAGCGTAATAAAATATGGTTTTAAGGTAAATATCCAGGTAACTCCGGCTAAGATCCTTAAAATCCTTATTGTTTTCCTTTTGCCGGTTAAACAGTTTGGTAGTGTTCATTCCGGAAATTGCTTCCTGCAAAAAGGAGTTGATATTGGATATTTTTGCCCTGACGATTCTGAAAGTTATTCTAACTTTGGATCTGAATATAAAGGTGGCGATAGCCAGCAGGATCAGTACTGAAAAGGCTATAAGTGATAGTTTCCAGTTTAAAGAGAGCATCACAATCATAATGCCCAGTATCATAAATATGTCTCCAAAGACAGTGACAATTCCCGAGGATAGCATTTCATTTAGGGTCTGAACATCAGTAGTGACCCTGGTCATGATTCTTCCTACCGGATTTTTATCAAAGAAGGACATGGGCATCTTATTTATATGGGAAAAGATATCCATCCTCATATCGTACATTATCTTCTGTCCCATATATTCGGTGTAGTATCCCTGAAAGTACCTGATTACAAATTCAAATAATATTACCAGACCATATAGGACTACTATGTAGAGAAGCCCTTTAAATTCCCCGGGCATAATATAATTGTCAATAGCTATTTTTATCAAGAACGGCCCTGCCATCTGCAGGCCTGCTGTAACCAGAAGCAGAAAGATAGTAAAGGCCAAAAGGAGCCGGTACGGCTTTATATATCTAAAAAGTTTTGAAATTATTTTTTTATCTATTTGTTTTTCTACTAGATCTTTTTCGTAAAAACCTTCTAACATCTTTTGCCCCTTGGTTATTTTAAACTTCCTCTCTTAATTCTTCAGATAGTTGCTGTCTGTAATATAAGCTCTGGTATATACTGCATTTTTTAATAAGTTCACTGTGTTTTCCCATTTCTTTTATTTCTCCATTATCAATAACCATAATCAAATCAGAGTCTTTTATGGTGGAAATACGGTGGGAAATTATTATGGTAGTAATACCACAAGTTTTTTGTTTTAAATCAGAAAGTATCAATTCCTCGGTATTGGTGTCCACGTTTGAAAACGAATCATCAAAGATTAAAATTACAGGCTCTGAAAGCAGAGCTCTGGCTATGGCCAGTCTCTGTTTCTGTCCCCCTGATAAGGTAACTCCACGTTCACCAATAAGAGTTTCATATTTTTGGGGGAACTGTCTTACATCCTCATGGAGATGGGATGTTTTTGAAACTTCTATAATTTTATTTATAATCTCACTCTCACTTAGATGTGATAGGAGCTCCTCTTTTCCAAATAAAATGTTTTCCCTGATTGATTTTGAGAAGAGGAAAGGTTCCTGGGTAACATATCCAATATTTGACCGGAGAACTTCCAGGGGGTAGGACCTTATATCAAACCCATCTACCAGAATCTTACCCTTCTGTGGATTGTAAAGACGGGGAATGAGGTTAACTATAGTTGATTTTGCAGACCCGGTAAATCCTACTATACCCACCCTCATCCCTGCTTTAATATCGAAACTCATGTCTTTGATTACCCAATTATTTTCAATGGCACGGGTGAAGGTATCTTTAAAGTCAATAAAGTTTTCCTTAATAAGCTTTTTTGTTTTTTCACTGAGTTCATATCTAAAAAATACATGATCAAAACTGATATTACCCTGTAAAGTTTTTATGGTTGCCGGCTTTTTGGGACTGGTAATATCTGGTTCTATTCTGAATATATTGTTAATTCTACTCATAGAAACGGAACCACGCTGGATTAAATTTATGACCCACCCCAGGGAGATAAGGGGCCAGGTAATGAAGCCAATATAAGCAGAAAATTGAACGAATTGGCCTATGGTCAAAGTTCCATCTATTACCTGTCTTCCACCTACCAGCAGGACAACCGTAGTTCCAATTCCTCCTACAAAAATCATTGATGGCCAGAACAGGCTTCTAACTCTGGCAAGGGATAGATTCCTTTTTATATAATCCAGGTTTAATTTGGAAAACGTGTTTTTCTCATTTTCTTCCTGGGTAAAAGATTTTACAACTTTCATTCCGGCAATACTCTCCTGGGTTTTAGCTGAAAGGACAGCATATTGTTCCTGAGACTTTTTAAATCTCCGATATAACATAGCGCCCAGCCTGCTTACCAGAACGGGAATCAAGGGAATAGCAATCAGCGAGTAAAGTGATAACCTTACATTTATAAGAAACATTACAGTTAGGGTGGTTATAAAAACAAAAATAGTATTAAAAAGATGTAATAGTCCCGGGCCCAGGAAATTCCTTACTGCTTCAAGATCATTGGTCATAAGGGCCATAATACTGCCTGTTCTGGTATTGGTAAAAAAGGAAGAGTCAAGTTTTTGCAGATGAAAAAAGAAATCAGTTCTGATACTGTATTCAATTTTCCTGGATATGCCTACAAGCATTTTTCTCATATAAAATCTAAAAAGACCCTGAACTGCTGCAACTCCGACCAGAAGTGTGCCGTACTTTAGAAGGGTAGTTGCATCAGAGAATTTTTCTATACTGTCAATGGCCAGTTTTAGTATCCAGGGAATAAGAAGTGCCGCTGCATTGGTCAGAAAAATAAATATGACACTTCCTGAAAAGCGGAGAGTATGTTTTCTCAGGTATTTTAAAAGTGTTTTTAGTTCCTTAATGGATAACTCCTTTATATAATAACATCCACAAATTAATGATTATATTAAAATAAAATCTGTAAGTAAATTTTTTATCAATGGTCGCCGGTATTATTAGAAATTATATTTAAGAGTAAAATATTTTTTCATTTAAAGTGAAAAACTTATTTTGTAAATTTATTAAAATCTTTTATAATATAGTTGACAGTAATATTGTTATCTAATAAAATTATAGCTGAAAGTAAGGTTGGTGGGTATATTGTTTGATGAATATGATAAAAGTTATCCAATAGAATTAGTAGCTGATTTTTTAGGGGTAAACAGCAGGACACTTTATTATTATGAAAGATTTAGCCTTGTATGCCCCCTAAGGAGAGGCAGAAAAAGATATTATTCTAAGGCGGATATCAGGTGGCTGGAGTATGTGAGGGAACTTATGTACGATCAGGGGATGAATTTAAGGTCAATAATCATCCTTATAAGAAGGAGAGATAATATAATTCTGGGGAATTGTCCAGAAGACGTGGTTGATTGTTTTAAGAATTACCTGATGCAGATTAGTAAAGAAAGAGAGTAACCGTTAATATTAAATTTGAGTTAATTTGTAAAAATAAATAACAAAGAAAGGATGTATATAATATGGCAAAAGCAGTAGGAATTGATCTTGGGACAACTAATTCGTGTATAGCAGTTATGGAAGGTGGAAAACCAACAGTTATAACTAATAGCGAGGGCGGCAGGACCACACCTTCTGTAGTAAGTATAACTAAAAAGGGAGAAAGACTGGTAGGACAGTTAGCAAAAAGGCAGGCAGCCTTAAATCCTGAAAATACTATCTATTCTATTAAAAGATTTATTGGCAGAAAGTATAGTGAAGTGGAAAGTGAAAGAAAGATAGTATCATATGATGTAAAAAAAGGCAGAAATGATCTGGCTGAGGTGGAGATGGCAGGTAAAAGCCATACTCCTGAAGAGGTATCGGCTATGATACTGCAGAAATTAAAAACAGATGCAGAAAGTTATCTGGGAACCAAAATCACAGATGCTGTAGTTACTGTTCCTGCGTATTTTAATGATGCTCAGAGGCAGGCAACCAAAAACGCCGGGAAGATTGCAGGGCTTAATGTCCTGAGGATAATCAATGAACCAACAGCTGCATCGCTGGCCTATGGACTTGAAAAAAAGAAAGAAGAGAAGATTTTAGTATTTGACCTGGGAGGTGGAACATTTGATGTTTCCATACTGGAAGTCAGCGAAGGATTGATTGAAGTAAAAGCAAGTCATGGCGATATGCACCTGGGTGGAGATGATTATGATGATAGGATTATGAATTATGTTGCAGATGAATTTAAAAAAGGGCATGGAATTGATTTAAGAAAAGATAAACAGGCCCTGCAGAGATTGATAGAGGCGTCGGAGAAGGCAAAAGTAGAATTATCTGCAGTTATGGAAACAAATATAAATCTTCCTTTTATTACAGCTGATGCCAATGGACCCAAGCATCTTGAAGTAAAGATAACCAGAGCCAAGTTTGAGCAGCTAACAGCAGATCTTACTGACAGGTGTAAGGAACCTTTGGAGAAAGCCTTAAAAGAATCTGGCCTGAAGACTTCTGATATAGATGAAGTGATACTTGTAGGTGGAGCAACCAGAATGCCGGTAATACAAAAGCTAGTAAAAGATTATACAGAAAAAGAGCCTCATAAGGGTGTAAATCCTGATGAAGTAGTTGCAGTAGGAGCAGCTATACAGGCTGGGGTGTTAAAAGGAGATGTAAAAGATATAGTGCTTCTGGATGTAACTCCCCTTTCTCTTGGTATTGAAACTTTAGGTGCGGTTATGACCAGGTTGATTGAAAAGAATACCACTATCCCTACCAAGAAGAGTGAGATATTTACCACTGCAGCTGATAACCAGACCAGTGTGGATATTCATGTCCTCCAGGGGGAACGGGATATGGCGGGAGATAATAAAACTATAGGAAGATTTAGATTGGATGGGATTCCACCTGCCCCCAGAGGAATTCCGCAGATAGAAGTAACGTTTGATATTGACGCAAATGGAATTGTAAATGTTACTGCTAAGGATACTGCTACAGGTAAGGAGCAGAAAATTACTATTACCGCAACATCACATCTGACTGATGGTGAAATTGAAAGAATGGTTAACGAAGCAAAAGAGCATGCTGAAGAAGATAAGAAGAAGCGTTCTCTTGTTGATGCAAAAAATAATGCTAACGGTTTAATTTATTCTACAGAAAAGTTGATGAAAGAAGTTGGCAGCAAAGTTCCTGAGGATATGAAGAAGAATATTGAAGAGCAGGTTAAAATTCTAAGAAAGAGCCTGGAATCAGATAATGCTGACCAGATAAAGAAAGAGACAGAAAAATTGCAGAATCTGCAGAATGAGTTGTCACAGAGGCTTTATGCGCAGGCTGGGGCAGGTACCGGTCCCGGTACAGGACCAGGAAGCCCCGGAGCTGGAGCAACAGGTGGCAAGCAGGGAGGTAATGGAGAAGAAGAAGTGATTGATGCCGAATTTGAAGCGAAAGATGATGAGAATAAATAATAGAAATAAGTGCTAAATAATGGTGTTATTTTTTAGCTTAAGAAGATATGTTTTTTAATGCCTGCCCATAGCTTTATTTAGAGGTTATGGGCAGGTGTGTTTATGAAAAATATGTGGGTGGATATAAATGGTTGAATATAAAGATTATTATAAAATATTAGGTGTAAATAAAAGTGCATCACAGGATGAGATAAAAAAGGCTTTTAGAATACTGGCCAGAGAATATCATCCGGATGCAAATCCAAATGATCCTAAGGCTGAAGAAAAGTTTAAAGAGGTTGGAGAGGCGTATGAGGTGCTAAAGAACCCTCAGAAGAGGTCAAGGTATGATCAATTGGGTGCAAACTGGAAACAATATGCTAATGCAGGCGCCGGCTGGCCCGGAGGGGGCGGAAAAACTTATACCTATGACTTTGGAGGCAGCGGTTTTAACTTCGAAGATCTTGGCAGCGGTTTTTCTGACTTTTTCGAAATGTTTTTTGGAAGAAGATCTGATAATAGATTTTCCGGCTTCGATTCAGGTTTTGGTTCACAGTTTGGTAGAGGTACCCGTACTAATATGCAGAAAGGTCAGGATATGCAGTCTGAACTCAGTATAACTTTAAGGGAAGCTTATTCAGGAACACAGAGATCAATTAAATTGCAGAGGGAAGGAAAAACCAGGACTGTTAATGTAAAAATCCCTGAAGGAATTAAGGACGGCGGGAAAATCAGAGTAGCAGGAGAAGGTGCAAAGAGTCCGGCTGGTGGACCGGCTGGAGATTTATATCTGGTAATAAATATTGCCCCCCATAACTTTTTTACCAGAAAGGGAGATGACTTATACTGCGAAGTACCGGTTACCATAAAGGAGGCTTTTTATGGAGCAAAGATTGATATACCAACTTTCAGCGGGAAAATTATGGTAAAGGTCCCGCCAAAAACCCAGGGTGGAAAAACTCTCAGACTTAAGGGTAAAGGAATACCGAAATTAAGGAGCAGCGAATTTGGCGACCTATATGCCAAAATTAAGCTGATACTACCAGAAAAATTAAACAGTGAACAGAAGAAGCACTTTGAAGAATTTGCAAGGAGTTATGACGAAAATCCAAGGGAAAATATTATCATATAATTTAAAAGTTTGACCGGTATCATGAGGGTGATCTAAGTATATGCAAATAGATAAATTTACCATAAAAGCGCAGGAGATACTATCACAGGCTCAGAGAATTGCATCTGAGAATGGACATCAGAGTATTGATGATATTCATTTGATGTCTGCTATGCTTAAACAAAAGGACGGGATAATTATACCTATGCTGAAAAAGCTGGAGGTAAATATTGATGATTTCAGCAGTAAAATAGATGATACGCTGGCAAGACAACCCAAAGTTTCCGGGCAAACAGCTCAAATATATATTAGCCCGGAGTTAAATGATGTACTAAATGGCGCCTTCAATGAGGCTGAACAGCTAAAGGATGAATATGTCTCAACTGAACACATTTTGATCTCTATTGCTCAAAGCAACGGAAGAGTGGGACAACTTTTAAAACAGTATGGTGTTACCAAGGATAGAATATATCAGATTCTTGTCAGCATAAGGGGCAGCCAGAGAATAACAGACCAGAATCCTGAAGACAAATACCAGGCGCTTAAGAAGTTCGGGAAAGACATTACTGACCTGGCAAGAAAAGGAAAACTGGACCCGGTAATAGGAAGAGATAATGAAATAAGAAGGGTAGTACAGGTACTATCCAGAAGAACCAAGAACAACCCCGTTCTTATTGGCGACCCCGGTGTGGGTAAAACAGCTATTGTTGAAGGACTGGCCAGCAGGATAGTATTGGGGGATGTGCCTGAAGGTTTAAAGAATAAAAAAGTGGTAGCTCTGGATATGGGTTCTCTTGTAGCCGGCTCTAAATACAGGGGCGAATTTGAAGACAGATTAAAAGCAGTGCTGAAAGAAGTGTCCAGGGCTGAAGGCAATATAATTTTGTTTCTGGATGAGCTGCACACGGTGGTTGGGGCAGGTGCGGCAGAAGGCGCTGTTGATGCTTCAAATATGTTAAAGCCCATGCTTGCCCGGGGTGAACTACATGCCATAGGAGCAACAACGCTGGATGATTATAGAAAGCATATTGAAAAGGATGCAGCACTGGAGAGAAGATTTCAGCCTATCCAGATAGACGAGCCATCAGTGGAAGATACAATTTCAATACTAAGAGGACTCAGAGAAAAATATGAAGTACACCATGGGGTCCGGATAAAAGATGCTGCTCTTGTTTCTGCAGCAATTCTTTCAGACCGGTATATATCCGACCGGTTTTTGCCGGATAAGGCTATTGACCTCATGGACGAGGCTGCTTCAAAATTAAGGATTGAGATAGACAGTATGCCTGTGGAAATCGATGAGGTAGAAAGGAAGATAAAACAACTTGAAATTGAAGTGCAGGCATTAAAGAAGGAAAAAGATAAAAATTCTGCAGCCAGAATGGAAAAGATTAAGAGGGAGCTTTCTAATCTTAAAGAAAAAAGCAATTCAATGAAAGTTCACTGGCAGCAGGAAAAAGAAATAATAAAAAGCATTAGAGGCCTAAAGGAAGAGATAGAAAAAACTAAAATAGAAGCAGAACATGCAGAAAGAGATGCAGATCTGCAAAAAGCAGCAGAGCTTAAATATGGAAAACTGCTGGAACTTCAGAAGAAGTTAAATGAAGAAAATAAAAAACTGGAGCAGCTGCAGAAGAGCCAGAAGATGCTAAAAGAAGAAGTAGATGAGGAAGATATTGCAGAGGCTGTTTCCAAATGGACTGGTATCCCGGTTACCAGATTGATGGAAGCAGAAATTGATAAACTAATTTCTATGGAAGAAAGATTAAGAAAGAGAGTTGTTGGACAGGATGAAGCTATATCTGTAATCTCCAATGCTATAAGAAGAGCCAGGGCTGGTCTTCAGGACCCAAACCGTCCTATTGGTTCATTTATATTTTTAGGACCTACCGGAGTGGGTAAGACTGAGCTTTCAAAAGCTCTGGCCCAGTTCTTGTTTGACGATGAAAGAGCTATGGTAAGGATAGATATGTCCGAATATATGGAAAAACATACTGTATCAAGACTTATTGGCGCTCCTCCTGGCTATGTTGGATATGAAGAGGGAGGATACCTGACGGAAGCAGTAAGGAGGAAACCATATAGTGTTATGCTTCTGGATGAAATTGAGAAGGCTCACAGCGATGTGTTTAACATATTGCTTCAAATAATGGATGACGGCAGGCTTACGGACGGGCATGGAAGAACTGTTGATTTTAAAAATACAGTTATTATTATGACTTCCAATATCGGCAGCCAGTGGATAACTGAGCTTGGAGAGAAAGACGAAGAAGAAATGAAAAAAAGAATTACAGAAGCAATGAAAAATAACTTTAAACCGGAATTTTTAAATAGAGTAGATGACATTGTTATATTTCACAGGCTGGGAATGAATGAGATAACTAAAATTGTTGAAATCCAGATTGAAAAATTAAAGGAGATTCTAAAAGGCAAGAAGTTAAGTCTTGATATAACAGATAAGGCTAAAAAGATTCTGGCAAAAGAAGGGTTTGAT
>Ga0307378_10008310_pt1 | contig 13816 bp, 8 predicted proteins | sample UN1MG_FD_202238 | JGI IMG/M metagenome (GOLD analysis project Ga0307378, IMG submission 202238) | Soil microbial communities from Risofladan, Vaasa, Finland - UN-1 | ecosystem: Environmental > Terrestrial > Soil > Coastal area > Acid sulfate soil | place: Finland: Risofladan, Vaasa | collected... | reverse complement strand
TATCAAACGTCTTCGTGAAGTATCGTTGGCAGCGTGCCAACTCGGCGGAGTAACCCTGGTTGCGGAAACCACTTGACACCGTAGCGATTTCCAGTTGCGCGCCAGTGAACATCACCGTGTCGCCATTGGCCATACTCTCGTCGTCGGCGTACAGGAATATCGCGAAGTTTTTCGCATTCGTATGGGTCGACAGGTCGATGCCCTGGACATTCTGCGTGTATCTCGTCCATGTCCCATCGGTGGGGACCTGCTGGGTGTCCATCACCTTTTCCCAGCTCCCGGAAAATGTGGGGCCAGTAGCGTCTCCTGCCGACTGCCAGTCGCTAATCGGGTTGGCCGGCATGACGTCTTCTACGCCGACCCATTTCAGAATCATGCCGCGCGTGTTCAACACACCACCGCCAGTGACCTTCGCCCAGTACGAAAACGAAACTGCGCTGTTAACGAGGTCCTGGCTATCCCTGCCTTCCAGAATCTGAAACACACCCGAGCGTTCCGCATTCGGCGTCAACGAGAGGTTGGCCCCGAGCAACTTGATGGACGACCAGAAGCCATCCGGCACGTCCGAGGTATCACGGCTCGCGACGACTATGTCGTCTAATTGGAAGCTCCCGATACCTGACAGCAGGCGCCATCGGTCTGCGCAGTAGCCATTTGCGTCATTCGGAAACGTGGTCGTCGAGTCAATCGTCAGTCCTCGCTGCCAGACGGCAAACGCGGGGTTCTGGACAAAGTTAGTCGTTCCGGATGATGCCAGCGCCACCACGCCTGCAAGGTCCACCGTCTCCAGGGTTGCCGCATCGACTGCCCCATTGTCGAGAAGGGCTGCCGTCCCGAGGTCGTCGATCGACGGTATGAACGGCGGGTCCTGCGCGAGCGTCACACCAACCGGCGAATAGGCAGCACGCCCTATCGTGTCCCGGAAGATCACGATGTCCATCTGGTCGGTAGCAGAGTCGACCGGATCGCCACCATCGACTGCGATCACGAAAGTTGTTTCGTCTGTGCCGTTGTACGTGGGTACTCCGTTGACGAAGCCGAGCTGTAATGCACCGCCGGTCAGGCGCACACGGCTGCCATCAGGGTACTTGGCAGCGGCGCTGGAAACGCCTGGCGAAGTCGCAACGACGTCACCCGCAACGACGGTAACTGTAAACGTGTCCCCCTTCTCCGTCAGCAGGTTGTTCCATTCCGGGTTCTCGTAGAACCGCCGGATAACCGCCATGCCTTCTCGCGCCGAGTCGTTCACACCCGAGCGAGCCATGTCCTCCGGCCATCCATCCGGGGAGGCGTCGTTGTTGACAGAATTAGTCTGCGACCAGTCGCTGATTTCAGACACTCTCCAACCTCATGTACGTCAGTGTTCCAGCAGCTGTGTCGCCAAGGAAAGACATAGTTCTATTTGCACCTGGCGCACCGATGATTGCAAAATAAATCTCATCGTTGGCAGCAGGTTGACATCTTAATGGACCAAAATGGATGGTGGTTGGGGTCCCAGCAGCTACCGCCCAAGAACGACCAATGGATGGATCGGGTATGAGCGTGGCCGGCTTGGCTGGCAAACTCGCGCGTTCCTGTCCCATCCTGATCTCTATATTGGCTGCCGCCGACGAAGTCAATATTTCAATCTGACCAGTGACGTAATACTCACCTACACCATTAAACACCGTAGAGGTAACAGCAATATTGGGGGCATTCACATCCAACTCTGGACCACTACCCCAGTTCATAGCGACAACTTCATTAGTAAAAAGTGAATCGTAATCGCTACCTGTTATTTCTAGTAGAACGATCTTGGTTAAGGTTCCACTGTCGACGATGTTGGCGATACCGATGTTGTCAAACTGAAAATTCACTACCGCGCAGTCCACGGCGCCGCCGGAGACGACAACCCCATTGCCGCTGACTCCCTCGATCGTGCAGTCCGCAACGGAACCGAAATTCGATGCAGATTTCATGTTGATACCCGTCACGCCGCCCTGGATGGTGCAATTCGATACGCGGTAACGGTTGCCGTCCAGACTGATTGCGGTATTGATGCCAACGAATGCGCAATCAGCGACCACGCACGACTCGGACGTGGCCTGGTATTGCACCCCGAAAGAACCCAGACGAAACGAGCAGCCGATCACACGGTTGCGTTCGGAAAAACTTCCGCCGAGAGGTTGCATCACGTCCACGCCGATGGCACTTGCTCCTTGCATTACAAAGTGGCAATCCGAAACGGATACATCTCGCCCGTGGATCAGCACGCCAATGCCATTGGGTGCTGTCCCAGCGAAGTGGCAGCCTACGATGCTCGATTCTCTACCCGACTCGTCCGACGGAGAGATGGAAAGTTTTTCAGAGGCCCATACCCCGTACTGATCGAAGCTCGGATGACTAATGGTAGGGAAATTGCAACCAGATATGGACACTATCCCTGCGAATTTGATCGCTGCATGTGCCGAAACCCTCTGTGCCACTTGCCAGATAGTGCAACCACGGATGAAGAAGCCCTGGACGAAGCTGGCAGCATCGTCAATCGAGATGCCATTTTGACCAATGTCCCAGATGTGGCAGTCCTTGATGTTCCACCGTACAGGCTGGCCTGCAACGTGAATTCCGTGGCCCCAAGAGTCGGTGACCTCGCAGTTGCGGATAAGCACATCGGTAGTACCACCTGTGGTCGCCACGATGCCAATGTCGTCGCCGGCAGTCTGTGACGCCCGCTGCCCGTCGAAGCGTATGTTCTGAAGTGTAATGCCTTCGCCGCCTGTCATTGACAGCAGCGACACACCGAGTATGTCTCCATTGGCTTGAAGCGTTGCGCCCTGGCCATCGATGACGATGGCTGCACCAACTGGTATGTTCACCGTCGCGTCGATCAAGTAGACCGCGCCAGGCGTAAGGGTAATCAGACCGCCGGCTCCTACCCGAGCAGTGTTGATGGCGTCCTGCAACGCAACACCTGTGAGCGTTGCCACCGTGATGAGTGTTCCCTCCGCCGCCCAGGCAAGAGAGCCGATACTCGGCGTGCTGTGCAGGTCCACGGTAGTGACATCGGCTGGCAGGCCAATACCATTGGAAGGGTTATTGACGGTGACATCTGTAACGCCTGCACCGAAGATAGAACTGACTACGTTGGCATAGAACGGATCAGGCGTTCCGCCATAGAACTTCAGACGTCGGCCCGCTACGAAATACTGCGTCCAGTCGCCACCGGCTACGCGCGCCACTTCCAAAGGCTGCTGCGTCACCGCTGCACTACGCGTGAGATTCAACCACTCCGTATTGTTGTAGAACCGACGGATCGCGCCCATGTCTGCACGGGCTGCCTGGTTGACGTCGGAACGCAACATATTCTCGGGCCAACCGCCATCCGGGTCGGACGGGAAGTTGTTGGATGCGTCTGCCTCAAACCACTCGAAGATTTCCTTGATTGCCATTTATCTCTCAGACCGCCGCTTCTTATTTATCTTCTCTTCCTCTTCCATTTCGCTTACCTGCTCGTTGTAGTACCGCATGATCTCGGCCCGCTCTGCGTTGAGCTTGTTGATTAGATGGAACCTCTCCTGCGGACTGGCGTGTGGTTCCGAGGCGCCGTTATACAGGCGCGTGATCTCCCGCGAGTAGGATGACAGTGACCGCTGCCCGCGTGTCAGGAACAGGCTGGCGCCGATGGCTACCTCGTTCTCATTATGCAAGCGCTCTCGGTCTTCGGCGGAAATGTTCAACGAGAAGGCAGTGTTCTTTATGTCACGGAAATGTTTCAGGCTGTCGTAGAACTCCTGCTTCACCTTGGAGTGTTTACCCGGTCTAGAAACAAACCTGCGTATCCCCATCAGGTCATCGAATGGCACGCTTGTTTCAGGGTTCTCAAAAAACCAAGCCTTGCTGGCCAACTGTAGGCCGGTCGACGCCCAGTGACCGAACATCCCTCGGAGTAGGACCTCTCCACGGGCTGCGCCAACCCCGAGGTGGCGACCGGTGTACTTTCCAATCAGCTTCATCGCTTGCGACTGATTCGGGCGCTCCTGGAATTCCGGCAGGATATTTTCAAGCGAGGGCGGAATAATGTCGGAACCCGTGAACGCAACCTTGTTGGATACCTGCTCGTACAGCAAGTCGATGCCGGCCGGCAGCGGGAACGGGAATGGGCTTCCGGATGCCCCCTTCCTGTCATCACCCAAATTCATATGGACATTGAAGTTTCCCAGCAATGCTTCTGTGAATCCGTAGGCCATCTCCTGGTCGTCCATGTCACCCCTGATTCGCTTGGTGACCTGCTCGGCCCATGTTCCGATCAGTCCGGCATCCCACAGCTTGGGCATGTGGAGATGAAAAAACTTGGTAGGTTCGCCAGTGGACGGCTCGTGCTCGTACGGGACGTACCAGTTCCAGTAGTTGAACAGCTGCCAATCCGGTTGGTCTAGGTAGTCAAAATACTTGTTGCCATCCTCGTCGAGAAGGTGGCCGTACTTCTTTGCCCCCTCGTGGTTGACGGTTTCCAGGGCCGCCGACATCAAGCCGATAATTCCCAGCTTCGTTGCAACAGCTGCCTTACCGGACGGGTCGGTCAACGCCGCTCGGTACATCCGGTCGGTGCCGGAAATCATCGCGCGGAAAAATGGAATCGACTGGTTGGCAAAGTTCGCCATGCTTGAAGCGGGTGCGTCGCCGTGTGAACTGAAGTCAGTCGCGAGTTCGCGGCCAAGGAAAGCGCTGTGCTTGTGTCCCATGCCTTTCTTCACGCCGCGGATGTATTCGCCAGTGCGATTGAAATTCTCCGACATCTGGCCGATGTGACGCAATGCCCTCCACATTGTCACCGGGCCGAAGATCAGCCCTTGCGGATTCATCCGATCTTGCTGCGACTTCTTGATGAGGAACTTGTTGGTACTCTCCCATCCCTCACGCAGCGTCGCTCCGGCCATGCCGTTCAGCTGCGCTTCCTTGTACTCCTTGGAATTGCGCATCACATGCTGCATCCCGTTCAACGATGCAGCCAGGCTGGGAAAGCCGGTCTTCGTCATAACAGCAGCCATCGCGGTGTCGCGTACCAGGTTCGCCATCCAGAACCCTGGCTCCGTGGTGATGTAGTCCTGCTTCAGCGACCTGGCCTTCGCGAAAAACTTGACGACGCCTTCTTGCGTCGGGCGCGTTATGGATTCAATAGCCCGTACGAGTAGCGGATCGTTGATCTGGTAGTATTCCTTGTGCCCGTTGCGGAAGACGGTCATGATGTTTCTTTGCAACGGACGGCTGGCACCCAGAAAGTGAGAGATGCCGTCGATGTCTTCCGGCATTCCACCCAGCCATTTCCTGGCGAGAGCCAACTCCGCCGGTTTATCAACGCCCCAGAGCCTATTGATCTCCGTATCGAATGCCTTGACCAACTCGTCTTTCGGCAGGACAACTCTCTCGTGACGTGGTGCTATGCGCTCCAGGAATCTACCGGCGCCCTTCACGCCTCCACGCTGCGGGCCGCGGAAATACTCGGGGTTGATCTTCGGAATATCAGCGAATCCGCCACGCATCTCGGAAGTGATGTTTCCGATGTCGACCAGCTCCAGCTTCGCGTTGTTCTCCAGCGCAGCGATAATCAGCTTCGCTGGCGCATCGATGATGTTCTGCACGGGATCGCGTACGTTACGAGTATCTCCATACGTGCGATGAATCCCCATCGATCCAGCGAGCGGGTCAATCGTCCCGCCCAATCCTTTCTTCTCGGCCTGCATCTCGCGATGACTGCTTGACGCGTACAGCTGACGCATCCACTTTCCGCGCTGCTCTGCGCTGAACAACCCCATAGACTGCGCGAAGTCAGCAACGTCAGACTGGTATTGTTGCAACCGCTTGAAAGCCTTCTTGTATGCGGGGGTTTTCAGCTTCAGCATTGCCGCTATTTCTTTTTGATCGAACAGCTTCTCTCGTGTGCGGTTCAGTTGCCTGTCTCTCTCTGTCGATCGCCTAGTTGCGTTCGTCGTTGGGTCGATGGTATGGCTGCGTAGGTCGGCCGCGTGCATCCCATTGAGAAATAGCTTGAACTCGTCCAGCGCCTCTTTCCCGCTTTGGCGTTCACCCTTATTGTTGTGTGTCGCCTCCTTCATCATGTCGCGAAGGATGGCGTCAGGTCCGTCGCCTTTCCATTCGTAATGACTGCGGCCACGCTGGCCCGCTGGCTTATTCGGGAACTCCCACACTTCTACGGGGGCACCGTTCTTCCACATGGATTCTACGATGGCAGCGTTGGCACGAAGACGTCTGAAAGTTTCCCAGACGTTGTCCGGGACGTTAATTCCGAGCTTCCGAACCATATTCAAAACGCCATGCAGGTCATCGACGTACGTCTGGCGGTATCGATCCAGCGCATTCGACATCGTATTGGTTGGGTCGGACGCCGGAGCACCGATCTTGGACTTCGCGATACTCAGCGCGCCCTGGCCGTACCATTCGCCAATCTGCTCACGGGTTTGGTTCAACTCTTTTTGTAGTTTCTTGGGAAGGACTTTCATCGCTAACTCAAATTTCGCCAGCGCGTTGGGTGCCACAACTTCCAGGTACGGCCGGTTCGTGAACCAGTGCTTGGTCAGTTCAGCGAAGCCCTCTTCGACGTTTCTCACATCGTACGAAAGATGGTGCATCTCTTGCTGCCAGTTGGGCATATCCTGGATTTTGATGTTCGGAGAATTCTTGCCGTAGAACGCCGAGTGGGTGGCGGCGTTGTTGTGCATCGCTTCGCCCATCGGCGTCTGCATCGACAGGAAATGCCCGACCTCGTGAACTTGGGTCGGGATGTCGGACATATGCCTGATTCGCATTGATTCCGAGAACTGCTCGATCGACTGGCCCGACTGGCTTTTATGGCTGTGCCGCATGTAGCCCAGGCGCTCGCCCACCCCATCGGACGCCTTGTTTTTTACCCCGCCGTACTTGAACGAGGCATCCAGGCTTTTCGCGAGCTTGGTCAGAATGTCCTGGTGTCGGATGACCCCCAGTTGTGCCGACGGCTCCTTGCCGTGCTCGATCTCGCGTCCATGTGAATACTTCTTGCCACGGACGTCAGCGGGATCGCGAGGATTGAATCGATCGCCCAATTCAACGATCACGTTATCCAGCGATTCTGATGCACCGCCCGTAGCGGTCCTCTCCCCAGCGCGGCCCCCGTCCGGCTGAGGTCCGCCACGAGCGGGTGCATCATGTTCAATGTCGACACGGTCGATGCCTGGCTGCTCGGGCGTGCGCTTGCGCCCACCGCCTGGAGATGCTGACTGCTTCTCCATCTCCAGGATGTCTTGTCGCTGCGTTTCGTACTGCTCGGCGAGTTCGGTGTGGAGCTGCTCCACGTTGTCCTTGGCAATGCGCATCTCTTTGGCTGCGCTTAACTCCTTGCCTTGGATTTTCAGGATGGGGTCAATGGCCCCGCGCGATTTGGGCCACGCCGCGAGCCCAGCCATTGTGATCGCACCGGCAATGCGCTCGTCTTGTGGAGCGTTCTCCGGTGTGAGCGCATACGCCGCCCCGCCTAGAATGGTGCCCCTGGCTATGCGAGGCAGGTGCTGGGTGAGTGGGAACAGCGCCGCAAACGCCGACTCCGTGAGCCCGGCCTGCATAGTTGGGATGAAACCACGGTCGCTGGCTCCGATTGCAGCCTTCATGCCGAATCCTAATGACGGCGCGAGCATCTCAGCAGCTGCCTTTGACAGCATTCCATTCTTGACGAATCCCTTCAGCACTCCCTTGGCTGCGCCCATTGTCGTCATCGCGCTGGGAACCATTACCGTCAGTTCGCCAGCGATATGGGCAGCGAGTTCTTGCGGGCTGTGGTCTTTCGGCAGCTCGTTGTCTTCATAGAGTTTCGCGGAGAAGTCGGCCAGCTCGGAAATGGCGCGATCGCCCATGTCGCCAGGCATCACCAGGCGCATCGCGTTGCTGGCGAAGTGAATCTCGTTGGCGAAGCCCTTGTTCACACCCGCGATGTAGTTGCCGAGCATGTCCTGGTCTGCCGGGTAACGCTCCAGGCCAGTGTCGATGACTACGTCCTGGCGGTCAGGAGGCAGATCCATAAACCCTGGGTGTATCTGCGCCAAGGCGTCGCGCTGCGAAGCGCGGTCGGCCGAACGGAACTCTCGGCTCTGGAATAGTTCGGGTACGGTGCTCATTGAGCCCTCGGGTCACCCTTCTGCCCAGGCTTGTTTCCCGGCGCGTTCCATGTACCCCATGCCGAGTCAAGCGAGTCCATCAGCCCTGGACCACCGACAGTGGTCGGCCAGCCGAAGTACGAAGAGACGCCAATGCTTGGCTTACTCTCCACCCCTCCGCCCAGGAAGTCCTCTTCGCCAGGTTTTAGTCCATTGGCCCCAACGTTCTCGACATTTTTTCGGAAGTTAATGATGTCTTGTTCACTTATGGTTCCACCGAATATCCCATTCCTTGCGAGCGCTGTAAGCCAATCAGCGATTTGTGGGAGAAACACGCCCTCCTTCATCATCAGCTCTCTCATTGCGCCTTGCTTTCCATTTACCAAGTTTTCTCGAACTTTGGGCGACAGGTCATTGTAAAACCAGACCTTGGCCGCTTCAAAGTCAGAGTTATCCTTTCGTGTCGGCACTTCCTGAATTGCCGCGAAATCAGCGGCCTTCTCGGCAGGCGTCTGCCTGCCGCCTCTACCACGACCGCCGAATTGGCCAGCCAGGTACAGATCCGGATTTCTCGCCGCACCGAGCAGCATCTCCATGCGCGCTGGGTTTGCGTTTGAGCCCTTTGCCCTTTCCTCTGCGATCTGCTGGCCGATAAACGTCGAGAACTGCCGCACGTCGTGCGTTTTCTGCGCGCGTTCTGGTGCTTTGCCAGCCGACAGTAGGCCAGCGGCGATCGGGCTCAGGTCACCACTGCCCGGCTGAACGGATGCCATCCCTGCGCCGATGCTCATCATCGCATCGAAGATTCCGATCCGCGCGATCTGCCCGCTCTCACTTCCCCACCACTTCATGAACCCGTTGCGGTTGTCCGGCGCGAGCGGCGGCGTCTCGGTCAAAAATTGAATCGTCTGATCGCCAGGCAGGTTCCCCAGCAGACCATCGTTTTTGCGGATGGCTGCGATGGGTTCAGTCAGCAGGCCACGAGTGGCGGCGTCCAGGTCTTGCATCGACTGGTCAGCGTGCTGCTGCGCGAGCGTCATCGAGGAGGGCAGGTTGGGCGGAGTAATGACGTTGCCACCCTGCCGCATGTAAGGGGTGGTGAAGTCGGCGCCGATGTTGGTCATCTAAACCCCTGCCATGCCATGTACTGCTGCATCAGCTGCTGCTGGCCGATTAAGGTCGCATCAGGGAATGACGACCGGTATCCCGAGGGAGGCCCGGATGTCGGCGCCGCAGGGATTGCGGCAGTCGAGGGCTGTGCCGGCGTAGGTGTCGTGAATTGGTCTATTGCCTTGCCAGCGCTTCCTGCAAGGCTGAGAGCCTGGGCCGCTTGCTGCCATGTCGGCAAGGCCCACCCCCCTGGAAGGGAGGCCGCTGGGGTTCCGCCCAGACCAACAACCGGCGTAATCGATGACGTTGTCAACGCTGTGCCGGGTGCAACCACACCGCCACCGAAAGCGGTTGGCGCGGCCCCTCCTGGCCCCACTCCAGATCCAGCCAGATACGCAGGGGATTGCGAAAGGGCGGTGCTGGCCGTGCCACCGTAGCCGGTCGGGATCGCTGAACCGGGTGCTAATCCCTGCACTCCAAGCAACTCGGCGCTCGACGAACTGAGCCCGAGAGGAACCGTTTCACCACCGCCAACCAGGGCTGCATCTCCGCCGAGCTGTGCTCCAGATGCGCCCTCAACAAAGCTGGTCGACCCAGTCACTGTTCCGCCACCAGAACCACCCAGGGTTCCGCCACCAGAACCAGTCACTGTGCCACCACCAGAACCACTCAGGAGGCCACCACCAGAACCACCCAGGGTGCCACCACCAGAACCACCCAGGGTGCCACCACCAGAACCAGTCAGGGTTCCGCCACCAGCACCACTCAGGGTGCCGCCACCAGCACCACCCAGGGTGCCGCCACCAGCAGTAGTTCCCACTGCGCCGCCACCGGTCGCGGCGCCAGTTATCCCAGCTGTAGTTCCTATCCCAGCTGTAGTTCCCGCGGCGGTTCCACCCAGACCAACAACCGGCGTAAGCCCGGACGCTGTCAACGCTGTGCCGGGTGCGAGCAGCCCACCGCCAACACCCGTGACGGCTGTCGGTGCGGCCAGCCCTGCGACGCCACCGCTGACGCCGGCCCCGGCTCCCAGTCCGCCGATCGCTCCGCCGCCACCTCCGGCTACGGCACCGAGCAATCCGCCTCCAGCAGCACCACCTCCGGCTGCGGCACCGAGCAATCCGCCGGCCGCGCCGCCGGCCGCGGCAGTACCACCCGCTGCTGCCAATCCGCCGGCCGCGGCGCCAGTTGCTGCCAATCCGCCAACGGTGCCAGCCGTAGCAGCGGTAGCAGCAGCAGCGGTAGCAGCGGTAGCAGCAGTTGTTGCAGCGACAGTGCCAGCAGTCGCGCCGACCACCGCAGTGGTGACAATCGAGCAGATCCCTGTGGGAGTGAACTCTCTGTATTCTGTGAATCTCATATCAACCATTTCAACCCTTCAGCGCGCTAACCGCGTTCCCAACTGCGCCTGCTCCTGCTACTCCAAGACCTGCATATTGCAATGAACCAGGCGATGACTGCGTCCGGCTCGACGTCGTTCCGTATGCACCACCCGAGATGAAGTCCTTGAACATTCCGAGCGACTCGTACGGCGCGTACTGCTCGAAGTTGAACCGCTGGACCATGTCGTTGAGTTGCAGTTGCGCATGTGAGAATTCGTCGCGGCCCGCCATCGCAAGGGCCGACTGATCCTGGAATTGACGTTCGCGGAGCCCGATGGCAGTCGTCTGGGCGTCATATTGCCGGCCGCGCTCCGTCTCGTATGCACGTCCGTACAGGCCACCAAACATCTGGCTCAGTTCCTGGCCGAGGTCCCGCTGCGAATTCGAGTAAGCGTGCGTTTCCGCATTGCCACCCGGTCCACCACTTGGACCCGCCGACCGACCTGCGCCACCGAAACGACTCGCAATGCCTGGCAAAACCGTGGTCTGGTACGCTCGCGTGATGTCCTGGGCCGCGGCCTGACCCGCGCCTTTTAGCGCCGGGTTAGTGCTCGGGTCGAGAAAATCTCCACGCAGCGTCGCTTGGTTTTGCTGGAGCGCCGAATCCAGGCCGCCACTGGCGTTCACCAATCCAGCGACATTTGACGTCGCCTCTGACGAGTACGGATTGCGATCTGCCACCGTGGAGAAGCCTGGGTACTGAAGCGGACCCTGGTCAAAAAGACCGCGCGCCTGTTCGTACAGCTCCCGCAGCTGCACACCTTGCGGTCCCCACGGAGTTGACGATGTGTCAGCGGATTTCGATCCACCACCCATATCAGAGTTCCTTCTCGAACGTGGCCCATACTTCTTTGTAGTCAGGGAGCAAGCGTTTCCACCCCCGGCGACCCTCTACGAATATCGAGTGGCATCCTTGTTCCAAAGCGAATTCCTCCAGGCGCTTCATGCCGCCGCAATCGAAGCAAGCCTTCTGAATGGAACCCTTGTCGCCTCCGGCCATCGTCGCTTTCAAGACCTTTCTGCCAACCTTGTATTCAACGATCTCCGTCACCGCCACCGCGATGACTTTCGACCCTTCCATGCAGAGCCATATCTGATTGATCCCTGTGCGCTGAAATTCCAGTATCTGCTCGATGTTCGTGTAGCCAGCTATCATCGCCACCGCTGCTGCGAGGTGACGCTCTATCTCTCCTTCCAGGTACGGACCCGCTGCTCCCGGCGGAACCAGGAGTAGTTTGAGTTCACCCGATGAATACGACGAAGAATTTTCTGTCTGTTGCAGGGCTGCTGTCATGATGGATGACTGCCTTTCCTTTCAGGGGTTCTGCCCACACAGCTGTGCTCATCGCAGAAGCCGACCCAGCTGTAATGTTGATCGAGATGTCCTGCCGGCACTTTTCGTAGAGCACTTCCGTCTCTGTTTGGTTTGGCTCCAAAATGACGGTGAACTGGTTATTGGTCTGGCCGAAGAGCGCAGCATTCGCCGCATTGGAGATTTTCCTCCGGTGCTCGTCTTCTCGGCCAAACCAATACTCCGGCGTCGTACTGGATGTGCGCGGTTTGTTCTGGCTCATTTGTTTCCCGATGCTGTGCCGTCTACGTCGCAGCCGACTGCGTTTTCAAACGACGGTGGCAGGCTTACGCGTACCCGATGGTATCGACCATCCGATCGAACCGAGCACGCTCCGTGGTCTTCTTGCTTGGCGCGGCGACCGTAAGTCAATGGCTCAAGCGGACGCGGGCGCCGGGCCAGACCTGCAACCTGCACTGTGACGTCCGCTGCGTCTATCAATGGGCGAACAGTCGTGACCAGGCTTCGGTAGCCAGGGTTCAGCTCGATGTCTCCCGTCTCGATGACTCCAGACAGGTTCGGTCCAGTGAACTGGGACAGCAGGTGAGTCGAGTCGTATGCCGACAGTGTGGCCGAGTCGACCGGGGTCGCGCGGGCATCGAACGTTTGGGTGCCCAATACGCCACCAGGAGGGACTGCGCCGGGACCTTCCACGGAATCCTCGTCGCCTACGATGTCAGGAGAATCCAGGTGAGCACCCGCGGTGTACGACCAGACCAGCATCTCAGCGGTCAGTTCCGCATCCGTGAACTGATCTAGCGCCCAGTCGTAGATGAACATCTTGTTCGGTGTCCCAGTGGCATCGTGGTTGGCGCCTGGGTACAGAACAAAGATCCGGGTCGAGTCGGGGTCGCGAATCGCGCTGACGCGATAGAAGAATTCCCCATCGATGTCGGAAAGGAACTTCTTGTTGACCTTGTCTTTTCCGATCGGCCGGGATTGCGTGTAGTCGAAAAGATAGAAGCCGTCTTCTGAGCAGTAAAACACCATGCGGCCTACGGGGACGGCCAGTCGCGGAATTAACAGCCCTCGGTTCGGCTCGACGCGATTCAGCGAAAAAACGACATCTCCGCCCACGTAGTCCATGCGCCAAATGGCGTGCTCTTGGAAAACAGCACCCACCTCTGATCCTGACACGATAGCGTTGACGTTCCCGCCGGCACCTTCCAGCAGCTGGCCATCCGACTGGCTGGCGACCGCCAGCGAGGTCCCGCGCGTAGGCCAGGACAGAGGATTGTTGATCGTTGACCAGGAGATCGCGCCAGTCTGTAGCCCGTTGACCGGATCGAAGATGTTCCCGGCTACTAAAAAGTTGTCGATGACTCCAATGTGCCTAGCGCGTGGGGCCGCCGGGGCAATCGTGGTGTTACGGACGTCTGCGAATGTGTCCCCGGCAGCAATGTTGCGGATGTCGAAGAACTGCATCTCGTCAGAGAAGTTCGTTGCGAATACTGTCTCGCCGAACACGGCGAAATCCCAACGGCTCTCAATGTTCCGCGTGTAGCCAGCGGGACGCGAGATCGCCGTCGCTCCATCCGAGGTGATTGTGTACAGGTCGTCTTCGTCGCCTGCGAACTGGTAGGCGTTGGTCGCGAAGTCCGTACCGCCAATCGCGCCGCGGCAATACTTGGCCAGCGCGGTCGCGCCTGTGAGCGCAGTCAGCGAAGCCATCGGGCCGTATCCACCACCGATCGGGACAATGTTCCGGGCCACAGTACATCCAGAAGTGTTCACAAGCGGGGGCAAGTCGGGAACCCAGGGTCCGAAGATGTAGCGCTTCACCTACGACCGCGGAACGAATGCTGATCGCTAACGACCACATCCGGACGAATCTGGAGCCGTCCTCCACC
>Ga0307378_10008309_pt1 | contig 13819 bp, 11 predicted proteins | sample UN1MG_FD_202238 | JGI IMG/M metagenome (GOLD analysis project Ga0307378, IMG submission 202238) | Soil microbial communities from Risofladan, Vaasa, Finland - UN-1 | ecosystem: Environmental > Terrestrial > Soil > Coastal area > Acid sulfate soil | place: Finland: Risofladan, Vaasa | collected... | reverse complement strand
ACCTTTTTGTCGTAGGTTGTTTTGTGCAGAGATATGGACGAAAGCTGCTCAAAGAAATCCCAGAGGTTGATGGCTGGGTTGGGCCAGGACAAATATACAGGATAGATGAGATTTTAAACGATAAAGGAGCTGATACTCCGGTTTTTTTTATAGACAAACCTCGTTTTTTAGCGGACCACAGGGCACCCAGGACCCAGACAACACCATTTTATTCTGCCTATCTAAAAATCGCCGAAGGATGTTCACACCATTGCTCCTATTGTATTATTCCTTCCTTACGAGGTTCTTTCCGGAGCAGAACCATCGATTCTCTATGTATCGAGACAAAAAATATGGTTGAAAGGGGCGTGAAGGAGATTAATCTTGTAGCTCAGGATACAACCTCCTATGGCCATGATCTTGACCCACCGTGTCGGCTTGAGGATCTCCTGAAGAAGCTTCTGACCATATCTGGTCTGCATTGGCTTAGAATTCTTTATGCGCATCCATATCATGTGACTGAAGGAATTCTTGATCTTATTGATTCTGAAGAAATGTTATGCCCATACCTCGATGTACCCATTCAGCATGTTAATCCAGATATCCTTCGGGCTATGGGGCGTCCTTTACAGGCGGAGTCGATACCGCAATTTGTAGAGAAAATAAGAAAAAGATCAAGAAAAATAACATTACGGACAACAGTATTGATCGGTTTTCCAGGAGAGACTGAGGAACAATTTAAAGAATTATGCGCCTTTTTACAAGAGGCACAATTTGAAAGATTAGGTGTGTTTGCCTTTAGCCCGGAGAAAGGTACCCATGCTGCAAGACTGAAAAATAGCATACCTCAGAGTGTCGTTAAAGATAGGGTTCAGGAGCTTATTGAAATTCAGGCAGATATCAGCAGAAAGAGCAACAAAGAGTTAGTTGGTACAACAGTGCCGGTAATAGTTGAGGGATTAAGCCCTGAGACAGATCTATTACTGACTGGACGAACAGCAAGAATGGCTCCAGATATAGATGGCCAGGTATTGATAAATGAAGGAACAGCTGCGGTAGGAGAAATTGTTCCGGTTCATATAACTGAGGCCCATACCTATGATTTAGTCGGCGGTATAGAAAGAGAAGAGTAAACCGTAAAATCGAATAAAGCCTGCATGTGGTTCACTAAAATATGGAATTTTTTCCACATTTTTTTAAACGATAAAAATTTCATTATCTCGATAAGTAGGTGCACAAATCAAGGAGGTTGAAAATGAGATTCGATGTAAAAGCGTTTGCACTCACGTGTGGCATAATTTGGGGGCTTGGTCTTTTCATTCTTACGTGGTGGATAATTGCCTTTGAGGGCGCCACAGGGGAGGTTACATTGATTGGACGTGTTTACCGGGGTTACAGCATAAGCCCTATAGGGAGTTTTATTGGCTTGATATGGGCTTTCATAGATGGCTTGATTGCAGGTGCAATATTTGCGTGGCTCTATAATCTAATAGCTTCACGCATTTCAAAAGAAGCAAATACATAATATCTGGCCTGAAGGAACAAAAATAGCACAACATATTTAGAAAAATTATTCATACAAATCATCTACATCTTGCCACAAGTAAAGGCCCGGAATAAATCAACAAAAATATGGGAAAATCAGAGAGCAATCAGCTAGATTTATGAAAAATTTGTATTATTTGACAAAGGAGAGTCAATTCAATAGTCTTAAGTAACTGTTTGGTTCAATCTTTTAACCCTTAATCGATGGTGTTGAAATGATGACCCTTCGTCAATTTTCCTTGCCATTGAAAAACATTCCCACGTCTACTTCCTGGTACCTTGCAGATCTGGGTGAAGCCCTTGGAAAACAGGAGCTTTTTGCTAAACAGTCTCCCCAAAGACTAAATGTATTGCGTGAACACGCCCTCATCGAAAGCGCAGTCTCATCCAGCCGAATTGAGGGTGTAATGGTTGATCAAAAGCGTATCGGCACCATCATTTTTGGGAAGCCACACCTTCGGGATCGAAATGAGGAAGAGTTACAAGGATACCGAGATGCACTGAAACTCATCCATGAGAAGGGTGAAAAACTATCCATCACTGAAGACACCATTCGAAGACTCCACCGTCTGATTCGGGGTGAAATTTGGGGCGCTGGAAAATATAAGGAGAAGGACTCCGATATTATTGAAAAGTATCCAGATGGCCGCCAACGGGTGCGATTCAAAACGGTTAGCTCTGCAGATACTTCCTCATATATGAGCGAGTTGATCATAAAGTGGAATCAATGCCTACGTGAAAGATGGATTCATCCCTTAATTGCCATGGCTGCTTCAAACCTGGACTTTCTGTGCATTCATCCATTTCGAGATGGAAACGGACGGGCCTCCAGGCTCTTACTTTTGCTCCAATGCTATCACCTGGGCTATGATGTGGGCCATTATATCAGCCTTGAGCGTCTTATCGAGGAAAAAAAAGAACGTTATTATGAAACCCTTGAACAGAGTTCCCAAGGCTGGCATGAAAGGAAACACGACCCATGGCCATATATCAACTATATATTCTCTATTTTGAAAAGTGCCTACAAAGAATTTGAGAAGCGACTTGGGCAGATGAAAAGCCCACGAGGGGCAAAAACAGAACTCATTGAGGTAGCAATCGATTCCTTTTCTGACGAATTTACTCTCATTGACGTAGAGCGTTCCTGCCCCGGGGTTAGCCACGATATGGTTAGGCGAGTACTACGGAATCTGAAAAAAACCGATAAGATTATTTGCCAGGGTCGGGGTCCCGGGGCCAGATGGAGGAAAAAGGGTAATACCCTTAAAAGAGGGTAATAAAGAGGGTAATATTAAGAATGGGGTCAGGCAATTATAATAAGTAATTGACTGAAAATTCTATTTGTAGAAAAAGTGCTTAGTAAAATGCGGGGCCGGCCTTTGCAATGGTCTCAAGAAGCGATTTTCGGTTATTCAGATCCATCTAAGTCCCAAAGGAAAATTTTATCTCATTTATGATCGACCAATGTCACCAGTACGGGGGGATGGTCAGTTTAAAGTTCTCTTTCTTTCACTTCTATCGCTGTTATTTGAGATTATTAGAGCCAGGTCACACTTGAAGCGTTTTCTAAATCCTATCAAGCCCTTTAAATCTTTTGCCAAAGATTTCACATATTTTTCCAGTTTGATTTTTTAAGAACATTTGAGATCTTCCACCAGAGGTTGAATTATCATAATCACATGCAATAACACACCAATGTAATTATTTTAAAATATAATTACATTACAGTGTCATTGAAATATTGGCGAGTTTTTTTCTTGTGCTTTTAACTGGTTGACTGGATTCGATATTTTGTTCATTTATCCTATGGAATGTGGCCGGGAAAGAAAAAAAGAGGCTAATTTTCTCAATCAGCCTCTGATTTATTGATCTTTACTGGTAGGCACGACGGGATTTGAACCCGTGACCTCTACCGTGTCAAGGTAGCGCTCTCCCCCTGAGCTACGCGCCTTCTTGCAAAATATCTATCAATCTTGCTGTTGGCATGTCAAGCAAAATTAGTTTTCTCACCCTGGGTTAAAATAACCAATCCGATCCTAATATATTGCAGTCCTGAGGCTATGGTGAATCCAGCCGTTAGCCAGAAGGCGTATATTTTAATAGGTTCTAAATTTAGATAACTATTTGATAATATCATGAGAATGGTAGCTATTTGTAAGCATGTTGTTGATTTACTCAAAAGGGAAGGGTGAATTTTTACTGAATGCCGGTTTAGATAAAGCACCAGAACTCCAAGCAAAATAATCACATCTCGGCTTATAATTAAAACAGCCAACCAAGGAGGAATCATTTTCAATATAGCTAAGGTTATATAGGCAGCTATAAGGAGGATTTTATCAGCCAAAGGATCAAGATAGGCTCCCAGATCACTTTTTTTATGGAAAACTCTAGCTATAAAGCCATCCAGGGCATCACTGGCACTGGCGATAACAAAAATTATAAGAGAACCTAATGCCTTGTCATTGATCATATATATTATAAAAATCGGAACAAGAAGTACCCTTAAAATAGTAATTAAATTAGGAATAGTCATCTGATAACTAATGTAAATCCTTGTTCACTTAACTCATTAATCTCAAATGAGAAGGGCCTTTGTGGATAATTCAGTACTTTTTCGGCCAATCCCTTTGAATCTCCTTTTACCTCAACGGATACCTTTGCTGAGTATTTCTCCAACCTTCTTTCTAATACTGATTTTATTTCGGAAAAATTTGTTTTCAAGAATTCTTTAAAATTCAGAAAGTCTCTAAAGTCCTTGAGACCCTTTATTGTTATAATAATTTGATTAATTGTCTTTTGAGTAGGTTGAGCAGCCTCAATTATATAGGAGATTGTATCACTTGCCCAACTATTAATAACTAACTGTATCGCACTCTGATCATCTGTGAGGCTACCATTCAGTGTCCTTTCCCTATAACCTTGAGCAACTACTGTACCATCTATACCCTTTATAGCCTTGAAAAATACTGATGCCTTTGGTTTGCTATATAGATTTGCTTCACCTGTTATTACTACCTGGGCAGATAGAAGTCGACCCCATTTGACTGCTGCTTCATTGGTCAAGTTTAAATGTAGCATGCTCTCATCGTAACTTTCTTCAGGAGGGAAAAAAGATCTGTTGATAACCCTGAAGCCTTTATTTTCAAATACCTGACTGAGAAATAACTCCGTCTGGGTAAGCGACGTTTGATTAGTAGGGTCACCCCACCAATAGATAGCTGAAGAGCCTTCTCTCTTCTCTGAAACGAGTAAAAGAACATCAATCTGCGTAGCATCAACGTTGCTCAATTCTATTTTTTCGAGCTTTCTCTCCAATATCGCTTTATTTACCCGAACCTTCATTAATATCCTAACGTATCTATCAGTGCTAAATTCAGAAATTATTTGATAATCCTGTATCTCCTCCTTTGTTTTTGATAGAATTTCCTCATCCAATCGTTGAAAACTATTTGCCATATCCTGGGATCCCAGTCTTTGAATGACATATTCCTCAACCGCCTTTAAAAATGCTTGGGATATGGCCTCACTTCGAGCAAGGGCGACATTTTCATTAATAATTATTCCTGTTCCTGTTACTATTCTCTCATCAATCACAGCGTCTTTTATCTCATGAGCCAGAGCATCCTTTATAAGGATATTTATAGTCAGAGACAGAAGAGACAAAAAAAGACAGAGGTATAAAAAATGTAGTATAGTATTAAAAAAATAGGGCGGCCTATCACGCCCCCCTGTTTTTTTAGGATACTTAATCTGATTCATCACATATCCTATAAACGTTAACAGGTTCAGACCTTCCCGCCGGATAGCAGGCGAAGTTTTGGTGAACCTTGCCCGCCAGGCGTATGGCGGAACAGAATCCCCCGATAAATCGGGGGAAACCCATAAACGGTTACCATATCCTTAAGAGAAAGCCTTAAAAGATTTTTAGATCCTCCTTCACTCTTCTTATAATTAACAAGGCATCTGCACCTGAAACGCTACCCATAGGATTAAAAATATTTTGTCTAAGACCCCTTTCTGCCTCAATAATACCTCTGGTAGTGCATACTATGATTGCATTAAAGTATGGTAAATCATTCCTAACATCAGCAAACGGGGACACACTTCCTATATACTTGGTGTCTAAAGAGGAGTCATTAGAAATGGTACTGATAACATCTGCAATCATCATAGCATAGCTTGCCCTGGTAATAAATTCGTTCGGGGCAAACGTTCCATTTGGAAAAGCACTCAACCCCTTTATTTTTAAGGTAACCACTGTCTGAACATCAGTCCTGAGTGGATGATCAACTACATCAGCTGGAACTGGCATCTGATATGCTGAAGAGCTCTGCCCTGGTGATTTAAAGGATGTATCAAATTTTTTTGGCCTGAACTTTTCATAGATTTTATCCAGCTTCATTTCCTGAATGAAAAGGGCGGCAACATCGACCCTTTTTACCTTTTGCAGGAGTGCAACCTTTTTACCTATTGTTGTTCCTGGCATAGCCCTTTCTATTTTTTGAACGAGTTTCAGTTCATAATCTGCCTTGTCTACAAAAGTTGTGTTGATTTCCAGGACTTTTTTGAATTGCTCTGCTGCATCGCTGAATTTATATACCTCTTTATAGGCTAAACCCATATAGAAATAGGGGTCAGGCCACTCTTTGTGTATCTTTTTAAGAATCTTGTTTGCCTTTTTAAAGTTATCCTCCACATCGTCTAACCAGTCTTTATCCCTCTGTAGGGTATACAAGCGCATAAACCCTACATAAACTCGTACTTCTTCTTCCTCGGTCTTGGCCAGCTTCTTTGCTCTGGACATATTTTGGAAAGCCGGCTTGAACTCTCTTTTATACGCAAAAACCAAACCCAATCCCCGGTAAGCTGGAGCATATGTATGATCAAGTTCTTTGGCCAGATTAAATTCCCTTTCGGCATCTGATAGCTTGCCACTTTCCAGCAATTTCATACCGGTAAAAACATGGTGTTCTGGGGTGTCGAGAGTACTTACCGGGGCCCTTGCCTTAGGAGCGCACCCACCTAGTGCCAAAATCAAAGAAATAAAGGCTAAAACAACAAAAAAGGTATATCTGTAGTTAAAAAATTTCATAAGCCTTAACCTCCTCTTATTAAATTATTAATAAAACAGTAAAGTGATGACTGTCAGTGATCTTAATCTAACACAACCATCACCCTACACTTTTGTAGAAAGGTCAAATTGTCAGCTGAACCTTTAATGCTGGCCGCATCTGCATTACTAATAACAATATCAGAGTCTCCATTATCTGCTGTCTTTATCCCTTTTACAGTGAAGGGATTGTTTGTAACCCTATCATTTGTCTGGGCAGATGTAAGATCTTTTGCATATCCAGCCATTCCCTGGTTTATGGCATAATCACGGCTAACATATGATGAACCATACACCTCGTTGCCATCCTCATCCACGACCTTTGGTGACATAGCAGGCTTTACCTGGAATCCTCTGGTATCCACTACCAATCCTGTATAGGCTTCACCTTGCGCGCCAGGAGAAACTTGAGGCTGCCTAATGGCCGGAATAGACTGTATTGACTTAGGTAACATCAGATTGGAAAATCCGCCCCTGAGGTTCATTGCTACATTAGCCTCAACAGATCCATCGGACATATACGCGATATCAACTACTTGAGATCTCTCAAGATACCCATCAACCTGATTACGTATGATGTCGCTCTGCACGACAAAATCCTTAACCAGAGTCAGTGAGTCAATCCTGACACCCTTAATAATTTCCAAAAGGTTTCTTCTGGCTACAATCACAGCTGCCCTTTTTGCCATGGCCCTCGCCTGGGCCATATTTACGGGTTTTTCTGGTGGGGCACCTATACCTATTGCCGATGCAACACCTGTTGTCCAATCTATCTTCCCATTTTCAAAGCTCTCAACAGCATTTTGGGCACAAGCCTCCCAAGGGATAATAAAAAATAATGAAAGAAAAATAACTATGCTGATAATTGCCAGCTTTTTCATAGAACCACCTCCTTAAATAAAGTTTAAAGTGCCTAAAGTTTGACAGAAATTAAGTTTTATTGCTACTACCATGATGTGTCTTTTATATCCTAATTGTTTAATTATGACACTAAAAATCAGTTTTCAGCGGATACAAAATTCTTAACCTTGTTTGACTCATTGTAAGTAATCATAGTTTTATAATTTAGGCACTCTATTCACCACAAGCCTTGCTTGCATATGTTTCAAGCCAGGGCCTATAGGTTACATTACCTATAAAGAGACTCTCGTCTGGTGGATTGTTCCCCCACCAATTATTTCTGGCGTCTATCTGAATCTTAGAGAAACTTTGAATTGCAAATGGATTATTAAGAAAATTATTATAATGTATTCGAGGAGCTGACGTTGCCTTACAGAATATTGCTCCTGTTCCCCTGTTTCTGATTAGGGTATTATATTCAATCTTTGGCGAGGAATCTTTTCCACACATGATTCCGGACTGTGAATTATCACTGATAAGGCTATAGGTTATATCTGGTTTTCCATATTCGATAATAAGGCCATTGACACCATGTTGAAAGCGACAGAATTTAAAAAAGGAAGCAGTTTTTGTTTTTTTGATAGATTTGACTGCAAAATGATAATCACCAGCAGCCGGAGAAGGACTGTTTGAGATAAAACGTATAGGCTCATCTTTTCTGCCTTTGGCATAGATACCACCATCCTTTACCTCTATGCCACTACTACCCGGATTAAAACTGACAGTTACTCCAGGTTGTATATATAAGGTTGCACCATTGTCTATTTCTAATTTTTCTTCAACAACATATGGACTATGCGCCAAGATGAGATAGGTATTAGCTGTTATGCAACCACCTAATGGTCCTTTAACTACCGATATGGTAAATGGTTTTCCATTCGGAGCAAGGCTATCAAGGGCTGAATTAACTATCACTTTTCCCATTGTTGATGAAAAAATTACTTTGGGATCTGCGCTACCCCACCAGTTATCTGACGCCTGGATAGGCTCTCCTTTTGGTGAATTTACTATAGCCAATCCACTATTGTCATGGATGTTGTTACCCATAACTTGAGGTCTGCCAAAGACTACATGTATACCATCACCACTACTTCCTACAATACTATTGGCCCGAATCAGAGGGTTTCCACCATCACAGAAAAGTCCATGCATCCCATTTCTTTTAATAGTGTTACCAGTAATCACAGGTGATGATGCCTCAGATACAATTATACCTGAATCAGTGTTGCTATGGATATAATTTTCGGTTACCTGTGATGTGGAAAAAGACCCTTTAATCAAAATTCCAGTTTCATTTTTACTAAATTCAATGTGGTTCACAAATGGTGATGAAGAGAGGATTGTCAAACCTACCAAGGCATTTTTTACCTGGCAAAAAGAGACATTACTTTTATCATTCTTTACCCTGTCAAATATAATTCCTGCCCATTGTCCACCCTTAAAACCATCAAAGATAATCATTCCTTCCTTATCCCCGACAGCCTGCAATTGACCCTGGATTACAATGGAACCACCCATTGATTCTATTCTGGTTCCAGGCTCTATAACCAAGGTTACCTTTGGCCTGACATGAATATCATTTTCAATAACATAAGGAGATGCACCCGCATACCAAATAGTATCCTTTAGTATCTCCCCTGAGACAGGGGTTGGCCCTGGGGGGATAGCCATGCCCTTAATAGACGGGCTTAACTCACTTTCATTTGCTGCCTTATCTAAGGCTGACACCTTATAATAAAATGGTGTATAGTTAGTAATTCCTGTATCAGCAATCGTATTAAACTCGGTGAAAACTATTGATTCGTAACCAGTCAATGGAGTCTGGCTTCGGTAAATCTTGTATTGAGCAAGATCCTCCTCCTTATTTGTGTCCCATGTTAGTACTACTTCGTGATCATGACTTATAGTGGAGAGGGATGTAGGGATATTCGGTGGTGTGGTATCAATAGTAATGGCACCTATCACATCCATCCATTGAGCAGTATTACCTCTTTCATCTGTAAGGTAACCAGTGATTATTGCCTCGTGAGCGTTGTCGCCAGGCCGCACCTGATATTTAGCCTCGTAAAAACCGCTCTGGATCTCCTTCATCTCTATTGCCTGTTTAAAATCTCCAATATCAAAGGAAGCTGCACAATGTGGATCTCCTTCTAGTGCTACTTTTATAATATCTCCTGCCTTTTTGGGAGAGCCAACAGCGTCGTGAACAAGCATTTTAATGGCAGGAGGCCTCGATGCCTCAGCAACAGTAGGGCCAGGGATAGTTTTAACCATATCCCTAAAAAGATCATCACTTGTTCTCAAAAGTTCTATCTGCCTTATATTTGCTGCCGTGGAAATGGCGGTAATTATCAGCCCAACAGGTGTAGTTGGCACTCCTCCCTGATGTTTGCTCTGAACATGCTGTCCGCTCCATAAGAATTCATTTGTCTTTGTATCTACCATCTTCACTGCGGCACCTACAGAAACCTTGGAATAGACAGCAGCATAGGCCCTATCATAATGTGTAATTCTGCCATAGATTACTGCATCCACACCGAGTATTTTGCCGAGCCTTTGAGAAGAGAGCTTATTGATCTCATCGGGATCAGTAAAGCCTGTTTTTTTTAATCTCTGATCAACCTTGAACAGTTCTAAATCACCATATCTCAGGGAGCTAAAATGGTTGTAAAAAGTCCTTCTTACAATCTCAAATGCCTCTTCTTTTTTAGTCTCATTTTTAAAGGGTAAAATGGCTACCGTTTTCGGCTGATGATCCTTAAGATATTCTCCTACCTTGAATTCTCCTTCGTACAGGGATCTTATCGGTGGGGGCACCACACCCTTCTTAGTTGCGACAACGCAACCTGGCAGTATAAAAAGAAAAACCAAACCCACAATCACTTTTCTTTTAAAAGAATGCGTCATTCATTCTACCTTAACAAACACAGCCATTTTTTATCATACTACGCATTGTTTGACTCTAAATAAAAATATTTAGAAGGTCAAGTTTGATGAACTTGTAAAAAGTCAAAAATGATGCGGCAAAGTAAAAAGCTCTCCCGCCAAGATGGGACAAGGCTTGCAAGTCTTGAGGAAGCGTAACGCAGCAGTTGGACTTTTTACGAAGCCGTCAAATTTACGGAGCTCCAAATGTCAATACCTTATTGATTATTTCTGTCGTATCATCCGGATTTACCCAGATTATCTCAGGGTCAGCCCTGAGCCATGTAAGCTGTCTTTTTGCATATCTCCGTGTATCGCGCTGAATGAGCCTTATAGTCTCATTAAGGTTCCATTTATCTTTAAGATACCCTACTATATGCCTGTAACCAACGGCCTGCATCGACTTAAGGTTTGAATCATATCCCATTTTAAGAAGCACTTCAACCTCATTAATAAAACCTGAATCTATCATAGATATGGTTCGTCTGTTAATTCTACTGTAGAGAATATGCCTGTCAACATGGAGGCAAAGATTGAGTGGAGAAAATCTCTTATTAGAAAAACCATGCTTTCTGGTAAGCTCAGAGAATTGGTATCCGGTGAGATGGATTACTTCTAACGCCCTTATAATCCTTACTTTATCCATTGGGTGTATCCTGTCTGCTGCATTCTTATCAAGCCTTGATAACTTTTCATAAAGAAAGGATGGGCCTTGTTTTTCACATTCCTCCCATAAGTTCTGCCTTAATTCTAAATCTGATGGAGGACAATTAAAAAGGCCACCTAAAAGTGCTCTGACATAGAGCCCTGTCCCGCCAACCACAATGATAGGTATTTTCTTAGAATGAAGATCCTTGATTATCGGAAGGGTATGAACGAGAAATAATGCGGCATTAAATTCCTGATCTGGATTAATAATGTCTATGAGGTGATGAGGAATTCCTTTTCTCTCAGATATGGGAAGTTTCGCTGTACCTATATCCATTCCCCGGTAAACTTGCATAGAATCAGCATTTATTATTTCACCACCCAAGATTGAAGCTAACTCAACAGCTAAAGCGCTTTTTCCTGAACAGGTTGGTCCGCTTATAATAATTAATTTAGGGGAATCATCTACCATTTGTAATTTGATACTTCTTGCTGCCTGCTACCTTATGTATACCGGTTACTTTTCTCAAGTTTCCAGCCCGCCCTGCCCGCCCTGGCACGACTTGCCTGGAATATGTTACTGTCGCTGTAATATTTCAGAAGCTGAGTCCATGGATCTCAGGCTGAAAAATCAGGTCTGGGCCAAGGGCGCGACATCGCAGGAAAATAATCCTGATTCGTAAAATTATGAAATTTATAGCTAGAAAATATACCCTTGCATGCCAGGTCTGGGCCAGGGTTTCAAGTTTTAAACCCTTAATACCTCACATCCTTCAAATATAGTCCGCCTGGTGGGGCCATAACCCCAGCTTTCTGCCGGTCTTTCGAGGCCAATATCTCTATAAAACGGGCGGTATTGATTTCACCTAGGCCTGCTTGAACAATTGTTCCCATGATATTTCTCACCATATGTCTTAAAAAACCATTTGCCTCAAAATGAAAGCTCAAGAGATTGCTATCTTGGATGTGAAGCTCTGCCTGAATCATGTTTCTTACTGGATTAATCTTCCCATCTCCAGCAGAATAAAAGGAAGAAAAATCATGGATTCCCTTCACAACCTCCAGACATTCCTTTATAGCATGCAAGTCAAGTAACCGCGATATATGCCACGCATAATGTCTTAGAAATGGAGATGGGAGTTTTTCGTTATAAATTCTGTATTCGTAAACCTTGCTTTTGGCATCATACCTGGCATGAAAATCAAAAGAGACATATTCTGCTTCTTTAATGATAATGCCATCGGGAAGAAGAGAATTAAGACCTTTTAAAAAGACAGAAGGGGTGAGGGTGGAAAAAACTCTGAAATTTGCTACTTGATGAAGGGCGTGTACACCAGTGTCTGTCCTCCCAGAGGCAATAAGAGAGACAGGTTTTCCGACCATGGTCTCTATTTTTTCCTCAATAGTGCCCTGAATGGTAGGCTGATCAGGTTGCCGCTGCCATCCAAAATAGCCAGTTCCGTCGTAAATAATAATAAGCTTTATGTTTTTTTCCTCTTTATTGTTTGCCACAATCCATTTTCCATGATGAAAAAATCCACCCACATCTATCCTACCTATATCGGAATTGCCTGGATGAATTTCCCCAGCTCTTAAAAAATATTGCTGTGGAGCACATATCTTCATTAAATCAATAGCTCCTGAGATTGTAAACAAAAAAGGGAAGGTGAACAACCTTCCCTTTTTAAAATACTTATGAGGATATACTCATTATCTCTTTGAATACTGAAATCGGGCTCTGGCGGAACGCTGTCCGTATTTTTTGCGCTCCTTTATTCGGGAGTCCCTGGTAATAAAGCCTGCCTTCTTTAACGGCTCCCTGAATTCAGGGCTTATCTTGAGAAGGACCTGGCTTATGCCATGCTTTATGGCCCCAACCTGACCGGAAATTCCTCCTCCTTTAACATTTATCGTAATATCATACCTGCCCACGGTATTTGTCAGCTCGAGGGGTTGGGAAACAATCATCTTGGCTATATCGGTGACCAGATAGTCATCTATTGGACTCTTGTTAATAACGATATTACCCTCACCTAATTTCATCCAGACCCTTGCTATCGCAGTCTTTCTCTTACCTGTAGCATAATACCTTTCTTCTGCCATTTAAATCTCCAATTTTTTCGGTTGTTGTGCTTGATGAGGATAATCCTGGCCAGCATATATCTTTAGTTTCGTTAATTGCCTTCTGCCAAGACTATTCTTAGGCAGCATTCCCTTTACAGCAAATTTTATTAGGTTCTCTGGTTTCTTCAAAAGCATTTCTTTAGCCGTGGTCTTTTTTAGCCCACCGACATAGCCGCTGTGGTGATAATACATCTTTTTTTCCATCTTACCACCTGTTAAAATAACCTTGTCGGCATTAATAACAACGACATAGTCGCCAGCATCCATATGAGGTGTAAAAATAGGCTTATTTTTCCCTCTTAAAATACTCGCTATTTCACTGGCCAGCCTTCCCAGAACCCTTTCCTTAGCATCTATTAGATACCACTTTTTTTCTATCTCATGCTCTTTGGCAACAAAGGTTTTCATCTCATTAAAGCCTTATATAGGTAATTACTATAATGTCAATAGTCGATTTTTTTTATTTCTCAACCAACACAATCTGAGCCTTAGTTTATTAAAGAAATTTCAGGATAATGTCAAGGGTTTTTACAAAATTTAATATTGACAGAAAAATATAGACCTGTTAATGGATCATTAATGATTATC